>Ga0307991_1002806_pt1 | contig 11607 bp, 6 predicted proteins | sample EllFjometagen131_FD_203146 | JGI IMG/M metagenome (GOLD analysis project Ga0307991, IMG submission 203146) | Marine microbial communities from Ellis Fjord, Antarctic Ocean - #131 | ecosystem: Environmental > Aquatic > Marine > Unclassified | place: Southern Ocean | collected 2014-10-08 | reverse complement strand
GCACAGACAGATTAAGACTGATTTTGGTTGGGAAGATATTCAATTGCTTACTTACAGAAGATTGCAAACTATGAATACCTTGCTTTGGGTTGCTCTCAGTTTTCTGTATGATCTGGACAGTTGGAAATATCGACTCGCTAAAACATTTACAAATATAATGTTGGAAAGAAACAATAAGTTATCTGAACTTAACAAGTTTGTGTATTATAAAATCGCAACTGTTATTAAGTATTGCTTCAATAAAATCAGCTTATATCAGAAAGTCACATTTCAAAAACAACATAAAGAACCACTGCAATTGTGGATTCAAGAATTTTGAAAAATTTTCGGGGGATGCCTGATAATTTTATTTCACTTGACATTTATAATTAAATAAATTTGAAATATAATATGTTATTAATAATAAATAAATAAAAATAAATTTTAACAAAGGAGAAAATTATGAGGAAAATTATTGTTTTTACTATTTTAATTTTATTCATGGGATATCTATTTGCCCTGGAATCAGCCCCAAGTGAAGTTGTTGGGTTTGTGAAGTATGATTGTGTTACAACGACTGGCACAAATCTGAACCTAGTTACTTTGTCAATGGATGCTGGTTATGCAAATGCTAGTGATCTTGGTAATGCGATTGGTAATACTATTTGTAATACAGTAAGTAAATGGGATGTTGCCGGGCAAGGTTGGATTCAAGCAAGTTATGTACCTCCTATGGGTTGGGGTGGAGATTTTGCCCTTGATCCGGGATATGCATATATGATTAATGTAACATCTAATGTAGATGTTTATATTGATGGTGGGTTGATAACTCAACCACAATATAATCTTTCAACTACTACAGGAACAAATCTAAATCTAATTATGATCCCAATGGATAGAAGTGATTTGTCTATGGCAAGTAATCTTGGTGATGATATAGGCAATACTATTTGTAATACGGTAAGTAAGTGGGAAGCTTTGGGACAAGGTTGGATTCAAGCAAGTTATGTACCTCCCATGGGTTGGGGTGGAGATTTTGCAATATCTATTGCTGATCCGCTAATGATTAATGTAACAAGTAATGTAACTTGGCCAACGTCATCGGATTTTACTGATAAAGTAATAAAAACATATATTAAGAATAGTTGGAGAAAAAAATGAAAAAAATTGTAATATCTGGAATTCTTTTAATTGCATTAAGTTTTTTATCTGCTCAACATGCAGTTTATGTCGAAGTCTTAAATTCAGGTGCTGCTAATCCTACAGGTGGAGAATTAACTTATGAAGCTTGGATTCTGGGAAGACCGGGTGAAGTTTTAACAGAAACAAGTACAGGATGTGATTATAATGCTTCATTCGCAGGTCATATTGCGGTCCAAGCTCAAACATTTCCAACTCAATGGGCACCTGATGATGTTATTCATATAGAAGCTACTGAAACCTCTAATAGTGAAACAGGTGTTAAAGAAGGTTCTTTAACTTCTGGCGGTTATGATTTTCTCACACCAGCAATGCAGTTAAGCGGTGCTGCTCCAATTGATTGGGGTACTGGAATGACCGGTTCGATAGATGTTGGTACACCTTCTCTTCCCGGTTCAGGTTATGGTACTGGTCTTCCTAATGAAGATCTATTAGCTAACCCTGCCAATGTTGGTTTATTTTTCACTCTAACCATTGACGATGGTGCACCTGTTGTTGTAACAATTTGTCTTGATCTTACCACATTAGTATACATCCCATACAATCTTGCATATTGGGTTAATGGTGCTTGGGTTTATGTTCCTCCAAGTGGTCCTGTTACCTGGACAGCTGACTGTGTAACATTTACACTTGATCCTACAAGTGCTGTAAGAAGTGATGTTGATATTCCTATCGTATTTTCTAATGGAGACGGTCCACTTCCTGTAATTCTTTCAAATTTCACAACTGCAATTTTTGCAAATGAATTTGTAGAGATCAGTTGGGCAACACAAACTGAATCTAATATGAGTTTATGGAATCTTCATAGAGAATATCAAGGTTCAAACATAATTATTCACACAGAAGCTGCAACAAATACTACAGTAACTCATAATTATATGTTCCAGGATGCAGAAGTAATTAATGGCGAAACTTACACCTATTATCTTGAAGCAATATCTTATGATGGAACTTCACAATTGTGGGGTCCTGTTAATGCAACTATGGAAGGAAATGGAACTGATGTTCCTCCTCCAGGACTAACAGAATTAATTGGAAATCATCCAAATCCATTCAACCCTGACACATTTATCGTTTTCAATGTGAAAGAGAATGAAACTGCTAAGCTTTCAATTTACAACACAAAAGGACAGGTTGTAATGAACAGAACATTTGAGCCTGGTTACCATAATTACAACTGGCAAGCAGACACAAATTCATCTGGAGTTTATTTCTATAAACTTCAGTCAGAAAGTCATACAAGTGTTAAGAAAATGTTGCTTCTTAAGTAATGTTTAGCTCCGATCATTTTATTGGGAGGAGCAACTACTTTACTTCTTAAGTAATACAAAATTAACATAAGATAAAAAATAGCCCTTCGGTGTAAGCCGAGGGGCTTTTTTTCTGTTTATATTGTTTTAATTCAAAAAAAAAGTTTAGTGTTTTTCAAAAACTTCCTCAACAATCTCATTAAACTCGTAAGCAAGTTTGGTCGAACAGTTTTATCTCTTCCATCAGATTGCTATCATAGATATTAAGATTTATATAAACTACAATTATTAATTACCCTTTCTTTTTCATGTTCTTAAATACTTTTATTAACTCATGTGCTAATAAGAATATTGCTGAAGCTGCCATTATTGTTATCCAATCACTTATTTGCAATGGAGCAAAAGCCAGGAAATTGTTGATACCTGGTAAATAAATTGCCAGCAGACAAATTGATATTGAGAAAATTATTGAGTACAGCATTTTTGGGTTATTAAAGAGATTTTTCGAGAATATCGATTTCAATTCATAACGTCTTGATAGGATATTTACAAATTGCGTGAAAGCTATTGTTGTATAGCAGATCGTTGTAGCCCTTGCATATAAGATATGATCTGCCGTGAGCACAATACCCATTCGTTTAATAAAGAATCCAAAATTCAAGAATGCCAAAAGTCCCATTAAAAAACCTAAGAAAATGATCTCTGTAGACGATCTTTTATTTACAATATGTTCTTTGCGACCTCGAGGTGGATATGTCATCAACTCTTTTGATCCAGGATCGAAAGTTAGAGCTGTTAAGGGTAGTATCTCCGCAAACAGGTCAATAGCTAAGATTTGTATCGCAAGGATAGGAATTGGCCATTTAAACAGCATTACACCTAATAATCCAAGCAGAACAACAGCTAATTCTGCACCATTACTTGTAAGCGATGCTAAAACAGTTTTCTTTAGATTATTATATATTATCCTGCCTTCTTTAATAGCACTAACCAATGTTGGAAAACTGTCATCGAGTAAAACTAATTCGGCGGCTTGTTTAGAAACATCCGTTCCCATCTGCCCCATTGCAACGCCAATATGTGCACTCTTAAGAGCAGGTGCATCATTTACTCCATCTCCGGTAACAGCAACTATCTTATCCTGATTCTTAAGTAGTTTTACTATGCGTAATTTATCTTCCGGTGATACTCTACTGAAAATTAGCGAATCGTTATCGTTCATGATATTATTCAGTTCTTCATCAGAAAGATCAATAAATTCTTTACCAGTAATTACGGGAACATCTGCATCTATAGTAGAGAGGTTGATCTCTTTACCAATTGCCTGTGCAGTAACAGCATGATCTCCTGTCATAATGTACGTACGTATATGAGCTTCATGAGCCTTATCAATTGCTTCTTTAACTCCCTCTTTTGGAGGATCGGTCATGGCTATAAGGCCTAAGAATACAACTTCTTTTTCAATATCTTCCAGTACGTAATCCTTCTCGTCCGCTTCTAATTTTCTAAAAGCTATAGCAATAACTCTCATCGCTTGTTTTGAGTATTCATCGTTTATTGCTTCTATCTCTGTTTTATCATTTTTTGTGATGGCTACTTTCTTTCCATTTTTCCAAATATGTTTACTTACTGAAAGTATACTGTCTGAAGCTCCCTTCATCTGTAGATATTTTTCATCTCCAAATTGCCTGATTGAACTCATTCGTTTACGTACAGAATCAAAGCTGAACTCATGAATTTCCGGATTTTCCTCATCTTCTGTAGCAGAATGAGTTCCCAATTTAGTAGAGAGAGTTATCAAAGCAGCTTCTGTTGGATCTCCAACAGGATACCAACTATTATGATTCTCATCTGGCGTATGAATAGTTGCGTTGGAAGCCATGGTTGCGGCATCCAGCATTATCTCCATTTCATTAATATCTTGCTGTGAAAGTTCTTTATTATCTTTATCTAATATTGTTCCTTCTGGTTTATATCCTAAACCTGTTATTCTATAATATTTACCCGAAAACCACAACTCTTTTACGGTCATCTCATTTTTAGTTAGTGTACCTGTTTTATCTGTACAGATCACATTAGTTGAACCTAAAGTTTCTACAGATGATAACTTTTTTACAACTGCATTCTCTTTTGATAAACGGTTAACACCTTGGGTTAGCGCAACAGTAATTTGCATTGGAAGTGCCTGTGGTACAACTGCTACTGCAACTCCTAAAGCATAGATGAATGCAAAATTTACGCCTAACCCTTGAAGTGCACTACCAATAAATAAAAAAATCGCGATAATAACAGCAAAAATAGTTAATCGGTTTGCAACACTTTGTAGCTCCTGTTGTAGTGGTGAACGCGAATTCTCTTCCTCTTGCGTAAGATCAGCGATCCTGCCCATTTCGGTTTTCATTCCTGTTGCGGTTACAAGTCCTCTTGCATTACCAGAAGCGACCGTTGTTCCCAAGTAAATCATATTATCTCTATCTGCTAACTGACAATCTTCCTTAATGGCATTACTGTGTTTATCTTGCGGCATCGATTCTCCGGTTAAAGAGACATCATTTGTACGCAAATTGAACGATTCGATGACTCGGATATCCGCAGGAACCTTATCACCCTCTTCAAGACTTACAATATCACCCGGTACCAATTCACCCTGATGAATTTCAGTAAGTTTACCATCTCTTAACACTTTTGAGGGAGATTGAACAAGTTTCTCTAATGATTCCATGATTTTTTCGGCTTTATATTCCTGCATAAAGCCAACAACTGCATTTATAAGAGCTATTATAAGCATGATGATGCCGTCGCTATAGCTCTTTATAGAAAATGATAAACTTGCAGCAACCAGAAGAACTATCATGAATACATCTTTAAATTGTGCTAAGAATTTAATAAATGGAGAAACTTTCTGACTTGTTATAAGCACATTTCTTCCATATTCTTTTGATCTATTTGCAGCTTCTGAAAAGCTCAATCCTTTTGTTCCAGTATCAAATGCCTCAAAAAGTTCCTCTATTGATTGTTGGTACAATTTCATTTTATCCAATTTTATTATCTCCTTAACTTATTTGAATGCGACTCTGAACAATTCTACATATTTGGTCAAATAGTTCGTATTATAAAACAGAAATTTATTTAATTAAAAAAATAATTGACATAACAATTCCGAATTATTTTGTCGTCTCGTCAATGACGATGTTAATGTCATTAGGAAATTTACAACAGGAGCTATTGTGGAAAAATTAATTGCAAGTTTAGTGAATCTAGGGCTTTCTCAATTGGAAGCAATGGTTTATGTAAATCTTTTACGAAACAAAACCTTAACAGCTACCGAAATATCACGGCTTACTGGTATTAATAGAACTCAAACTTATGATGTATTACCCAAACTCATCCAGCACGGTATTTGCACAGAGATAAGAGGAAGAGTAAAAAGATATTGTGCTGTCGAACCGGAGAAAGTACTTTCAAGCTTAGAAAAAGAACTTGATAAAAAGAAAGCTGTAATCAAAGGTCTTAATGGGAGACTCACTAAACTATACGATAATAATTCTGGCAATAACAATCCTCTAGATTTTCTACAAGTTCTTAGCTCTAGGAATAGTATAATTTCCAAAATTGAAGCGTTGGAGCAAGGTGCACAAAGAAATGTGCTGGCTTTTAATAAACCCCCTTATACAATGAATATTGGAAAATCAAATGTTTCTAAAGTTTCTGAAGAGATTAGAAATCCTGAACAAAAAAGTATTGAGCGTGGTGTGACGTTTCGCTCTTTATACGAAGTTGAGCCAACTGATTTAAACGGTTTTATCAAGAAGGTTAAACACTTCCAGAAAATGGGTGAAGAGGTGAGAATTTCTAAACATCTTCCTTTTAAAATGTTTGTTTTTGATGAACAAACAATAATGCTGGCTCTTCAGAATAAAGTTGATATATCATTGAGTTTTACAACGATGACTTTTGAACACACCGATTTTGCAGAAGCTATGGCTGGTATTTTTGAGATATATTGGAATAACTCTATGACAATTGAAGAATTTAAAAAAATAAAAGAGAAATCGTTTGCTTAGGCAAGCCGATTCCTAAAAGGAGAGAAAAATGAAAAAGACAATTGTATTTTCTTTGTTTATTATGCTTATAGCAGTAAGCCTAACTGCAGAATGGAGCAATGATCCGGCAATGAACAATGGGATTTGTGATCTTAATGGTGAGCAGGCAATACCTAAAGTTGCTACAAGTTCCACAGGAGACACTTATATCGGTTGGTTCTCAAATGATTCTGGTAATTATGATGTACGACTACAAAGATTAGATTCCCAGGGTAATGAGTTATGGGATCATAACGGAATCGTTATCAGTGATCATCCTGCAATGAGCTGGCTTACAGATTGGGATATGACAGTAGATGAGGACAACAATACAATCTTGGTTTTCCAGGACATCAGAAATGGTGGAAATAATAACATCTATGCTTACAGAATTGCACCTGATGGAACCTTTGTATGGGGAGCAGATGGTCTGGAGCTTTCCAATTCTTCTGCCTTTGATGTAGCACCAAAAGTTTGTGTAACGTCGGAAAGTGGTACAGTTATCACCTGGCAGTCAGATGATGCGATCATTATGCAGAGAATTGCAAATAATGGAACACTAGTTTGGGGTCCTAATGGAATAACACTGAGTTGTGCTGATACTTACTCATGGCCACAACCATTTGCAGTAGAGAATGACCATATTTTATTGAAGTTTTTCCATGATTCGGGTCCTGTTTGGGCACCAACTCGTCATTGTTATATCCAGAAATTTGATAATGATGGGAATATAGCTTGGGCAAACGATACTGTAGTTTCCAATGCAGATGGAATAACTGCCTGGACACAAGTTTTCAATATAATCTCTGACGGAAACAATGGATGTTTTATTTCCTGGCACGATAGCCGGGGAGGTGGTACGATCTCATATCCTTTTGTACAGCATATAAACTCGGACGGCACAGTTGCGTTTACTGCAAATGGTGTTCAGCTAACCACCGAAATGGATCGACAAAGTTTTTATCCTGAATCTGTTTATTTTGAAGAAACAAATGAACTGATGACCTATTGGGGACAAACAGATGGCAATCAGAATAATCATGGTATTACCGGACAAAAGATTGATGTATCAGGCAGTTTACTTTGGGGAGATAATGGCAACAATCTTATAAGTATATCTTCAGACTACATTCAAATGGTAGGACTTAGAAAAGCGAACGAAAATTTAATGTTGTTTCTGGAAGATTACACAAATGCTGTTGATGCTCACGTAGTTGCTGCGAAGATTGATCAGGATGGAAATTATGTTTGGACAGAAGAGCAGATCACAATGTGTTCTGTTGAATCTGATAAAGTACATAATGTTGTAAGCCAGCTCTCAAATGATCAGTTCGTTGCATCCTGGGAAGACAGCAGAAATGGTGGTAGTGATATTTATGCTCAGAATATTACCTTTGAAGGTTTGCTGGGTGTAATAAACGATGGCTACGTAGAAGGAAATGTTGTATTAAACGGTGGAAGTGGTATTGTCACAGATGTTGATATAGAAGCGGGTGGAATGATTGTGAATCCGGAAATAAATGGAGATTATTCCATTACACTTACTCCCGGTACATACGATGTAACAGCTTCTCTTGATGGTTATGAGCAGGTAACAATAGATGATGTAGAAGTCACTTCCGGTAATAGCACAACTGGAATAGATTTTTCTTTAGAACCAATTGTAAGTTCTGAAAATATCGTAATTACAAATGCAGTACTTGGGCACAACTATCCAAATCCATTTAATCCGGTTACAAATATTTCTTATTCAATAATAGAGACAGGATACGTAACATTAGAAGTTTACAATTTAAAGGGTCAACTTGTTAAAATACTGATAAATGAGATTAAAGAAACTGGCGAACATATTACTAGCTGGGATGGTAATGATAATTCTAACAAACCTGTTTCAAGTGGTGTTTATTTCTACAAAATGAAATCTGCTAACTACTCCTTTACCAGAAAAATGATCCTTATGAAGTAAGAAATAATAACTCAAAGCTTAGTCTTGAGATAGAAAAGAGCCCTGACTTCAGTCAGGGCTCTTGTTATGCAATTGTATCAAACCATTCAGAAGGTCACAAACCATTCAGAAGGTTTCATTTTATTATTTCATTAACACCATTTTTTTAGTTGAAGTGAACGAACCTGTTCTCATCTTATAGAAGTAAACACCGCTTGCAGATGTTTTTCCCAGATCGTCTTTTCCATTCCAAACAACACTATGAGATGTTGCTTCAAAATGTTCATTAACCAGGGTACGAACTTTCTCACCTTTCACATTGAATATCTCGAGTGTAACTTGACCAGCATTTTCAAGTGAGAAGCTGATAGCAGTTGTCGGATTGAACGGATTGGGAACATTGTTATTTAAAGCTGTTCCATTAGCAGGCAGAACAACACCGGCATCAACAAATTCCAAAACAAAATCATCTGTAAGTTCAGATTCATATACATCATAATATATTGCACTTATGTTATATGTATAAGTACCTGATGGGACATTAATGTCAATTTTAAGTGTTGTTGAACCATTCACAGTATATAGAACTTCTGCATTACGATAGATTTTATAATTGGTAACATTAGCTGCAGTTTCTGGAGCTGACCATAAAATAAGCACATTACTTCCTGCAACACTGCAATCAAGATCTGTAGGAGGAACATATTGATTTTGAAGAGTAACATCCATTGTAACTGTTATGCCATCTTCAATTAGTACATCTTCTTCTGTATAAGAATCAAAACCCAATAGTTCACAACTAAAATCAAAAGTACCTACATCAACCAACATTCCATATTCACCATTACTATTTGTTGTAGTTGTACTTGTTCCAAGTGTAATTTCTGCATTTGCAAGTAAATTGCCAGTATCAAGATCTGTTACAACACCTTCAATTGTTCCCATAGGTTGAGGAGTAAGTTCACCTGTATAAACATAAACACCAAGCAGACCAGGATTTGTCTGATCATTAAAACAACCAGCCCATCCTGTTGTGTCATCTATCCAGGAAGTAGCTAAGAATTGGATTCCAGTAGTTTCATCAAACTCGATCCAGTTGTGTCCACCATCATGACTAAATGATGCACCAGAGAATCCAGTTGCTGCTCCTGTGGAAACATAAGTATTAGCTGTTCCTGGAACATAATCAAGATCATTTGTAAAACATTGACCTGTATGTGTAACAGCTTGCCAAGTTACTCCACCATCAGATGTTTCAGCTATTGTACCAGAAGAAGAAGCCCCTTTATCCTGAGCCAGTCCATGTAAATTATCTTTAAAAGTAACATCTGTATATGTAGTTATTGGAGTTTGTGCAACTTCCCAATTCATTCCTTTATCATTTGAATAGAATACTCGTCCCATTTGAGTACCCCACCAAATATTATCACCCACAGCATCATAATATCCAACAATTCCCCATTCTCCACCTAATGGAGCAGGAATATTTTCTGTTGGAACTCTTACCCAGTTTGCACCACCATCGCTAGTTGTATATAATTCATAATATCCACCTACCGGGTCACCTTGAGCAAAGCCATCATCTTCATTAAAGAAATGCACTACATTTGGGAAAGAACCAGTAAGATTGTAATCTGCAGATTCCTGGCGAACCCATGAAGATCCACCATCTTCTGTATAATAGATACCTTGAGGATTTCCAGTATGAATTGGAACCCAAGCTTTGTTGGCGTCAATTGCATATATCATTGCAGCATCTCCACCCGTAGGAGCAGTGTCGATCTGAGTTGCTGTCCAGTTTGTACCACCATTTGTAGTATGTGTAACTATTTGATATGGTACAGCCGAGCCACCACCATCATAACCTGCAGCCCATACTACATCAGCATCAACTGCATGCATATAATTTATACCCGTTGAAGCATTTGGAAAACCTGAATTTTGATCTGCCCAATCAAATACTCTGCTGTCTCTTACGACATTCAAGGTTGCTCTATTTGCGGCTGGACCAGCCAACAGCATAGAAGCAATGAGAACTGTTAACAAAACTAATAATAACTTTTTCATTGTAATCTCCTTTTTTTTAATTCTCTAATTTTATTGCATTATCTGTTCCATGGTAAAATATTTTTGATATTAGAATAGTGTCAAATATAATGTTGTGAATATACAGAAAAAGCCCTCAAAATTATTTAAGGGCTCATCTTTAATAACCTCGTTTCCTTATCTCCTATTTTATAACTGGTTACCAATTCCCTGATTGGTAACCCATTAGAGAGTTCCCAAAGAGGGCTTCACACAACTGGTTACCAATCCCCTGATTGGTAACCCATTAGAGAGTTCCCAAAGAGGGCTCCACAACTGGTTACCAATTCCCTGATTGGTAACCTTAGAGCGTTCCCAAAGAGGGCTTTGGGAACGAGAACAATAACATATTAATAAAAGGCATTTAACAAAAAAGCCCCTCAAATAAATTGAAGGGCTCATCTTTAATAACCTCGTTTCCTTATCTCCTATTTTAAGAGAAGCATCTTCTTGGTAGAAGTATGGCTTTCCGTTTGAAGTTTATAGAAATATACTCCTGAAGGATAGGAATCTGCCAGCCAGTTATAATTATAGAATCCAGGCTCAAATGTCTTCTTCATCACACTCTGTCCTCTAGTGTTGAAGATCGTAAGAGTAGCTTGTTCATCCGCTTTCACATTAAAATTGATAAATGTGTCCGGATTAAATGGATTCGGATAATTACCGAATAATTCTGTTTGACCCGGAAATTCGGGAATTTCTTCACCTTCCATAGTTGCACTTACAGGACCATACATTTGGGAAGTTCCATCATACTCTATGGATTCAAGATAGTAATAGTAAGTTTCACCGATCTCTAGATAAATATCATTGTAAATGTACTCATACGGCTCTGTAGTATTTGTTGCCTGTACAGAATAAATATCGATCTGTTCATCCGATCCCGGATCTTGTCTATAAAGATTCCAGCAGTTCATGTTAACTTCAGATTGTGTTGCCCAGCTGATTTGTACAAATTCATTTGCATAAACAGCAGTAGAGAAATCCGAGAGAACGTATGGAAGAGCACTATCAACTGTGCCGAACATGACTGCAATAAGTGAACCATTATATATTGGACCTCCTG
>Ga0307991_1002805_pt1 | contig 11612 bp, 10 predicted proteins | sample EllFjometagen131_FD_203146 | JGI IMG/M metagenome (GOLD analysis project Ga0307991, IMG submission 203146) | Marine microbial communities from Ellis Fjord, Antarctic Ocean - #131 | ecosystem: Environmental > Aquatic > Marine > Unclassified | place: Southern Ocean | collected 2014-10-08 | reverse complement strand
CGCAATCCATCAGGATATCAGCAATACCTGCGGGTTGGTTATGGCCGATGCCACACAGATTCATCAGATCGCCATGAATCTTTTGACCAATGCCTATCATGCCATGGCGGATCAAGGCGGAAAACTGGGGGTAACCCTAAAAGAGGTGAATTTAGATGTGGATGACTTGAAAAACCCGGCCATGCTTGCCGGATCATATGTTTGTTTGACGGTGGAAGATACCGGCGCAGGCATTGATGAATATGTAATGGATCGCATATTCGAACCCTATTTTTCTACAAAGGAAAAAGATAAAGGCACCGGACTGGGTCTTGCCATGGTCCACGGTATCGTCAAAAGCTATGGAGGCAATATAAGAATATACAGTGAGCCGGGCAAGGGAACCGCATTTCATATTTACCTGCCGGTAATCCAAACCCAGGCTGAAACAAAGGAAACCCGGATCATATCACCGGTGGAGGGGGGTAAGGAACGAATCCTTATCGTGGATGATGAAGATCAGATTGTTCGGATGACACAACAGATGCTGAAACGACTCGGTTATCATGTCACCGCACGAACCAGCAGCATTGAAGCACTGGAAGCATTTCGAGCAACTCCTGATAAGTTCGATCTTGTTATTACTGATATGACCATGCCGAATATGACAGGTGTTCATCTTACCCAAAAACTTATTGAAATAAGATCTGACATTCCGGTTATAATTTGTACCGGCTTTTCCGAAAAAATAAGCGAGCACAAGGCAAGTGCCATGGGCATTCGCGGATATGTCATGAAGCCGGTGGTTAAAAGTGCACTTGCTAAAAAAATTAGAGAAGTACTGGTATAGGAAAGCTTTTAAGATGAGAGAAATATTCAGTGTTTTATTCCCCTATATCCTTATACTTTATATCATTGACTGTATATCATATGTTAAAAAGCATGATTTTCTTTTTGTATCGAATTTTAGGGGTTACTTTAAGTTGATTAATTCCGGGCTATGCATCAAGGGTGTATCGCCGCTTTCTCGTACATTCCTTTCCCGTAAAAATCCAGTGCTCTTCACCAGCAGCGGTATTTACCTTCCCACCTCTGAACAGCACTGCCAAAACATCTTTTACCGGTCAGAGGATTTTACGTTTATCCCATATCACGATATGGACACGTTTGAAATTGATGGTAAGCGAGTCCGCTTAAACCACGGCAATTTCATAAACCCCGCCTCCATACCTTACGCCAAGCACATCGGCAGTTTCATTCAGGAGTTAAAAGATTCAAAGCCATGGAAACGTCGCGATAAAATAAAGGCTTTTCTGGATGAAGCGAACGACTTTGGTCAAATCGAAAATCACGAGAAATCGTTTACTATTCCGTTTTTTTATTTAAAAAGCTTATGTATTTTCCTTTTTGCTTGCATATTTATTATACTCCCCATTGGTGTGTATGCGAATCATTCGGTATATTTTAATTTCCCAATTTTTGTCCTGATGATCCTTCTCATTTACCTTACGATCATCATTATGTCCTATACCGTGCTCGGTAAGATTTACCCGGAAGAATTCGATCAAAGACTAAACACCATGCTTTCGGTCATCCTGATGCCGGTTGCCGCTATCCACGTGCTCAGTTACCTGACTCGAGATATTTATGCCAATTTCGACCCTCTCGCCATTGGCCGGGTCCTGCTTCCTCGAGACGATTTTCAGGGCCTGTTGAGAAAAGAGCTTTTTTATATTGACCAGGCAAAAACCCGGCATGACCCATGCGGATGGTCTGAATTCTGAGAATTAAGACAAAAATCAGTTATGGGTTTACTTGACAAAACAAAAATCGATTTATCCTAACTACGGCTCCCTCCTGATAAAAGGGATAGATCTGCTGCTGCGTATTGCCCGCTTCGTTATGCTGAGTATCGATTCGGTTTTAATCGATGCAGCGATTGCAGCATAAACTTGAAACCATATGAATAAAGCCGCCTCCGGGTGTAAATCAAGACTGTTGTTTGCTAAAATTGCTATGGCTATTTGGTGTCAGGAAACATGTTCAGTAGTAATAGGCCAGCCCTGAGGGAACGATTCATTTTTTACGCCATACACTACCGTTTCCTCAGCTAATTGCCGGCGGCGTTCTCGCTCTGGGACTTTCCGCTCCAATGTTTTCTCTAATCCATTCAACAACAGACATCGATGAGTAATCCACACAACTTTTTATAGACCTCCGGATCCTCCACGTCCATAAAATTTCTATGGGTCACCTGGTTTTCCCCTTAATCCTTAACCCTGACACCTGACACCTGAAAAAAGCTTCGGAGCCACGGTTTGTCAATAGAAAGGCATCAGCGTTTACCAACGGTCTTGATTTTCACCCGGCAGCGAAGCGACGGCGTGTTTCTCTTGGAAACCGACTGACTGTTTGAAGGGCTTTAGCACGCGTTTGCCCTGGCCTCGGTAAGGCCGGGTCTGGACTTTGCACGATATTTGTGTCATAAACATCGGATAGCAAGAAACGCTCCCTTATGGGGTAATTATCAACATTTTTAAAAAAGTTTCTCCAAAAATAAAATTGCTGACGGTCAAATGCATATGATTCGTGTCGGAAAGCGGGTATTATATCTAATTCTTTTTTTGAATGTCTTGTTCATGGGTTCCCATGTCATTGCCCATCCGCATGTATTTATTGTCCAGCGATTGAAAATCGTGTTTGACAATCAAGGTCTGGCAGGGTTTGAGGTGGAGTGGCATTTCGATGAGATGTTCAGCAACATGATCGCTATGGATTACGATCAAAACCGAAACAGCACACTGGAACCGACCGAAGTTGCGGTAGTGAAAGAAAAAGCGTTCTCATATATCGCTGAATACGATTATTTTATTTTCGTGAAAATCGATGGTCAGTCCTTCAAAGTCAAGTGGTTCAAAAATTTTAACGCGATTTTAAAAAACGGCAAGCTTTCCTATCACTTTTTCGTGCCGTGCCATGTGAAAGCCAACCCATTGTTTAAACAGGTCGTCATCGCCACATATGATCCTACATATTATACCGCCATCTTCTTTGGCCGAAAACAGCCTGCACGGGTTGAGAATGGAGATGGGTTTGTGATTGAAAGCGCCATCAAAGAAGACAAAAACACCTCGATTTATTTTGGTATGGTCAATCCCTGGGCACTATTTCTGAAATTCAGGTTGAAGTCATGAGAATCGCATTTTTGTTATTTTACCTTTTGGTTGTTTGCACTGTAATCATGCTGCAGCCGGTCTTAGCGCAAAATCCGTTTACCGCCAAACCCAAATCAAAAGCCCATCATATGACCACGCATCCTGCTGCCAAGAATTTGTTTCTGTCCATGATCACCCGGTGGCAGCACCGACTCAACCGGAAAATGGCGGATCTGGTGCACGAGGCTAAGGCGACCCATAGCGTGAAACCTTTGGCCTTTCTATTGTTGGTTGCTTTTGCCTATGGGATGCTCCACGCAGCCGGCCCTGGGCATGGCAAAGTCCTGGCCGTATCGTATATTTTATCTCGGCGTCCGAAATTATTTCGGGGCATGTTTTTCGGCAGCTTTATTGCACTGTTTCACGGTTTGTCGGGAATCATGTTTGTGCTGATCATCCACATGATTTTACAAAAGAGTATTACAGGCACACTGGAAGATGTGATTCGCATCACCCAAATTATTAGCTTCAGTCTGATTGCCTGTCTGGGTTTGGGCATTCTGATCAAAAGCAGTTACAGATGGATAAAAATTGCAAAAGGCGGCCACCCGGCTTATAATGGGAACCATAAGCGCCATCTCTATGGTCCTTTGTTATCCGCATTGGTGGTGGGAATGATCCCGTGCTCGGGGGTGGTGATGGTCATGCTGTTTGCCCTATCCATGGAACTGGTGGGATTGGGTATTATGCTGGGGATTACCATTTCTATGGGTATGGCCCTGACCATCACATGTGTCGTAGTGATGGTTATATCAGGTAAAGCCGTCTCGCTGGGTATGCTTGAAAGGCACACAAGCCTGGCGCTTACCATGGAAAATTTGATTGAGACAATAGCCGGTCTTATGGTCGCAAGCCTGGGATTGCTGTTTTTAGCCGCTGTCATTTGATTTAAGAAAAACACTCCGACTCGTGAATTATTTGAATCCAACAATGAGGTCATGTAACAATGGAACATATAGAAGATAAAAAAACAGGCGTTGAAAAAGCCGGAGAAGATCTGTTTAACTTTGCCGTTAACCGCGAGGACGTTAAAACCCTTATGACACACCTGCCGGAAGCGCCTGACATCAAGCGGGGCAAGATTGAATACGAACTCCAGATACTGAAAATTATCAGCATTGGGTGGAGCATATCATATTATCTGGAAAACTGTGCTCGGAAAAATCAGCTTTTAGAGCTGTACTGGAAGGCGGTTCATGAATTTACACAGAGCATATCTACAACAACCGGAATGATGATCGGCAATAATATCGATTATTTTCAAATACTAAAAGAACGTCTGGATATGTATTTGGCCGCCATGACCCAAAAACCTGGCGCACCTGAGCCTGCAGTTGTAATAGGACCGGAATTTGCCAGGACCTGTGGAAATATGGATGACGTATTCACGGTTATGACCGGCTCTAGGATGTTCATCGCAACAATCGCTAGTGTTAAGGAATATCTTGAGACCATCAAACTGTGACGGTCTCGTAAAAAGTCCAACTTCTGCGTTGTGCTGCATTTCGCAATCATTCAACGTACGATCACAGTACGCCTCATGATTACAAAATTTGCACGCCTTGAATTTGAACTTTTTACGAAACCGTCTAAATCGGACTTTTTACGAGTTTATCAAATTGTAACTCCTCAATAAATTCTGGTGTACTAAAAGTGATATTGAGTTGGCTCCATAATTTATTGAGATGTTACATAAAACTCAGGCAACCCGTTTATTTCATACCATATTCGAACAAACAAGGAAAGAACTCATGATGATAATTGACATCCCAGGATATATACGGTTAGAGATCAAACATGTTGTATGTGACTACAATGGGACGATTGCTGTTGATGGAAAGCTGATTGATGGGGTTGGCGAAATTATGAACGAGCTTTCCAAAGATATAAAGTTTCACGTAATTACAGCGGACACTTATGGATTTGTTGAACGTGAATTAGAAAATGTTAATTGCAAGCTGGTAAAGATAGCTAAGCAAGATCAAGCATATAGCAAACTCGAATATGTTTCGGGTATCGGAAAAGAATATACGGTTTGTATTGGCAATGGAAATAATGACAGATTAATGCTAAAAGAAGCGCGCTTGGGGATTGCTTTGGTTCAGGAAGAGGGCGCTTGTTTTGAGACCTTGCTATCTTCAAATGTTGTGTGCAAAAGCATTATTGATGCATTTGGCTATTTTAAGAAACCCAAAAGGCTGATTGCAACCCTAAGAAGATGAGAAACTCGACAGAAATTATAAATCTCGAGTTTCACCCCCGATATTCAGCCTTTAATAATTAAATCTTTTTCAAATAATAGTCCGGTTATTCATTCAACATTAGGATTAAGTCGAATCTTTTTCACTATCGGGATCTATCTCTTCAGCCTTTTTAAATTTCTCAGATGCTTCTTCCTTTCGGCCAAGAGCCGTCAATGCAAAACCACAGCCGTACAAAGCAGGCACAAAGTCAGGCTCTACGTCTAAAGCCTTCTGAAACTTCTCAACAGCTTCTTGATACTGCTGCAACTCCACAAGAGCCACTCCCCAACTGCACCATATCTGGGCATTTTCGGGTTCCTGTTTTACCGCCTCTTTAAATTTCTCAATTGCCTCCTGGTACTGTTCCATAATTATAACACCTCGAAAATTCTACAACATCTTGAAAATATATATTTATTAATGACAACCTGTTTATGCCGTCAAACCCATCATTTTTATCCAGCCTGCCCCGTAAGTCCGGCAGATCTTACCGGAGTATTTTTTTTATATTTCACCGGGACCATTACGCCATCATTCCAATTGGGGCAAAGCCCCTAAGTTTCCCTCTATTTGTTTGAACCTTTTTTCAGCTTTTTTTCCAGTTCAGCAAAAAGATCCTTTTGTTTTTTTGCCTGCTGGGCCTGAAAAGATTCTATTTTCTGGGTAAAATCTTTTCTGGAACTTTGAAATACTTTAAGCGATTCTTCAAATTTATCCTCTTTTTTGCCTTTGGGAATTTCTTCTATTTTTAAGTGGTTTTTGATAAAAAGGCGGATCCCAAAGGCACCTTCAACCACATCAACAATCCCGATCTTTTTAAGCTTTTTACAGATGAAATTACCTTGTTCCAAAGAAAAAGATATGATCCTGCAAACCTGATCTATAGAAGGAGGGGCAGAATTCTGGTGTGTAAAAACCCTTATCGCAGCAACAAAAAGATGAGCATTGGAATAAAAATCTGAATTTTGCATGATAATCGGAAAAAAAGCGGTCCATAAATTTGTATTGAACGTCAAAAAATAAAAGAGCTTATCGTATTTGCGCTCCTTGACAACATAATCATAGAAGAGTAACATTTATTTTTATCTTGTCAAGTTGCAAAAGCAAGAATCTCGTCGGGCATTTCAAAGAAGGGCAAGATAAATTTTACATGGGAAATTCGTACTCGTCGCAACGATAAGCAATAACAATTAAAGGAGGGAAATATGACCGAAATAATTGATGTAAAAGCCAGGGAAATACTCGATTCAAGGGGTAATCCTACAGTTGAAGCAGACGTCTTTCTTTCCTGTGGGGCTGTAGGACGTGCGGCAATTCCTTCCGGTGCTTCCACAGGAAAGCGTGAAGCTTTGGAGCTCCGTGATAAGCGATCAAAGCGGTTTGGCGGCAAGGGTGTCGTCACTGCCGTTAAAAACATAACGGATAAAATCGGACCTGCCGTCCGGGGTATGGATGCAGCAGATCAAGTTTCATTGGATAGATGCATGATTAAACTGGACGGTACGCCCAACAAATCCAAGCTGGGAGCCAATGCAATTCTCGGCGTATCAATGGCTGCTGCACGCGCTGCTGCTCTGGCCTATGGGTTGCCTCTCTATAGATACATTGGAGGAATTAATGCCAGATGTCTTCCACTTCCCATGATGAACGTAATAAACGGGGGAGCGCATGCTGCCAATAATCTTGATATACAAGAGTTCATGATTGTCCCTGTAGGCGCAAAGTCCATTACTCAAGCAGTACAAATGGGAGCAGAAACGTTTCATGGTCTGAAAAAAATACTTAAAAACAAAGGACTCAGTACTGCCGTTGGGGATGAAGGCGGCTTTGCTCCGGACTTTGAATCTCATGAAGAAGCCATAAAATTCATTATTGAAGCCATTGAGTCCGCCGGATACAAACCCGGAAGCGATATCGGAATTGCCCTGGATGCTGCTGCAAGCGAGTTTTATAAAAAAGGAAAATATTTCCTACAATCAGAAGACAAAAAGCTCAATGCCGAAAAGCTAATCGATTATTATGAAAGTTTGGTTGAAAGCTATCCTATCCTTAGTATAGAAGATGGTCTTGCCGAGCAGGATTGGAAGGGCTGGAAATTGATGACCGAGCGGATGGAAGGATCAATCCAGATCGTTGGCGATGATATTTTTGTAACCAATCCTACAATATTCAGGAAGGGAATTGAAAAAGGCATTGCAAACTCAATCCTGATCAAACTGAATCAGATCGGGACGGTTACCGAAACCCTCGATACCATTGACTTGGCCGAACAGGTCGGCTACACCACGGTTATATCTCACAGATCGGGTGAAACAGAAGACTCTTTTATAGCAGATTTTGTGGTGGGTGTAAACGGCGGCCAGATAAAAACCGGTTCCATGTCCCGCAGTGACCGAATTTCTAAGTATAACCAGCTCATCAGGATTGAAGAGGAACTTGGAGACGGAGCCACGTTTGCAGATGAAATACTCTAGGTTTTTTTTACATCAATACCTGAATAAGTCTTTGGTCATTTTTCTCGGCTTTGCGATAATGACATGTTTGCATTCACCGACAAATGCCTATGTCTTGCCGGGACCCTATATCCTGGAACTGATGACCCAAAATCTTGGGAAAGCTAAAAGCCTCCTTGTTTCTCAGACATTGGTACTACATGATGACACTCCGCAAAAAAGCGCGGTTGAACTCAGTGAAACCTTGAGGTACGTTTTCCCGGAGATGTTCCGTTCGGATACGTTGTCTGAAAATGTTCACAGGATTCATGTGTTATCAAAAAGCAAGGCCGTGACAGTTATTGACGGAAAGGTTGCCGATGAATCAGATAACCGTTATGATCGCTATAAAGACATACTTCTTTTCAAACCCAGGAAAATGCTTAAAGACAAACTTTCCCTTCTGGGTGTGGATGTAACGGTTTCAAGCCTGGGTCGCTTTCAGGGCAAGCCGGCATATGTTTTGGGCGCCCGGTATCCGGACGAAACCACTCCTCAGATATGGCTGGATAAGCACACATTTAGACCTTTTCGATGGATAATGACGAGCAAGCCCGAACAAAGCCGGGAAAACCGTTTAGAAGTTCGGTATTTGGAATGGCAAAAGGTTCAGAAGACCTGGTATCCCATGCGGATTGAGTTTTTTATGGCCGGCGTACGCGTACGAGAAATTCATGTGCAAAATATCAGTGTAAATTCTTCTTTTTCAAAAGAGCTTTTTGATATAAAGCACCTTAAATCTCTCTATCCTCAGGGTACTCCGAATGAACAGGAACAAGAGAATAAAGATGATCTGAACGAAGTTCAAAAAACTATTGAGGATTTTAAGAAACTATATGAATAATTTAATGTCTCAAAAATTTTATAATTTATTGAAATTATAAGTCTTTTAATCGAAATCTGTTCGTGCAATCGGAATGGAATGATGGAATACTGGAATATTGGGGGCAAGAGCTGATATAACCTATTTAAATTGTAATAAAAACTCCTTCAAACCCATCATTCCATTACTCCATCATTCCATTATTCCAATTGGGGCGAAGCCCCTAATTTGCGATCCTGAATCTGAATTTGGGGCGATATATGGATCATAAAACAAAATTTATATTTGTGACAGGCGGCGTGCTTTCATCCCTGGGCAAGGGACTTGCTTCCGCAGCAATCGGAGCACTTTTAGAAAGCCGCGGGCTTAGTGTAACCATACAAAAACTCGACCCTTACATCAATGTGGATCCCGGAACCATGAATCCCTTCCAGCACGGAGAAGTCTATGTCACAGATGACGGCGCAGAAACGGATCTGGATCTCGGACATTACGAGCGATTTACCAGCGCCATATTGGGTCATGACAACAACTTTACCACAGGGAAAATATACCATTCGGTCATCACCAAGGAACGCAGGGGAGACTATCTGGGCGGTACGGTCCAGGTAATTCCCCACATTACAGACGAGATTAAACGAAGCATTAAACTTGTGGCGAACTCCGTGGATGTCGTCATCGTCGAAATCGGCGGAACGGTAGGAGATATAGAAAGCCTTCCTTTTCTGGAAGCCATCCGGCAATTCAGGACGGATGTGGGCAAGGAAAATGCCCTGTATATCCATCTTACCCTGGTTCCATATATTGCAACGGCAGGAGAAGTTAAGACAAAACCCACCCAGCACAGCGTAAAAGAACTCCGCAGCATCGGTATTCAGCCGGATATCCTCCTCTGTCGCACAAACAAATACCTGCCCCAGGAAATCAAGGCAAAAATAGCGCTATTTTGCAATGTAACGGTAGATGAGGTGATTACCGCCAAAGATGTGGAATGTATTTATGAAGTTCCACTGGTTTTCCACAGGGAGGGCCTGGATCAGAAAATTGTGGAAAAGCTTAACATCTGGACAAGAGCACCCAATCTTGATAACTGGGAGAAAATTGTCAAAAGACTCAAAGAGCCGAAATCGTCTGTTACTATTGCAATTGTGGGCAAATATGTGGATTTGACTGAATCCTACAAAAGTTTAAATGAGGCGCTCCGTCACGGCGGGATTCCCAATGATTGCCGGGTAAACCTCAAATTTGTCGATTCGGAGGAAATCGAGAAAAACAATTGTAGAGAGATTATCGGAGACGCCGACGGCATACTGGTCCCCGGAGGCTTTGGATCTCGAGGGATTCAAGGGAAGATTTGTGCTGCAAAATATGCCAGGGAAGAAAAGATTCCGTATTTCGGCATTTGCCTGGGGATGCAGATTGCAGTCATCGAATTTGCGCGTAACCTGGCAGATCTGAACGGAGCTCACAGCCAGGAGTTTGATAAAAATACGCCGTTTCCGGTGATATATCTGATGATTGAATGGTACGACGACAAGGCCGGAACTTTGCAAAAACGGGACACAACCTCGGACAAGGGCGGAACCATGCGTCTTGGCGCCTATCCCTGTGTTATAAAAAAGGATTCCCTTGCCTACACAGCATACGGAATTTCAAGCATCTCAGAACGACACCGCCACCGGTATGAATTCAACAATGCTTTTAAAGAAAGACTTGAAGAAAAGGGGCTGGTCATCAGTGGTACATCTCCGGATGGCACCCTGGTGGAAATGGTTGAGATCAAAGGGCATCCCTGGTTTCTCGGATGCCAATTCCATCCGGAATTCAAATCGCGGCCCATGAATCCTCATCCCTTATTCCGGGAGTTTATCCGGGCATCGCTAACGTATGCCAAAGCCCGCTCTTGATTTGTTCGATTTTTTGTGGCAAAACTTTTTTCTTCTCGCCACCAAGGCACCAAGACACTAAAAAAGAATAAGAAAATAAAATCCTTCGTGTCTTTGTGCCTTGGTGGCAAATATTTCTTGGTTTCGGTCCGTCCGCCTCACTCCGCTGGGCAGGATGGCGGGCTTGTCCGGGTTAGGTCTAAAGATCTCGGTTCATACTCCCCTGTCCATACCCTTCCAAATCCACCGCCACATGAGTAAACCCGATTCTCCTTAATTCTCGGACAATAGTCGATCTAACCACTTGATCCAGAATTCTTTCGATATCACCGGGATCCACCTCTATTCTGGCAACCTTAGCGTGCAATCTAACACGACAAGCCTTAACACCGAGGGCCAATATGACCTGTTCCGCCTTTTCAATCATTTTAAGTTTTTCGGTTGTTATCTGCGTTCCATAAGGAATTCTGGTGGCAAGGCAGGACATGGGCGGCTTATTCCAGGTTTTTAGTTTCATCTTCCTTGAGAGGGTGCGGATATCATTCTTGGTCAGCCCTGCATCCACCATGGGGGCCGTGATTTTCATTTCACGGGCGGCATCAAATCCAGGACGAAAATCTTCAAGATCATCAAGGTTTGCACCATGGGCCACATGCTTTATTCCCAGATCGTAAGCAATCTTTATTAAATCTTCGAAAAGATATTTTTTACACAGGTAACACCTTTCCTTGGTATTGGCTTTAAAATTGGCATGGCTCATTTCCCTTGATTGTATGAGCATATGCTGAACTCCAAGCTCTTTTGCAAAGGCTTTTGCATCCTGATTTTCCCTTACGGGATGAAGCGGAGATTTTGCGGTTATTGCAACCAGATTCTTTTTCAATGCTTCATGGGCCGTTGCCAAAAGAAACGTGCTGTCAACTCCCCCTGAATATGCCACGAGCAGAGAACCATAACTTTTTAAGATTGAAATC
>Ga0307991_1002804_pt1 | contig 11612 bp, 9 predicted proteins | sample EllFjometagen131_FD_203146 | JGI IMG/M metagenome (GOLD analysis project Ga0307991, IMG submission 203146) | Marine microbial communities from Ellis Fjord, Antarctic Ocean - #131 | ecosystem: Environmental > Aquatic > Marine > Unclassified | place: Southern Ocean | collected 2014-10-08 | reverse complement strand
TAATAATTTTTAGTGAATTAGAAAAAAGAAAGGTTGCAGCTTCAAAAGTAAAAGGAAGTATATTAAAACACTATTCAATGCAAAAATTATTTGATGACTTTGAGACTGTTGAAGAATATAGTGTTGGCAAAGGAAACCCCCGATTAAGTGAAATACCTAAAAAAATAAACTTCTTTTTAGAAGAATTAGGGTTTGAAAATCTAACTTTGTCAGACGCCTTCGGTCTGTACGACAAAAAATAGGGACGAATTCAGGTAAATATTGCAAATACAATACAAATAAGTTGATATTTTATAATTTTAAATGTTATAGTATTTGAAATGAATTATTTTGTTTTATTTTTTATTTTTTATTTTAAAAAATTTGTATCTTTTAAATTAAATTTATGTTTTATTAATTAGTTGTTTTATAGTATTTTTATTAATTTTTTAAATAAAATAATGTACATTAAAATATTTATTTAATTAGGAATATAACAAATACTTAATATAAAAAATAGAAAATTTAAATAAATTAAGTTTAAATTTAATGAGGAGCCTAGGTAAGAATTATTAATTAGTGAAAAATATAGTTTTATTCCTGGAGAGGTTGAAGTAGAACAATATACTAATGAAAAAAAGTTTAATAGAAACATTTGATAAAATACCCGCTGATGTATAATTTCTTGAATCTGTAATATTTGAATTTATCACTAATCATATTACCGAAGTAAATTGTATTGATGGAACTATAAAGAAAATTGTTGAAACCAAATCAATTATTTGATTAATAATTGGAACGATAACTTTTATTTTGTTTTTTCAAAATAAAAGATAAAAATATGAGGTAAGCAAAATGGGGGAGAATGAATAAAAAAAACAAATCTTTTTTTGAAAAAAAAATGAAAGAATATACTATTGGAGAAAAAAAATATAGAGTTGAAAAGATTGATAAAAATCAAGAGAAATTCTTTTTTAATTTTTTTAAACGAGTTTTTGATATTTGTCTATCAATAATTGGCATAATTATTTCAATAATTCCAATGATATTCATTGGAATATCTATTAAAATAAATTCAAAAGGTCCTATTTTTTTTAAACAAGAAAGACAAGGTAAGAATCATAATTCATTTAAAATGTTTAAATTTAGGTCAATGATAATTGATGCTGAGAAAAATGGTGCTCAATGGGCTGAAAAAGACGATGGTAGAGTTACTAAAGTAGGAAGATTTCTTAGAAAATCTCGTTTAGATGAAATACCTCAATTATTTAATATTTTTCTTGGTCAAATGAGTCTTGTTGGACCAAGACCAGAAAGAAAAATTTTTTATGATGAATTTAAAGAATATATTGAAGGTTTTGATCAAAGATTGTTAATTATACCTGGTCTTACAGGTCTTGCTCAAATAAATGGTGGGTATGATTTAAAACCAGAGGAAAAAATAGTATTTGATATTGAATATATAAAAAAAAGAACATTGTTGTTAGATTTAAAATTAATTTTTGAAACAATATTAGTTGTTTTTAATCATAATGGTGCAAGATAACCTGTTGTCAAATAATACTTGTTATATATATACATATGGTTTATTATTAAATTAAAGTAAATAAAAACTTAAATGAGGGCATTAATGAATTATTTAGTTTCAATAATAACTCCGAGTTATAATTGCGGAGATTATATCGAAGAAACAATAAAATCTGTTCTTAATCAAACCTATACAAATTGGGAAATGATTATTATTGATGATTGTTCAAAAGATTGCACAAAAGAAGTAGTATCAAAATATATTAAATTAGATGATAGAATTAAATTATTTTCATTTGAAAAAAACTATGGAGCGGCTGTTGCTAGAACTAAGGGTATAAAAGTATCAAAAGGACGATTTATTGCTTTTCTAGATAGTGATGATATTTGGACGAAATCAAAGCTTGAAACACAACTTGCATTTATGAAAAAAAATAATTATCCAATCACTTGTACAGCTTATCAAAAAATTGATAGTTTAGGAAAACCCCTAAATAAAATAAATAAAGCATTTAATAAGATAAATTACAAACAATTATTATTAGAAAATAAAGTAGGAAATTCTACTGTAATTTATGATGTTTCTATATTAGGTAAATTTGAAGTTCCAAATATCCAGAAGCGAAATGATTATGCATTGTGGCTACAAATATTAAAGAATACTGATTATATTTACGGATATAATGAATCTTTAATGAAATATAGGATTAGAAAAGGTTCTATTTCAAGTAATAAATTTGATTTACTTGAATATCATTGGACTTTATATCGAGACATAGAAAAATTATCTGTTTTCAGATCAGTTTTTCATATTGTTTATTGGGCTTCTGTAAAATTGTTTAAAACTCGCTTAGTAAGGGAAGTAGCGTGAAAATTTCAGTTGCTGGTATAGGTTATGTGGGGTTATCAAATTCAGTATTATTGTCCCAAAAGAATGAAGTAGTTGCCTTTGATATCATTAAAGAAAAAGTCGAAATGATTAATAATCGTCAATCACCAATTATTGATAGAGAGATTGAAGATTATTTGTTAAATAAAAAGTTAAATTTAAAAGCAACTACTGATACTATTCAAGCATTTAAAGATGCAGAATATATCATTATTTCTACTCCAACTAATTATGACAGTGAAAAAAACTATTTTGATACAAGTTCTGTTGAATCTGTAATTAAAGATGTTTTATCAATTAATAGAAAAGCTATAATGGTTATAAAATCAACAGTACCTGTTGGATATACAAAAAGTGTTAGAAAAAAATTCAATACCGAAAATATAATATTTTCTCCTGAATTCTTAAGAGAGGGTAAAGCTCTATATGATAATTTATATCCATCTAGAATAGTAGTTGGAGAACAATCTTATAGAGCAGAAGTTTTTGCTTCATTACTAAAAGAAGGAGCAATCAAGAAAGATATTTCAACACTCTTCACAAATTCTACAGAAGCTGAAGCAATAAAATTATTTGCAAATACTTATTTAGCTCTTAGAGTAGCTTATTTTAATGAATTAGATTCTTATGCTGAAATAAGGGGCCTAAATACAAAACAAATAATTGAAGGTGTATCTTTAGATCCAAGAATTGGTACTCATTATAATAATCCATCCTTTGGTTATGGTGGTTATTGTTTACCAAAAGATACTAAACAATTATTAGCAAACTATTGTGATGTCCCTCAAAACATTATGAGTGCAATCGTAGATGCAAATAGGACAAGGAAAGATCATATTTCTAAGATGATTTTAAAAAGAAATCCAAAAGTGGTTGGTATTTATAGATTAACAATGAAAACTAATTCAGATAACTTTAGACAATCAGCGATACAAGGTGTTATGAAGAGAATAAAAGCTAAAGGAATTGAAGTTGTAGTTTATGAACCAGCATTAAAAGATGAATTATTTTTTAATTCACGAGTAATAAAGGATATAAAAGATTTCAAACAAATTAGTGATGTAATCGTAGTGAACAGAATTACCGATGAAATAAAAGATGTCTCTGAAAAAATTTATACCAGAGATTTATTTAGTAGGGATTAATTAAATAATATTACTATTGTGAATTAAAGAAAAATAAAAGAATAAAGAAATTTAATATATTAGGGAGTTATATGAAATTAGTTAAATTTAAAGGTGGTTTAGGAAATCAACTTTTTCAATATTCATTAATTAGAAATTTTGAGATAAAATATAATTTAAAACATATTAAAGGCGACTTTTCTTATTTTAATGATATAAATAATGATACCGTCAGATTACCTAGAATTAAAAAACTAAAAGTTAATATTACTATTGCTAGTAAGGAAGATGTTTCTGAGATATGTAAATTTAAAAAAAGTGGAAATCCTCTAGGATTAAAATATAAAAGTAAAATTTATTTTGAAAAAACATTTAATAAAAAATATTATTTTGAAAGTGATAGAAGTTATCGTGATTTAAGTACTCTTCTAAATTATAATTATTATGATGGTTACTGGCAATCTTGGAAATATGTTGAAGAAATAGAAGATAATCTTCGAAAGGAAATCCAACCTAATTTTGAATTAAGTTCACAGACAAAAAAAATTATAGCAAAAATGGAAAATGAAAATTCAGTATTTATTGGAATAAGGCGTGGGGATTACTTAACTACTAAAAAAGATATAAATCATTATGGTAGTTATTCAATAAATTACTATTTAAAAGCAATTGAATATATAAAGAAAAATGTTGACAATCCTATATTTTATGTTTTTTCTAATGATATAACATGGGTAAAAGAGAATTTGGATTTTAAAACTGATGTAATCTATAGAGATGATAAAGAGCAAACTAGTGATGTAGAAGAATTATTTATTATGGGAACATGTAAGCATGCAATAATAGTTAATAGTTCTTTTTATTGGTGGGGCGCTTGGTTAATTGAAAATCAAGATAAAATTGTCATTGCTCCCAATAATTGGTTTGCAGATGGTTCAAAGATTGATATACTACCTCAAAATTGGATTAAAATATAAAAAAAATTAAAATTGTTATTTATTGCATTCTTTTTTGTTGTAATTATCAATAGTTCAATTTAATATTGTTCTTTATTGATAAAACTGTAGAAATTATTTTTGGGAGAGAAAAATGTCGAAAGTTGCACTAATTACTGGTATTACTGGTCAGGATGGATCATATTTAGCAGAATTTTTATTAGAGAAAGATTATGAAGTTCATGGGATAATACGAAGAAGTTCTTCATTTAATACTAGTAGAATTGAACATCTTTACATTGATGAATTATTAAAAGATATGCATATAAACAGGAAAGTTAAACTGCATTATGGGGATATGACTGATTCATCAAACTTAATTAGATTAGTAAGAGAAATAAAACCTGATGAAATATATAATTTAGCAGCGATGTCACACGTTAAAGTTTCTTTTGAAGTTCCTGAATATACTGCCGATACTGATGGTATTGGTACTTTAAGGTTATTAGAAGCTGTTAGATTCTTAGGTTATGAAAAAACTACAAGAATTTATCAAGCATCTACTTCTGAATTATTTGGTAAAGTTCAAGAAGTTCCTCAGTGTGAAACTACACCTTTCTATCCAAGAAGTCCTTATGGAGTTGCAAAGTTATACGGTTTTTGGATTACCAAGAATTATAGAGAAGCCTATAATATGTTCGCTGTTAATGGAATTTTGTTTAATCATGAATCCGAAAGAAGAGGTGAAACTTTCGTTACTCGAAAGATAACCTTGGCTGCTGCTAGAATAAAAAAAGGGACTCAAGATAAATTATATTTAGGTAATATGGATGCCAAAAGAGATTGGGGATATGCAAAAGATTATGTTGAATGTATGTGGTTATTACTACAAGCAGAGATTCCTGATGATTTTGTTATAGCAACTGGAGAAATGCATTCTGTTAGAGAATTTACTACTTTAGCCTTTAAAGAAGTTGGAATCGATATTGAATGGAAAGGTGTTGGCGTTGAAGAAAAAGGTCATGATAAAGTAACTGGTAAAGTAGTTGTTGAAGTAGACCCAAAATATTTTAGACCAACAGAAGTTGAACAACTTTTAGGGAACCCTACCAAAGCAAAAACTATTTTAGGTTGGAATCCTACGAAGACTTCTTTTAATGAATTAGTGCAAATAATGGTAAATCATGACATCAAATTAGTTGAAAGAGAAAGTAGAATCAAAAAAGAATTTGATTAGGAGATTTGTCAATGGAAAAAGAATCTAAAATATATGTTGCTGGTCATAATGGCTTAGTTGGGTCAGCTATAGTAAGAAATTTAAAAGATCATGGTTATAATAATATTATAGGAAAAACATCGAAAGAATTAAATTTGATGAGGCAAGCTGATGTAGAGGAGTTTTTTGAAATAGAAAAACCAGAATATGTATTTTTAGCAGCTGCAAAAGTTGGTGGAATAAATGCAAACAGTACTTTCCCTGCAGAATTTATCTATAATAATTTAATGATAGAAAGTAATATAATTCATTGTTCATATATTAATAATGTAAAAAAACTCTTATTTTTAGGCTCTTCTTGTATTTATCCTAAAATGGCTAAACAACCAATAAAAGAAGAATATTTATTAACAGGATCTCTTGAACCTACAAATGAAGCATATGCTATAGCAAAAATAACTGGCATTGAATTATGTAAATTTTATAGAAGACAATATGGTTGTGATTTTATTTCGGCAATGCCTACAAATTTATATGGAATAAATGATAATTTTGATTTAAATAGTTCTCATGTTTTACCTGCTTTAATTCGAAAGTTTCACGAAGCAAAAGTAAATAATGATGATGAAGTTATAATGTGGGGAACAGGAACCCCAAAAAGAGAGTTTTTATATGTTGATGATTTGGCAGATGCTTGTGTTCATTTAATTAATAATTATAGTGATGAAAATCTTGTTAATATGGGTACAGGAAAAGATCTTGAAATTAAAGAATTAGCTAAAATTATAAAAAGAGTTGTTGGATTTAAGGGTAAAATTACTAATGATATAAGTAAGCCTGATGGAACTCCAAGAAAACTATTAGATGTTAGTTTGTTAGAAAAATCAGGGTGGAAATATACCACCGAGCTAGAAGCTGGTATAAAGAAAGTATATAAATGGTATTTAGAATCAAAATAAAAGGTGAAATTGAATGAAAGTCATTATTTTAGCAGGTGGGTGTGGTACTAGATTATGGCCTTTAAGTCGTGATAATTATCCTAAGCCTTTTATTAAGTTAAAAGGTGTAAAGAGATCATTATTTCAAGAAACAATCCTTCGAAGTTTATTGTTGGTAGATATTAATGATATTATTATTGTTACTAATAAAAATTATAAGGATTTAGTAGTTGAATCTTTTTTAGAATTAAAATCTCCTATTAAAGAATCTAATATCATTATTGAACCCGAAGCAAAAAACACATTACCTGCCATTTATGCAGCGGTGCATCAAATAACACAAATTCAAAATGATACAGTTATTGTTTTTCCTTCAGATCATTTAGTTTCTAAAAGTCAGGAATTTGTTGAAAAAATAAAATTAATAGAATCTGAAATAGGTGATTCAATTATTACTTTTGGTATTACTCCAAGTTCTCCACAAGTCGGATATGGCTACATTGCCCCTAGTGTGAAAGTTAGTAAGCATGCATATGAGGTAAAAGAATTTAAAGAAAAACCAAAATTTGAAATAGCTCAAAAATATATAGAGAACGGATATTTTTGGAATGCAGGAATATTTATGTTTAATACTAAAACCTTTATTAATGAAGTAAAACAGTATGAACCGGATATTTGTTTAGCATTTCAAAATTCGAAAAACATAGATGATGCTTTTTGTAATATTTGTAACAACATTTCCATAGATTATGGGATAATTGAGAAAAGTAAGAAAATTTTAGTAGTTCCTGTTGATATTGGGTGGACTGATTTAGGCAGTTTTGATTCTTTTTTTGATGTTTTTAAAAAAGATGAAAACAACAATATTGTAAAATCAGAAAGTATTGTGATTGATTCTTATAATAATTATATTTATTCAGATACTGATAAAATAATTTCAGTTATTGGTGCCGATGATCTAATTATAATTGACAATAAAGATGCTTTATTAATTTGTAAAAGAAATCAATCACAAAAAGTTAAGCAAGTGGTAGCTGAAATAAAAAAGAAAAATTCTAATTATAACTTAAAAAAATAAATATTATAATATAAATTTGTAGGTGATATTATCTATTATGACATTTTGGAATTAGTGTATTTGATACAGTATCCCAAAAAGTATTAAAGTTTTTAAATATAAATAAGGTTTTTAGAATAGAGAAGTGAATGAGCATAAAAAAAGTAAGTAAGTTATTAAAAAATAAAATGATGATAGACTATATGTATAATATAGTCGGTTATGCTATTTATATTTTTTGTCAACAAATATTAATATTTCCATTTATTGGTAAAGATATTTCAGTTGCTAATAAATTAGGGACTTATGTGACTCTATTAGCTATTATTAATATTTTTTCTTCGGGTTTTGGCTCCTCGTTGGGTGATGTGAGAGTATTATCTGAGAAGGAAGAAAATAATAATTTTGGATTTCAAATACTCATATTATTATTAATCATATTTTCAGGTAGTATTTTATTTGTGGTGTCATTTTTTTATTTTCATTTTTCATTTTTGAATTCAATTTTCATAACTTTTTGGGGGATTTTTTCTGTTTATCGAAATTATATTACTTCGGAATATATAAAGTTTAAAAAATTCAATTTAATTTTAATTTTAATGATAATGTATTCAGTTGGAACTGTAATAGGATTGTTTATAAATCTTTATTTTATAAATTCTTTTGCAATTATTTTTTTATCTGCTGAAATTTTATCATTTATTTTTTATATTCAGAAATCTGTCTTTTTCAAAGAAAAAATAGAGAAAAGAAAACTAAGTAAACATGATAATAAAGTATTTTTAGAGTTATCTTCTTCAACATTTTTTTCCTATGCAACAAATTCCATTGATAAGTTTTTAATTCCTATAATTTTAGGACCTGCTGTATTAGCAACGTATTATAGTATTGCAATTTCTTCCAAATTAATTGGAATGTTAACCGGTCCATTATCTAGAGTTATTCTAGGTTGGACAAATTCATTGTCTTCAGTAATTACATTAAAGAAATTTAAGAAGATGGCTATGAATCTAATATTACTTTTTGGTATTGTTTTTCTTTTATCATTGATAATGACACCAATATTAGTAAAATTATTATATCCTGCCTATGTTTCTTATGTCCCTTCTTTTTTAATAATCGTTAGCATAAATGGTGCTCTTCGCGTCTTAGCAGACTTAATCCAACCTTTTTTTATTCGATTAGCTGGGACTAAATTACTTTCATATATTAATTTATCTAGATTATTTATATATATCACTTTTGGTTTATTATTTACCAAAGTTTTTGGTATTTTTGGATTTGCATATTTTATGTGTGTATTAGAGATTTTAACAAATTGTATAAAAATCATTATAATTTATTTTAATATAAAGAAGCGAGGTATAGATGAATCTAAGTGATTCTAGAAAAGGTTTTATCGCGGCTATAAATATTAATAAAGTATTTATTATTAATATAGTGGCTTTATTTTTAACCTTAGGTATAGGTTATGATAATGTGGTTATTTTTGGAGCTATAAGTATAATTCTTCTGAGTATAAGTATTATCAGTTTTATAAAAATATTTATTATTAATAAGTTTCCTCTTGATAAAAAGTTGTTAGTTATATTAATATTTTTTGCGCTTTATTTCTCTATCTCTGAAATTTTAACATTTATTCATTTTGGTATTAGTGGAAAACTCTTATTTTATTTTTACTGGTGTGTATTTTCTTTAGATTCAGCCATTTGGGGATATTATTTAGCTAAAAATTTTCAAAACGAAAATTTTTTAAATACTTTCCTAATTTCGTTATTGGCAATAGTCTATGTTTGTTTTTTAGGTATTTCTTTTAATTGGATTAGATCATTATTATTAGGCTCAACCTTGCGTAATCCTAACATATCTTCTCAAAAAGTTGGATATTACCTATCTTTTGCTTATAGTATATTTTTATACTTTTTTTTATTTAATAAAGAAGTATCAAATTTTAAAATAATAAAGATATTACAGAATAAAACATTACTTTCTTTGATTATTTCTATTTTACCAATTTTGGTAAGCTCATATGGCGGTAGAGGTGCTTTTGTAAATATCTTAGCATTATTAATTGTCGCTTTCATTATAAAATTAATCTTTTCCTTAAAAGAACATAAAATGAAAGGATTTTTTCAATTTATATTATTAATTTTTATATCATGTTTTATTACGATATTTATGTTTAATAATGTAACTTATGTAAATAATGGATTACATAGAATTATACCATTTTCTTTAATTACTAAAGTTTGCAATAATGATAATTATAATGATAGTAAGAATGATAGTAAGAATGATAAACCTCCCATAATAGTTAAGGATATTGATATTGTTACTGCAGGTAGGGGGTCATTATACTTAAATGCAATAGAGACTATTAAGAAGAAACCAATACTGGGTTATGGCTCAATTGAATATATGCATCATTGGTCTTCAACTTATAATTATCCCCATAATTTATTTTTTGAATGGATGTTGCAAGGTGGTATAATTTACACAATTTTTATGCTTTTCTTATCACTTCTAGCTATAGGAAACATTGTAAAGAATAGTTATAAAGAGAAAAAATTACTTATGTTTTTATTAATTGGTATATATCCTGCTATTAATTTGATGTTTTCGAATACATATCTTAATAATAGTTACTTTTGGTTTATTTTATTCTTTGGAATATTTTTTGAAAAGAATAGGATCTCTTTGAAAAAAGAAGTAAATACATAAAATAATCAAAGATTATTACCGTGATATGGTATTTCCAAAGAAGACAAATTATTAAAAATACTTTGGAGATTTTTTTTATTTGTAGATAACCAAAATTTACTAAAGAATTTAAAATTAATGCTTGTGAAGTTTATAAAAATGGTAAATGTAGATTTGACTCAAAAAAAATATATAGATATAATTACATTTGATTAAGGTAATATGTCCTGATATTTAGATACAATATAAGAATCTATTTCATTTTCGATTATCAATGTTAAATACTATGTTTTCTAATAGTGTTAACAGTAAAAGAACCCCCACCAAAATATTTTTGATGGGGTTAAATTAATTATTTATATTGTAATATTACCGGCGATCGGACTTGAACCGATACATCCTTGCGAATAATAGATTTTGAGTCTATCGTGTCTACCAATTTCACCACGCCGGCGTGATAAAATGAAATTTAGCACAAGAATCTATTTTATTCAATATTAAATTGAAAATTAGTCACTATTAAAGAGTATTTTTATTTATGTTCTTTTTCCCATTTCAAATCTTCTTCAGTTAAATCAGTATTTGGGCTCTCGTCTTCTAGAGATAAAGAGTCGTCATCGTTTTCATCTTCATCTACTTCGTATTCTTCTTCTGTTTCGTCTTTCTCTCTCTCATCCCATTTTAAATCTTCAGCTGTTAATTCAGTATTAGGCATTTCATCTTCAATATTTTCTTCATTATCATCATCATCATCATCTATCTCTACAACTTTTTCTTCAATGATAGGCTCTTTTTCAAAAGGTCTGTTTAAGATATCTTTGGCCTCAGATTCACTTAATACCTTATAGCTTTCACCTCTTGCAACTTCACATACACCTGCATTTATACAAGCAACAAAGAAATCTTTCTTATCGGATTCTAAATTTACAATCATTTGATTTAAAATCTCTTGATCAAAGAAGATTGTATTGGTCCAGGATTTGCTAACAGCTTGAGTTAAACAATCAACTGCCTTCTCTATATTATTGTAATGCAGGAATACTTGAGCTGCATGAACATAAGGATCTGGAAATCGTGGTTTTCTATCTAAAAGATCAAAATAGATTTTATATGCTTCTTTCCAGTTACCACTTAATATATAAAACCAACCATGGTTATCGGCAATACCACTACTTGTTTCTTCTTTATCAGAGGATTCTTCAATCAAAGCTTCTGCTTTCTTTAAATCACCTTGATAAAGTACATAA
>Ga0307991_1002803_pt1 | contig 11615 bp, 10 predicted proteins | sample EllFjometagen131_FD_203146 | JGI IMG/M metagenome (GOLD analysis project Ga0307991, IMG submission 203146) | Marine microbial communities from Ellis Fjord, Antarctic Ocean - #131 | ecosystem: Environmental > Aquatic > Marine > Unclassified | place: Southern Ocean | collected 2014-10-08 | reverse complement strand
ATCTCCGTATTTTATTGGCATGTATCGCTCCTTTTGTATATGGTATAGTATATCATGTGCATCATGCCAAATTGAGATTAATTGGTTAATTTTTTTATTGTTTTCCCGTGACTTTTGACACAGTCTGGAAGGAGGGGATCAAGTAGATATAAATTCCTCTGTTATTCTCGCGTTATTTCCGTTAAGAACTGCGAGAATGATAGGGGAACAATGATGTTAGACAGCACGGTCATTCTGAGGAGGCCATAAGGGCGACGAAGAATCCTGTTCATTCGTTAGAATAGACATAATTTATGAACTAAGAACGAATAACTAAAAATTAAAAAATGAACCTAAAAAACAAAATCAACAAAATGTCATTTGAACTTTTGCGAATTGTCCAGTTGATTGGAGCTGAAGCCGACAAAAAAGGGGTTAATGCGTATTTAGTAGGCGGAGTTGTAAGGGATCTGGTTCTTAATCGGGAAATTTTTGATCTTGATTTTGTTGTTGAGGCAGATGCAATTCTTTTCGCACAGTCTTTACAAAAAAAAATTAAAGGGGCGCTTGTAGTTCATGAGCGGTTCGGTACGGCATCGATAATAAGAAAGTGGCCTGAAAAGCTTGGTAAGTGTCCGCATTTTGATAATAAACTAAAAATTGATATAGCTACAGCCCGAAAAGAAAAATATCGGAACCCTGCAGTTTTGCCGGATGTAGAATCCGGTAATTTACAGGAAGATCTGTTCCGGCGGGATTTTACTATTAACGCGATGGCAGTAAGCCTAAATGCCGCAAGTTTTGGAGAGCTTCTAGATCCATACGCTGGTATAAAAGATCTAAAAAAGGGAAAGATCAGGGTTCTTCATAAAAAGAGTCTTGTTGATGATCCTACCAGAATTTTCAGGGCAGTGAGATTCGAACAACGACTTAAATTTAAAATAAGCGCTGAAACTAAGAAGCTAATAAGATCTGCAGTTACAAAGAACATGTTCGGCAAAACAGAAAAACAGAGAATAAGAAATGAATTGATTTTGATGTTTACGGAGAAATATCCTGAAAAGACCATAAGAAGAATGAAAGCGCTTCATGAATTACGGTTCATTCATGAGGACATAAAGATCGGACGGGATATAGACAGGATATATCGAAGTGTAAGGAAAACTGTTTCATGGTATACGAAGACGGACACTTTAGGAAGTGCTATAGAAATATGGATTTTAAATTTTATGCCTCTTTTGACGGGGTTGACTCTTGATAAGGTTAAGAGGATTTCAATCGAATTTAGGTTTACCCGAAAAGAAAGTAAAGTGCTACTCGATTTTATTTCAAATTATGAAAAGATCGTAGAATCGCTTTCGTCTGTGGTAGCGGTATCTCCAGGGGATATTTTTGATCTTCTAGACAAAAGAAGTATTGAGACGGTAATTTTTTGTATGGCTAAGACTTCTTCAAAAAAAGCGATTAAGCGTATTAAGAGTTTTTTGCTGGAATATTCAAATATTGTTATTGAGATAACCGGAAACGATCTTAAAAAACTCGGAGTTTCTCCGGGGTCACAGTACAAGACTATTTTAAAGGCAGTTTTGCGCGCAAGACTGGAGGGAAAAGTTTTAACTAAAAAAGATGAGGTAAATTATGTGAAAAATGTATTTGTCTCGTGTTGCCATCCTAGGCGAAAAGCAGGGCTATGTCGTCGTCATCCTGAGCGAAGCGAAGGATCCCATAAAATATTATGAGATTCTTCATTTGTCCTTTGGCCTTACTCAGAATGACGAGATCTGCATCTTTTGTTTTTTAGAATTATCGGGAACAATTTTTAATATTGGTTATTTTGCTTGATGGCAGTACGTAGAAGTGCTTACATGTTACTTGAAATTTGACATATGTCATAGATATGAAAAATGTCGCATTTACAGTTGAAACTTTAATGCGAATCATGTTAGAATCAGTCTTTACTTTTTACAATTATATATAGTCCCGGACTTATAAGATCCGGGACTATTGTTGATGGGAAAAGGATTTAAAAAAAATGCAAGACAGAATGATCAGAGTACAGGAAGCCATTAAGCGGGAAATATCCGTTCTTTTTGTTTCTGAAGTGAATGATGAGATAATTAAATACGTTACTGTGACAAAAGTCGAGGTTAGTCGTGATCTCAAGTCCGCCAGAGTGTTCTACACGTATTATTTGGATGACGTTAATGATGAAGACGTTTCGAAAAGTTTAAAAAAAGCTTCAAGTTTTTTAAGGCATGAGTTAGCTGAAAGAGTTTCCATGAAGTTTATACCTAGTTTAACGTTTTACAAGGACTCCGATCAGGAGAAAAAAGAGTCTATAGAAGGTATATTTAAAAAAATTGAAAATGAACATATTAATGGAATAGGAGCATAAGTTAAATTATAAGAATTATGAATAATCCGATGATTGATAAAATATTAGAAGTTATAAAACAAAAGAATAATTTTCTCATTGCCGCTCATATTAATCCGGAAGGAGATTCTATCGGGAGTCAGATGGCTTTTCAATATCTGCTGGAAAAACTGAACAAAAATTCTGTTATTGTGAACAATGATCCTGTTCCTAATAATTTAAAGTTTTTACGCGGTTCGGAAAACGTTCTTAATGAGATGCCTCAAGGGTTTAACCCAGAAGCGGTAATAATTCTAGATTGTCCTGTCAAGGAACGAACAGGCTTTGTTTCTGAAGTGATAGACAAAAATGCGTTTATTGTGAATATTGATCATCATGTAAGTAACGAGCATTTTGGAGATGTTAATTGGGTCGAAGATTCCGCGAGTTCGGTTGGGGAGATGATGTTCTTTTTAATTAAAAAAGCAGGTATAAAGATAGAACCTGAAGCTGCTGAGATGATGTACGCATCTATAGTTACGGATACCGGTTGTTTTAATTATGAGAACACTTCATCCTTAACGCATAAAACGGTGGCAGAACTTATTGAATGTGGTGTAAGTACCGTAAAAATGCACAACAAAATATTTGAAAACAAATCTCTTGATCAGACAAAACTTTTGGGTAAAGTTTTAAGTACTCTCCGCACAGAATGCGGCGGTAAAATTGCATATATGTGTCTTCTGAAGGAATTTGTTAAAGATGTTTCTCCAGGATCCGTTATTACCGATGAGTTTATTAATTTTGCCAGAGCGGTAGCGGGAGTGGAAGTTGCCGTGTTTTTTAAAGAAAAAAATAATCATGCAAAACAGGTTAACGTAAGTTTTCGTTCAAACAATTTCGTTAATGTTGATTTGATAGCATCGTATTTTGGCGGCGGTGGGCATTCGAAGGCATCCGGGTGTTTAATAGATGGTGACATGGAAAAAGCGATGAAAATTGTTTTGGCAAAAGTCCGGGAGACCATTGAACATACCGGTGAATAGAACGATCTGAGAACTTAATAATGCTTACAAAAAATAATAACAAACGAGTTTTGAACTTTGATCCATGCGGCATTCTCATTGTCGACAAAGAAAAAGGTTTGACAAGTCATGATGTTGTTAAACGGGTTAGAAGTCATTTTAAACTAAAAAAAGTCGGACATGCCGGAACACTTGATCCGAATGCTACAGGGGTTCTGGTTCTTTTGATCGGCAAGGCCACAAAGCAGTCTGCAAATTTTTTGAACAAAGAAAAAGAATATTTTGCCACGGTTAAATTGGGAGAGAGAACTGACAGTTGTGATTGTGATGGGCAGATCATTGAAAAGAAAGACGTTACAGTAACCGAAGAAGAGGTTAAGCAGGTAATATTAAGTTTTATCGGTGAATCCGAACAGATCCCGCCTATGGTATCAGCCAAAAAAATCGCCGGGAAAAGATTGTATTCTCTTGCAAGAAAAGGGATTGAGGTAGAAAGAAAATCAAGAACAATTGTAATAAGCGATATTGAAATAAGTGAAATAAGTTTACCGATAGTGAAATTCAGATGTGCTTGCAGTAAAGGTACGTACATTCGTCAGCTGGCGGATGATATCGGGAAAGAGCTTGGATGTGGGGCACATTTAACAGATTTGAAAAGATTGCGCTCCGGTGCATTTACTATTGAACAGGCGATATTTTTGACGGAGCTTTTAAAGATGGAAAGGAAAGATTTTTATGAAAGTTTGTTACGGGTATAGGAATCTTGCAGGGAAATTTAAGAATCCGGTTGTGGCAATAGGTGTGTTTGACGGGGTACATAAGGGACACAGGCGTGTTTTGAAAAAATTAGTGGAAGTCAAAGGTTCCGGAAAAGAAAAAGTTGTTGTGACTTTTGATCCTCATCCGCAAACTGTGCTTAAGACCGGTAGAGGTGTGCCAAGGATCATGACTTTAGAACATAGGATGGCAATAATTGAAAAGCTGGGAATAGATGCGGTTGTTGTTATTAGGTTTACTGATTTTGTTGCTTCGCTTTCACCAGAAGAATTTGTTAAGCGTATTATTATGACTATTGGGGCAAAAGAGATATTTGTAGGGAAAAATTTTTATTTTGGAAAGAAAAAATCCGGAAATTCAAACAAGCTCAAAAAGATATGTAAAAAGAACGAGATTAAAGTTAGAACAGTTTCATCGGTAAGAAAAGTCGGGAAAGTTGTAAGTAGTACACTTATAAGAAAACTTATTTCAAAGGGTGATTTAAGGGGTGCTGAAATGCTTTTGATGAGGCCGGTTTCAGTTTATGGAACGGTAATAAGAGGAGATGCTAGAGGACAGGCTTTTGGAGTTCCGACCGCTAATCTAGATCCTCATCATGAGGTTGCTCCGCCGTCGGGAGTGTATGCAATTAAGGCAGAAATTGATAAAAAGTTTTATGATGGAGTGCTTAATATTGGATTTCGTCCTACTTTTTATGGAAGTAAATTATCAAAAAGGGAGGAACCTCTGATCGAAGTTCATTTGCTGGATTTCAAAAAAGATCTTTACGGACAGAATGTTGAGGTGTATTTTATAAAAAAGCTCAGGAATGAGAAGAAATTCAAAGAAGAGAGTCTTCTGGCTGCCCAGATTAAAAAGGATATACAACGTGCCGAAAAAATATTGAAAAACAAAAAAGCATTGCAAAAAATTGTTTTTCATAGAGTTAAATAGCATTGTTGTTGCAACAGAAATGATCTAAATATAGGGTTTTAAGGTGTTTGGGATATTTATTTTCTCGCAGGGTCAGTAAATTCGTATTGCCTTCCTATGTATTATTATTAAATTTACAAATGCAAAATTATGTGCTAACATAACATTCATAATCGAGATTATGACACGATATATGGCAAATAAATGTTGGAGGAGGTGAGAATATATGTCAGCTGTAAAGGCAAAAAAAGAAGATGTAATGAATGAATTTAAACAACATGATAAGGATACGGGTTCTCCCGAAGTTCAGATTGCCCTAATAAGCGATAGAATGAACACTTTGAGTGAGCATTTTAAGACGCATAAAAAAGATTTCCATTCAAGAAGAGGTTTACTTATGCTGGTAAATAAGAGAAGAAAGCTTTTAGCGTATTTGAAGAAACACGACAGTGAGAAATATTTGGAAGTTATTAAAAAACTTGGACTTAGAAAATAAGTATAACGGATTTTGGAAGGTGGAAGATACAAGATGTATCAAGAATTTAGAACAAAGTTGGGTGAAGAAGAACTGATAATCGGTACAGGAAAGCTTGCAAAACAGGCACATGGATCTGTTACTGTGCAATATGGCGGGACAATGGTCTTAGTGACTGTGGTGTGTTCTAAGAAAGCGAACGATAGATTTGATTTTTTTCCTTTAACAGTTGAATATAGGGAAAAAACTTTCGCTTCGGGCAGAATTCCAGGCGGGTTTTTTAAGAGAGAGGGACGTTCTACAGAAAAAGAAACATTAACGTCAAGGATGATCGACAGGCCTATCAGGCCTCTTTTTCCTGACGGAATGAAGAACGAAGTGCAGATAATAGCTACGGTACTTTCTTCAGACGGGAAAAATGATTCGGACATTCTTGCGATCATAGGGGCTTCAGCCGCTCTATCGATTTCAGACATACCTTTTAACGGTCCGATAGCCGGAGTAAGAGTTGGCAGCGTTAACGGGCAGTTAATTGTGAACCCGACTTTTGATCAAATAGATGAAAGTGATTTTGAATTGATAGTAGTAGGATCTAAAGATAATGTGGTTATGCTTGAATGTGGAGCAAGAGAAGTGGATGAAGATAAAATTCTGGAAGCCATTAAGTTCGGACATGAAAACATCAAAGGCATGATGGACGTTCAGGAAGAGCTGGTAAAAAAATTAGGAAAAGCAAAAAGAACTGATATCAGCTTTGTGAAATTGGATGAAGAGTTTTATGCGGACATCAAAAGCAAAGCCGAAGAAAAACTTACAAAAGTGCTTCAGATAAAAGAGAAAGCAGACAGAATAGAAGGAATTAATGCTCTTATTGCGGAGCTTGATGAGCAGCTGAATCCTGAAGGAGAGGATGCTTTATCAAGCGATATCCATAAGGCTATTGATGCGCTGGAAAAAGATATTGTCAGAGATTTTATCTTGAACAAAGGAAAACGTATCGATGGCAGAAAACTGGATGAAATAAGAAAAATATCCTGTGAGACCAATATTTTGCCTAGAACACACGGATCAGGACTTTTTACACGTGGGGAAACTCAAGCGCTTGCTGTAACTACTCTTGGTACCAGTTCGGATCAACAGCGTATTGAAACTCTGCAAGGAGAGGGCGTTAAATCATTTATGCTGCATTACAATTTTCCTCCATTTAGTGTTGGTGAAACAAAACCGATGAGAGGTCCGGGTCGTAGAGAGATAGGACACGGTGCTTTAGCCGAAAAAGCTTTCAAACCGGTTCTGCCAGACGATGAGAAATTTCCTTATACGATCAGGATCGTTTCCGAGATATTGGAATCAAACGGTTCAAGTTCCATGGCGACGGTATGTGCAACATCATTAGCGCTTATGGGAAGCGGTGTTCCTGTTTCAGCTGCAGTTAGCGGTATAGCAATGGGACTGATCACTGATGGAGATAAATACAAGGTTTTAACAGATATAGCAGGAGCCGAGGATCATTGCGGAGACATGGATTTTAAAGTTGCTGGAACGAGAGATGGTGTTACAGCGGTACAGCTTGACATGAAAGTTGAAGGTATAGGATATGAAGTTTTAGCGGATGGTTTCAAGCAGGCCAAAAAAGCAAGATTTGAGATCTTGGATAAGATGGAGGCAGTCATCAAGGAACCGGTTGATGATATTTCTCCTGAAGCTCCGAGAATAGTTTCTATGCAAATAAAAGCTGCGAAGATAAAAGATGTTATCGGATCCGGCGGTAAGGTGATAAGAAAGATCATCGCTGAATGTGGGGTTGACATTAATATTGAAGACGATGGAACCTGTCAGGTTGCTTCTGCCGATAAAGAATCGCTTGATAAAGCGGTTAAATGGATAGAAGGGATACTTGAAGAACCAGAAATCGGCAAAGAATATACGGCGAAAGTAACAAAAATAATGAATTTCGGTGCGTTTTGCGAATATCTTCCGGGACAGGAAGGTCTTGTTCATGTTTCAGAGATGGCAAATACTTTTGTGAAAGATGCAAATGATATTGTAAAAGAAGGACAGGAAGTATTTGTAAAACTGGTCGGTATAGATGATCAGAACCGAGTTAAACTTAGCATTAAACAGAGTGAAAAAAATAAAGATAAAGATAAAGCGTAAAGATACTGCAAAAGATCTTCCCATTCCGGCATATGCTACACGAGGTGCCAGTGGTGTGGATCTTTATGCGGATGTTGTAGAGGATACGGTAATTTCTACTGGAGAGATAAAATTGATCTCCTGTGGAATTTATCTTGAGATACCTTATGGATATGAGGCTGAAATACGTCCTCGAAGCGGATTAGCATTAAAACATGGTATAACGCTTGTCAATACTCCGGGAACAATCGACAGTGATTACAGAGGGTTATTAAATTTAATCCTCATTAATTTAGGGAAAGAAGATTTTGTTATTAAACGTGGGTTCAGATTGGCGCAAATGATAATACGGGATGTTATGCAGGCCGAGTTTGCTGAAGTTGAAGAACTAGATGAAACTGAAAGAGCCCATGGAGGATTTGGGCATACAGGAATTTAATAAGTGTCAGGTTATCAGAGTTCGTTGTGACACTCTGATACTAATGAGCAAAGCGAAGGATGACACTTTGACACTTTTAAAGTAACATTGATTACATTATGTCGTTTACTGAAGCCATTTTAGCCGGGATCATCCAGGGATTAACAGAATTTTTGCCGGTATCAAGTTCCGGGCATCTGGTTTTACTGCACAGCATTTTCGGATTTTCAAGTACAAATGTGTTTTTTGATATTTTCCTGCACCTGGCGACAGTATTTGCAGTTATCTTTTTTTTGAAAACTGAAATTTTAGAGTTATTTCGAAAAGGCGAATATACATGGCTGCTGTACCTGGTTGCTGCCACAATACCTGCGGTTATAGCCGGACTGATGTTTGGTGAATTTATTGAAGGGCTTTTTCAGAACCCCGGTACTGTCGCTTATTTATTGCTATTTACAGGTGTGCTTTTGATGCTTGGACATATAAAATTGAAAAAACATGCAGAAGAAAAGAAATTGACACTAAAGTCTGCACTGGTTATGGGGTTCTTTCAGATGATCGCGCTTTTACCCGGTATTTCCAGAAGCGGCGGCACGGTAACTGCGGGTATTTTAGCAGGCCTTAAAAAAGAGGATGCATACAAATTTTCGTTTTTAATGGCAATTCCGGTAATTCTGGGAACAGCGGTTTTTAAGGTAGTAAGTTCAGGGGGAGCGACATTTGTTTTCGGTGAAATTTTAACTTATGCCGCCGGTATGATTTCGGCGTTTTTTGTGGGCTTTCTTAGCTTGAAGATATTTTGGTTGGTTATAAAAAGGGAAAAATTAATATTTTTCAGTATTTACTGTTTTGCTGTAGGCGGAGCAGTACTTCTATTTTGGAGGTGAAATAGGAGCTAATTATGGATCAGGTTAGAAAAAACGAGATCATTGCTGTAGTACTATTTGCTATAAGCCTATTTCTGCTCTTGAGCATTCTAACTTTTAGTGATCAGGATTTATCTTTCTATACGTCTGCACCTAACACCATTTCTCAAAATCTAACAGGTATTATTGGTTCTTATATAGGCGGTTTTATGCTTTTTTTTATAGGAAAAGCCGCTTATGCGATTCCCGTACTTGTTCTGGTATGGGGAATTTCGAGACTCCTTCAGATCCAGCCAAGCAAGCTTGCTTTTAAACTTATCGGTACGATCGTTTTGACAACTGCGTTAAGCGGCAGTTTAAGCATGTTTGCCGGTTCAAGTAGTGTTATGCAGTTTGAAAAGGGCGGATTGATCGGTAGTTTGGTTTCAGGATTTCTGGCAGAGTATCTGGGGCGTGCAGGGGCAACAGTTTTCATTCTGGCAATGATAATACTATCAGTGCTAATTGCTACTGAATTTTTATTGCTGCCAATTATTGTTTCGATCTCGGGATTTATTAAAAAACTTTTCATTTTATTAAAGGAAAAACTTGTTCAGAAAAAATCAAATTTTCTGGAAAACATGGCAGGTACAGAGAAGATAAAAGCTGCAAAAGAAGAAATAGCAAGAAAACTGGAAAATATGAGACGGCAGGCTGATGAAGCCAAAAGAGCGGTTTTAAAATCTACTGCAGAAGATCGTAGTGGAAGGTCGGTAGAGCCTAAGATAGTAAAAATACAAAAGTCCGGCAAAATGGAAAAGCGTTCCGTACGTGTTGCTGAGGTTTCTGCCGGCTCCGAAGGCGAAAAGATAGATTATAAACTTCCCGGTCTGGATCTTTTGAATCCGCCGGCAAAAGAGAATCTGAGAGAAAGAGATGACGCTCTAAAGAAAAAAGCTGCTATACTTGAAAAGACGTTATTGGAATTCGGAGTTGCCGCAAAAGTTGTAAAGATCAACCGGGGTCCGGTCATTACAATGTTTGAGCTGGAACCCTCGATAGGAACTAAGGTAAATCGGATCACTTCACTTAGTGATAATATTTCACTAGCAATGAAATCGGCAAATATCAGGATCGTTGCACCTATCCCGGGTAAAGGAACTATCGGGATTGAAGTACCTAATGCCAAAAGTGAGATGGTTTCGCTTAAAGATGTTCTTAGTACGACAGAATTTTCTACCGATGATTCACCCCTAAAAATGGCTCTCGGGAAAGATATTTTTGGGACCGCCATAGTTACGGATCTTGCGAAGATGCCGCATTTACTTATTGCTGGAGCTACAGGTTCCGGAAAAACAGTTTGTCTGAATGCGATTATTTCAAGTTTTTTGATAGATTGTACTCCCGATGAACTTAAGTTCCTTATGATTGATCCCAAACGTGTTGAACTTATGATGTTTGAGGGTCTTCCTCATTTGGTTTCGCCGATAGTTACAAATCCCAAAAAAGTCGCAGCCGCACTGAACTGGGTAATATCAGAAATGGAACGAAGATATGAAATATTTGCGGGTAAGGGAGTAAGGAATATTGGTGCTTATATACAAAGAAAAAGATCTGAAGAAGAAAACCTTCCGTACATTGTAGTTATCGTTGATGAGTTGGCAGATCTTATGATGGTGGCGCAACAAGATGTGGAGGGTGGTATAATGCGTATTGCGCAGCTTTCCAGGGCAGCCGGCATTCATTTGATACTTGCGACGCAAAGACCGTCCGTAAATGTTATTACCGGTGTTATTAAGGCAAATTTTCCGGCAAGAATATCTTTCAAAGTGGCATCAAAAGTAGATTCACGTACTGTTTTGGATGCCAATGGTGCCGAAAAACTTTTAGGACGGGGAGATATGCTTTTTATGGAACCTGGGGAAACACATCTTATTCGGGGGCAATGTTCTTTCGTACAGGATTCAGAAATACGTAGTATTGTAAAAGTTATAAATTCGCAGGCCGAACCGCAGTATATTGAGCAGGCAGTGCTGAAACAGGAAACAAAAACTTTCGGAGCCGACCAGGAAAAAGATGAGCTATATATGGAGGCGGTTGAAATGGTGTTGGAAACAAAACAGGCTTCGGCATCGATGATACAGAGGAAGTTTAGAGTTGGTTATACTCGGGCGGCCCGTATGATAGACATAATGGAAGAAGAAGGTATAATAGGCAGTCATAACGGGTCAAAGGCCCGGGAAATTCTTATTAACAGTGTAGACGAAAGAGAAGAGAGAGAATAATGATTACGGCAAAAGATATTGGAAAACTTTTCCAGGAAGCAAGAAAACTAAAAGGTTTATCTGTTCACGAAGCTTATCAAAGAAGCCGGATACATCCGAAAGTAATAGAAGACATTGAAGCCGGAGTTTTTGACAGACTAAATAAGCTGTACTTAAAAAGTTTTTTAAAAAAGTACGCTTCTTTTCTGGGGTTAAACCCTGAGGATATGGTCAAAAAGTTTGAGACAATTTCGAAAAAAATACCGGAAACGGAATTTGATTTGAGCGGACTTGATAAAAGAGAGAAATCGGAGAAAAAACCGGAACCGACTGAGCCTATATTCGCGAAACCTCAGACGTCCATATTAAAGAAACCCAAGCTGCCAAAATTGAAAAAACCCCACATCAAAATCCCGGAATTTAAAGTACCT
>Ga0307991_1002800_pt1 | contig 11617 bp, 8 predicted proteins | sample EllFjometagen131_FD_203146 | JGI IMG/M metagenome (GOLD analysis project Ga0307991, IMG submission 203146) | Marine microbial communities from Ellis Fjord, Antarctic Ocean - #131 | ecosystem: Environmental > Aquatic > Marine > Unclassified | place: Southern Ocean | collected 2014-10-08 | reverse complement strand
ATAAACATTTAGCAATTCAGCGAAAGAGAAGGAGATATTTTTTTATCTCTTTCCTTTCCTGAATAATATTATTTTACTTCCCTTTTCTCGCGATTAAAAGTCGCATTTCTTAATTGAACTTACAATTCCTTTCTTTCAAGAAACAAATATAATGAATAAGATGTTAGGCACAAATTTTTCTTAATAGCCTAAGCTATTTAGAAGAATTTTAACGAAGCAGATTGTTTATAATATTTGTTCCTATAGGGTTTTCAGAGTTTTCCGTATACTTCTTTAAATTTTCTTACATTATTACAATAGTGCTTCAAAAATTTTCATCGTCTATAAAAAACTCTGAAAATCTTGATGAGAAGTAATTATTAGAAGTGCCCTTAAATATCACCACCACTTTCAGTATGTAAAATAGTTCCTTCGTGTCCTACAGCCCATCCAACATCTTTACTAATAAAACAAACGCTTTTCAGGTGATTTGTAGTTTGAGAAGTTTGTTCTGTCCATGTGCCTCCTGCATCTACTGTATGAACAATTGTTCCGTCATTACCAACAGCCCAGCCGGTATTTCCATCAATAAATGAAACTCCGAAAAGATATTTGGATGTGCCTGATGATTGGTCATAAAGATTTTCACCTCCTTGAATAGTATGAAATATTCTGCCTGCACAAGCAACTACCCAACCGGTATTATTATCAGTAAAATAAACACTGTTAAATGAGTTTGTAAAACCTGATTGTTGATCAGTCCAGGTTGCTCCGCCATCGCTTGTATGAATTATAGTTCCATACACTCCGACAATCCATCCTACATTTGAATTAATAAAACTTATTGAATTGAGCTTATTAGAAGTTGTCGAATTTTGTGTGCTCCAAGTATTTCCTGCGTCGGTAGTATTTAGCACTGTGCCTTGGTCGCCGACTATCCAGCCTTTTAATGAATTAATAAAGAAAACACCATAAAGTGAACTTGAAGTTCCGGAAGTTTGTTCTGTCCACGTATCTCCGCCATTTGTTGTGTGCAAAATTTTTCCTCCCCAAGCGGAAATCCATCCATTGTTTTTGTCGAGAAAATGTACACCTGACAACCACTCAACTGTTCCTGAAGTTTGCTTTTCCCATGTTCTGCCTGCGTCAGTTGTATGCAAGATTGTTCCGTCTTGCCCGACAGCCCATCCGTTTTTAGAGTCAATAAAATCAACTCCCAAAAGTAATTTGTCAATCCCTGAATCCATACTACTCCAGCCAAGAGGAAATTCAAAATTATCATTGTCATCGTTTTCATCTTTGTTACAACTGCTGATAGAAAAAAGAATAGCAATCATAACAAGGAAAAGTGTTTTAATTTTTGTTTTCATCATTCTAAATTTTAATTTTTTAATAATCGTTTTTTTGTTTAATTTAATTCGTATTTATTTGTATCAAACTTGTTTTTTTTTAAAATTATCAGGTTAATTAAATTCAATTAATTTGTCAACAATATTATCAAGGAGTTTTTTGTTATCTTCGATATATTTCAATCCGGCATTTTTAAGAGCATCTAAATTTTCTTTTGAAGCATCGTCCATATCGGAATTTGCATTATAAAGGTCAGGTTGAATGCGAATATAATTATTGGGGGAATCTGTTGTTTCAAAGATTTGCTTCAGTTGGTAGTCAACAGTTTCGGAATTTCCCGACATCATAATGTCAATGATAGGTTTTATCCATTGCACTGCTCCCCAATCTTTTGCTTTATCGTAGAAATATGGAGTTTTAACAGTTCCCGTACCCATTGAAAGAATAAGCATATCTTTAGCAAAGGGCAAAATTGGTTTCTGGGGATTTTCCGTAATTTTTGCAAAATCGATAGTTCTGGCTTCGGAATAAGCACACATAGCAGGATTATTAGCAAAAACACCGCCGTCAATTAAGGCGTAAGGAGTGTTGAAAATTGATTTTATCCGAGCAGTTTCAAAATATGTTGGAGCTGCTGAAGTTGCTCTTGCCATATCTTTAACATAAAAGTTTCTGATTTCGCTGGTGGTGTCGGTTTTATTAAAAAAATGTGCTTTACGATTACGGATATCATAGGCAGTTATTAGACACGGTTTTAGAAGCTCACTTAATTTAGTGTTACCAAAATAATCATCGAGAGCATTTTCAAGTTCTTTAGCAGAATATTTTTCATCTGTTAATCCTCCCCAGCTTTTAAATTTTTGAGTTAATGAAATGTCAAAAATTTTTGCACCTCTTTTAAGGTAAATTTCTACAGCTTCATCAGCCGAATATTTTGGTTTATTATTCTCGTCAGGAATAAGATAGCAACAAGCAAGAATACCGCCTGTACTTGTTCCTGAAATTAAATCAAAATAGTCAGATAATTTTATTGAACTGTTGTGTGTCTGTAATTTTTTTTCGATATAGCTTAAAATTACACCGGGAATAATTCCACGGATTCCACCACCATCTATTGATAAAATACAAACTTTTTTTTTCATCTGTATAGTTTTATGTAAAAGAATTAATCGACTAATGTAGTAAAAATTTGAATAATAAACATCGAAAAATTATTCAGCAATTTTTTCCCAGCCTATTTTAGTCATGTTTCTATAAATTAAAAAACCTGCGATTAAACCAATTACCAAATAAATTGCTCCTGTTAGAAATTCGCCGAAAATTATTTTTCCTATTCCAAAAAGAAAAAACATAACCATTACACATCCGGCAATCCAGTTAAATAATAATCTTCCATATCCTGTGTCACCTTTTACATCGGGTAGCTTAGAAGATATTTTTTTCCAGCCGATTCCACCCGGGTGAACTTTTTTGTAGAAGGAGATAAGTTTTTCCTGTTTGGTAGGTCTGGTAAGAAAAGTTACAATAAACCAAACAAAAGTTGACCAGAAAACAATAATTATCAAACTTTCTTCAAATCCCAAATTATATTTGAATTTCAATATTGGATAAACAACATAAGGAGCTAGCATAGCTGCAATTTCGGACCAAGCATTTATTCGCCACCAAAACCATCGTAAAATCAAAACCAAACCTATTCCGCCGCTGCAAATAAGAATAAATTTCCATGCATCGCTGATGCGGGTAAATTGCGTTGTAACAATTAAAGATAAGAATAATAGAATAAAAGTTGTTATTCGTGAAACTTTGACGTAATATTTTTCGTCGGCATTTGGTTTAATAAAAGGTCTGTAAAGGTCATTGATAATATATGATGTTCCCCAAACTGTTTGTGATGCAATTGTTGACATATAGGCAGCAAGAAAGGCAGCCAATAAAAACCCCAGAAGCCCGGCAGGCATCAAATCTCTTATAACCATTACATAACTGGCTCCTTTATCCTGAACATCAGGGTAGAAAATTAGGGTTGTTAAGGCGACAATAATCCAGGGCCAGGGTCGTAAAGCAAAATGAGCAATTTGAAACCATAAGGTGGCTAAAAGAGAATGTTTTTCGTTTTTTGCCGACATCATCCTTTGAGCAATATAACCACCTCCGCCAGGTTCAGCTCCAGGATACCAGCTTGCCCACCATTGAACGCCAATGTACGCAACAAAAGCAGTTATAGTCATTTTTAATAATCCACTTCCCGAACCTGTTTCAGATGCTTTGTTTCCAATTTCCGGAGTGTATCTGAAAACCCAATCGGGCAACTTTTCTTTTAATCCTTCAATTCCTCCAATGTCTGCGTGTTTAACAGCAAAAACAGCAAGAATAATACAGCCTGTCATTGCAATAATAAATTGAAAAGAGTCGGTAATTGAAATTCCCCACATACCCGATAATGATGAATAAATTGCAACAAAAAACATTATGCAGCCTACAACTAAAAGATGAGAACTAAATGATAAACCTAAAATTGAAATTTCGTTAATTCCGAAAAAAGTAAGAGTAGGAAACATCACTTGCAGGATTTTTACCATTGCAAGATTTACCCATGCGATAACGATAACATTCATAAAGATGCCAATATAAACCGCTCGGAATGCTCGAAGAAAATTTGCAGGTTTCCCGGAATATCTTATGCTGACAAATTCACAATCTGTTAAAATTCCTGCACGTCTCCACAAACGTGCAAAAAAGAAAACTGTTAACATTCCTCCGAAAAGCATATTCCACCAAAGCCAGTTTCCTGCAATTCCGTTGTCTGCTACAAGTTCAGTAACTGCCAAAGGAGTGTCGGCTGCAAAAGTTGTGGCAACCATGCTGGTTCCTGCAATGTACCATGGCAATTTTCTTCCGCTTAAAAAGAAATCTTTGGTACTTTTTCCGGCTCTTTTAGTCATGTAAATCCCGATGGAAATACTTATTAGGAAATATATGCCAATTATTATCCAATCGAGATTTGTTAGTATCATTGCTTTTTTAATTTAATAATTTTTATTTTTAGGCTTTCAAAATTATAATTTAATTTAATAATATTAAATAAATATTTTTTTCAATTAAACTTTTTGCTCATTTTTGTTGTCTATATAAAAGTGAAAAATAAATATCTAAATTAATATGTAACAATTCATGTAATTATAGAGTAAAACCATGTTTGTTTAATGGAATAACTTGTATTTTATTTTTTTAAAATAATATTTATTAAATATATTTAAAATGTTTACAAAATTTTTCAACTCCACAAAGCTTATAAAAAGAGGAATTATTTATACATCCTTAATTATTTTATTAATTATCATTGTTTTACAATCCTGTTATAAGGATAAATTTAATTTTGATAGTATGACATCAACTGAGTTGAATGCTAATTGGGCAGTTCCTCTTGTTAAGTCAACATTAACAATTGCAGATTTAATTGATGAAACTTCAACAACTTTAACTGAGGACCTTGACCATTTTTTAACTTTGGTTTATACAAACAGGATATTATCAAAACTTGCTAATGAAATGATTGAAATTCCTGATGAAGTAATAGATACAACTATTTATTTTTCTTATCCGATAAACTTGCCACCGGGAGATAGCACTACTGAATCCTTTGTTTATACACAAGCATTTAATACACCAAATAACGAAATTATTGACAGTGTTTATATTAAATCCGGAACTTTTCATTTTTATGCTAAAGGCTATATGAATCATAATGGAAAAGTTGTTGTTACTATTCCCGGTTTAAGAAAAGATGGTGATGTTTTCCAGGATACTTTAAGATATATTTATACTGGAAGATTACCAGTGATTGTTGATACAAAATATGATTTGTCAGGTTATATAATGAAATTGGTTCATATGGGTGGAAACAATAATCAATTAAAAGAATATGTTTCTATAACCGGCTATGCAGATACTCTTAAAGATAAATCTCCATATAAATTTATAACAACCAAAAGTATCAAGGATTTAGAATATACTAAGGTTTTCGGATACTTTGGTCAATATGATTATAATTTTGAAGTGGAAAAGCTTAGAATAAAAATGTTTGAAGAAATATCAAAAGGTATGCAGATTCTTGAAGACCCGAAATTTAATCTTATATTCAAAAATTCTTTTGGAATGCCTATTCAAGCAAGTTTTATAGAATTTACTGCACATCATTTTCCTGTAGAAGTTCCGATAACAGGTCCCGGATTACAAAATATTAATGTTTATTATCCATTTTATAATCAAATTGGTCAGGAAATTACTACGATTCATACATTAGATAAAAATAATTCAAATGTTAAAGATGCTTTTAATATAAACCCCAAATATATAAACTATAAAATTGATGCGAAATCAAATCCTTCGGGTGTAGTAACTCAAAATTTTGCCCTTGACTCAAGTCGTTTTATAGTTGATATGGAAGCTGAACTTCCTCTGTTTGGAAGAGGTTGGGGATTTGTTTTGCAAGATACTAATGAATTTAATTTTGAAGAGGATATCGGAGATATAGAAGAAATTGAATCTGTTGAGTTTAGAATTAATGCAAATAATGGTTTTCCTGCCGATGGAATTGTTCAGGTGTATTTTACTGATACAAATTATGTTGTTCTTGATTCTCTTCTTAATCCTTTAGAGCAAATACTTAGTACTGCAATTCCGGGAGGACCTCCCACTTATCGTGTTCTTGAAAAAACAAATAAAACTACTTCAATAGTTTATGATAGAGCAAGATTGGATAAAATATTTCATACAATGAAAATAATTACTAAAGCCGAATTTTCAACAGTAAACAACGGAGGAACTATTGTTAAAATATACTCAGATTATGGAGTTGATGTTAAAGTTGGAGTGAAAGCAAAAGTGAATGTTGATTTATAATATAAATTTAAATTTTAAGTAATGAATTACAGAAAAATTAAAATATATCATTTCTTTTTAGCATTATTGTTTGTTTCATCATTGGCATTAAATAAGACATCATTTGCCCAGCAATCTCTTACTTTGCAATATTTAGAGCCAATTCAAAACAATTACACAAATCCTGCATTTATTACGGATTATGAATGGCATGTTGGAATGCCCTGCCTTTCATCATTAAGCTTTCAATATGGAAACAGCGGATTTAAATACACTCATTTAGTTGTTACAAGAGAGGACGATTCAACATATCTTGATTTAGACAATTTTATTGATGTATTAAAAAAGAAAAACAATTTATCTGTTGAATTGCAGGAAGAGCTATTGAGTTATGGAATGAAATACTGGGATTATTATTTTACATTCAGCGCTAGCGACAAAGTTTCAGCTTATTGGAACTATCCAAAAGATTTTTTCGAATTTGTAATAAAAGGTAATGGAGAATTTCTTGGGGAGACTGCCAATTTTAATGACATGGCTCTAAAAGTTACTCATTATCGTGAATATGCTCTCGGTGCGGCCCGCGAATTAAACAGCCAGTGGACAGTTGGAGCTAAAGCAAAACTGCTTTTTGGCAAATCTAATATTTTAGCTAAAGATATTGATGCCAGCATCTATACTGACCCTACTTCTTTTGATTTGGAAATAACTACCAATGTTAATGTTAATACTTCAATACCTCAGGCATTAACTGATAGCGATGTTGATTTTGATTTTGGAAATTATTTCTGGAATAGGAAAAATTTTGGTTTAGCTCTCGATTTAGGTGCTATTTATAAATATAACGATGAAATCACTATCTCAGGAAGTTTGATAGATTTCGGTTTTATAAACTGGAAATCAGATGTGAAAAATTTTAAAAATGAAAATGTTATCTGGACTTTTGAAGGTATTGATGTTAATGATTTTATTGGGAAAAACGATAGTACTGTTAAAGCGAATTTAGAAACCTTTAAAGATTCAATTGCTGATAAATTTATGATTGATGAATCATCAGATAAATATTTCAGTGCTTTAACAAGTAAAATTTATTTAGGTGGAACTTATTCTTTGTCCGATGACGAAGTTATAGGATTATTAACTCGTTCATTTATTTTTAATGGTCGTTTACATCCATCAATTACTGCCTCATACAATCGTAAACTTCATGAAATGATTAGTGCTACTGCAAGCTACACCATTATAAACAGAAATTTTGGAAATGTTGGATTAGGATTTGTTTTTAATTGGAAACAACTTCAGGTGTATGCTGCTACTGATAATATTTTTGGATTATTTATGCCCGATAAATCGAAATATTATAATTTCCATTTTGGAATTAATTTTGTCTTTGGAGAAAGTTTGACTAATGCTGTTCCTTTGATATATTAATTTGGTTCTACTGTTATTTTATTGGAAGTGAAGATATTTTAATATTCAATAAATTCCAAATAGCAAAAAACAAATAGCAAATAAAACCCAAATTCCAATTTTTAAAAAATTCAAACAACAAAAATTCTAAATTAACACAATAACTTAATATTTATTATTTTAAAGTGTTTTGATTTCATTCTTAATATTTACATATCGTTTTTTTAATATGTAAATAGTTTTGGAAATTGATTATTGATAAATTGAAAATTATTTGTCTTTTGGAATTTTTGTGTTTTGTGATTTTTACTAAATTCGCAGTAGTACCATTAATTTATACTATTTTGTAGGTTTCATAGGTTTTTTTAAGGAAAGTTTTTGCCCGCATTTTGCTTGTGTTCCCAATTCCATTAAATTCTTTTTATACAAATATTTTAGTTTTATACCATATTTTTGAGAAATAGAATACATTGTTTCTCCTTGTTCAACAGTGTGGAATTTTTTTTCTCCATTCTTGCGTTTTGGTTGTAGATAAACAATTTGTCCGGTTTTAATAACATCACCTTTTTTCAGCTCGTTGTATTTAATAATTTGCCATTCAAACATATCAAGCTCCTGACAGATTTTTTCAATATCGTCATCCTTTTGGGCGATAATGTATTTAATTCGATTGTTTGTGAGAATCTTTCGTTGGGTAGTTGTAATTATTACTTCTTCTTTTTCTACTACTTTATTTTCGGATATGTTTTCCTTAGGTTTCTTAATAATTTCTTTGTTTTCGGCAATATAATTTTCAGCTTCTTTATCAAGTTCACTTAAATTGTTTCTTTCAATTATATCAATTAATAATTTGGGGTATTTAGGATTGGTAGCATATCCGGCTTCTTTCAAACCTTTTGCCCAAGCTTTATAATCTGTTATTTCAAGCTCGAAAAGAAAGGCATACCTGTCTCTTGTAGATAAAAAAATGGAATGGTCTTTAAATGATTCTTCGGGATTACTATATTTTCTGAAACATTCGTCTTTTTCATCATCGTCCATATAAAAAGTTTCTCCCTGCCAGTCGAGATGACATTTTATTCCAAAATGATTATTTGCTTCAAGAGCTAAAGCGCTGTTGCCATTGCCCGATTCAAGCAAACCTTGGGCTAATGTAATACTTGCAGGAATTTTGTATTCGAGCATTTTTCTCATGGCAATATCTTTATAGCTTGCTATATATTCTTTGGCAGTAATTTTTTTTGCAGGAGATTGTGCTAATAAAATTTGTGAAGCGAAAATTATTAAAATTATTGACAGAATATGTTTTTTAGGGAAATTGTTCATAGATATGAATTTTTAAACAAAAATATAATATTTATGGACTTAGGGGTTTTCTATTAAATTATTTTATTCACAATCTTATGTTATTAATGCGAATCAAGGATTAAGAATATTTTTGCCACAAAGACACTAAAACACAAAGTTTCACTAAGTTGCAATTTGTGTTTTTATATTTTCTTTGTGAATATTTTTGAGTCTTTGAGTCTTAGTGGCTATAAAAGAATGAGTTAGGAAACTCAACCCTTGATTCGCATTATTAAAGATAAAAGACTTTTGTTTTTACCATAATGATTTTTTATAATTTTACAGAAATCAAATTAAATCAAAATGCAGATTATTCATAAATATTTTCCTTTGTTAAATTCTTGTCAAATCGAAAGTTTTGAAATCTTAGATGATTTATACAAAGATTGGAATTCAAAAATTAATCTGATTTCCAGAAAAGATGTTGAGAATCTTTATGAAAGACACATTTTGCATTCTCTTGCAATTGCAAAATTTATCCATTTTAAAAGCGGAACAAGGGTTTTAGATGTTGGAACCGGAGGTGGTTTTCCGGGAATACCCTTGGCAATTTTGTTTCCTGATGTAGATTTTTATCTCATTGACTCGGTTGCAAAAAAAATAAAAGTTGTTAACTCCATTGCAAATGAATTAGGACTAAAAAATGTGAAAGCTGAACAAATAAGGCTTGAAAATTTGAATAAACGTTTTGATTTTATTGTTAGCAGAGCCGTAACAAATTTGTCTGTTTTTTGTGATTGGGCAAAAAATAAAATCTCTAAAAAAGGCTTTAACGAAATCCCTAATGGGATTTTATATCTTAAAGGCGGAGATGTTTTTGAAGAAATAAAAAAAACTCATAAAAAATATTCTCTTAATCCCTTGAGTAAATATTTAGAAGAAGAATATTTTTCAACAAAATATCTTATTCATTTGATGGGATAGAAAATATTTTATATTTTTACATAAAAAAAACATGAAGAATTCAAGTTTGAAAATATTATCAAAAGCATTATTGTTTACTTTTTTATTATCGTTTTGCCAATCGCTGTTTGCACAAAACAAATACTGGGTTTTCTTTACTGACAAAGATGGAGAGAGTTTTAATCCCTATGAATATTTTGATATAAAAGCAATTGATAGAAGAATCCAAAATGGTATTTCGCTTTATGATAAAACCGATTTTCCTGTTAAAAAAGAATATATCAACAGAATAAGTGAAGAAGTTGATTCAATATCGAATCATAGTCGTTGGTTTAATGCTTTGGCAGTTTATGCAAATGAAAATCAAATTCAAGAAATTTTGACTTTTCCCTTTGTAAAAAATGTTAAACAAATGGATTATTACCCTGTCTTAGCTTATTATCAAGCGGATTTTGACACAACTTTAAAATCAAAACAGCTAGAAATATTAAACCGACAAACAGAAATAATGGGAAGGAAATATTTTGAAGCAAAGGGCATTGATGGTAAAGGAATTCGTATTGCAGTTTTTGATGGAGGTTTTCCTAGCTTTACTGAAAATCCGGCTTTACAACATATCGTAAAAGGAAAAAGGCTTATCAAAACCTGGGATTTTACAAGAAACAAAGAAAATGTTTTTCATGGAGTATCGCATGGAGTAATGGTAACGTCTTGCATCGGAGGTATTATTAACGGAAAGAAAATTGGTTTGGCAACGGGTGCTGAATTTCTATTGGCAAAGACAGAAGTAAGAACCGAACCGTTTTCGGAAGAAGAAAATTGGTTGGCTGCCGTGGAGTGGGCTGATAAAAATGGTGCTGACATTATTAATAGTTCTTTGGGATATATTCATCAAAGATATTTTCCCGAACAAATGGATGGTAAGATAAGCTTGGTTTCAAGAGCAGCTAATCTTGCAGCAAAAAAAGGAATACTCGTTGTTAATTCAGCCGGAAACGCAGGAAATAGTAAATGGAAAATTATTGGAGCTCCCGCAGATGCTGACAGCATTATTTCCGTTGGTGGTATAAATCCAAGCACAAACTACCATACTCCTTTTAGTTCCTATGGTCCAACTGCGGATAAAAGGTTAAAACCAAATGTTTGTGCTTTTGGTCATGTTATTGCTGCCGGAAAAAAAGGATTAAAAAGCACTCAGGGAACTTCTTTTTCAAGTCCTTTAGTTGCAGGTTTTGCTGCTTGTGCCTGGCAAATGAATAGAGATAAAAATAATATGGAAATGTTTAGTGAAATTCAAAAGTCGGGGAATCTTTATCCTTATTTTGACTATGCTCATGGCTACGGTGTTCCTCAAGCAAAATATTTTACAGGTGATAATCCTAAAATACTTCCTACTTTTGATTTTATTGAAGAAGATAGCATTGTTAAAGTTGTTATTAAAGATAAATTTTTCAAGAATAATAATTATGATAACAGCAATGTTTTGTACTATAACATACAAAATAAAAATGGCTGTCTTGAAAAATATTTTATCATTTCGGTTGATGAAAAAGAAGTGTTAAAAATTAATATCAACGATTATAAAGAAGGAAAAAAATTGAATGTTCATTATATAAATTATCACTAGCATCCGAAAGTTTTAATTTTAATAAGCCCTTAGAATCCCATATATTTGTTTCTACGAAAAAACTAAAATATTATGGGACTCTTCAGGCGAAACAAAAATAACAATAAACCAGTAATT
>Ga0307991_1002796_pt1 | contig 11637 bp, 10 predicted proteins | sample EllFjometagen131_FD_203146 | JGI IMG/M metagenome (GOLD analysis project Ga0307991, IMG submission 203146) | Marine microbial communities from Ellis Fjord, Antarctic Ocean - #131 | ecosystem: Environmental > Aquatic > Marine > Unclassified | place: Southern Ocean | collected 2014-10-08 | reverse complement strand
ATCTGTTCGATTTTGGGGATGACTGGTGGCATCGAATCCGGGTGCAACGTATAAATGAAACAAAATCCAAGAAAAAGCACCTTGAAATAATAAAGTCGGTTGGTGAATCGCCACCGCAATACCCGGATTATGATGATGATTATGAATGATAATATGATGGAAACAAGGAAATAAGTAAGCTGTCCCCAGAACTCGCGGGATTATCCTTTTTTTCGGGTCTTATCCCGCCAATTTGCGTCATATGACCAGCATCACACGCAAAACGGCTGTCTTATAATACGGCTATTCGTACGTATAATTATTGTTCGGTGATTATAAAATTCCGAAAGAGCGCCATCATCAACATTAGCCTTGAAGGGTAATTTAATGGAAAAACTACAAGTTATTCAGGAATGGCTTTTATATATTAAAGAAAGGCCTTTTAAAAGTTTTCCGATTATTTTACTTCTATTTTTAGTGTTTTGGATCGTTAGGCCTTATATTTCCACTTTTTTTAGTGAAAAAGCAAAGCAACATGCTGTAATTCCTTCAAGTAAAAAAACAACAGAGACCAAAAAGGTTGATAAGCAAGGTGTCCGTTTCAAAGGGAATTTTAATATACAGGAAGATTATTTCCAAATTTATGATATTGAACAAGAGGGGGATTTAAATTTTAGAGATTCAAAAGGCGCTGGCGCTTCCGGAATAACTCTTCTTAGGGGTGAAGAAGGTGAAGGTGGAAATTTGAATATTAATAATTCTCAGTTAGGAAATGTAAACGAAAACACTATTCAAAAAAATGTTAATATAAAAGATAGCTCTATTGAGAATTTTAACAAAAATCAAATTGAAAAAAATCAAAATACTGGAAACAAATAATTTATCAGCGAACAACACCATGCACTTGATTCGCAGGGTCGGGCGGCTTTAGCCCACGCGCAGTTTGGTGTTAACGTTCGTTTTTAAAAGGAATCACACCCTGCCCACAGGTGATGATGAGCGTTGAAGGAGTATAGAAAATGACAACGTTACTTGATGGGATTGTTATCGGTGGTGTAGGCGGTGCTATCGCCGGATTGACTGTATGGCTTATTCAATATGCTCATGATAAAGTGGTTGAAAAGATCGAGTGTGATCGTATTTATAAATGGCTAGCTAATACGACTGATGAGCCAGGGAGTGAATTTCGTTCAACACGGGCCATCGCTAGCTGGAATAATCTTACTGAAAAAGGGAATTCAAAAAATATGGTGCAAAAATTATAGCCGGATGCTTGAAAAGTTGATCCGGTTTTTTTATTGACCATTATAAACAATTTGTTTATCTTTATTCCATGATTCAATCATTCAACTGTAAAGAAACAGAACGCTTTTTTTATTCCGGCAAGTCAAGACGCTTTCCGAAGGAGATTCTATCAAGGGCCGCTATGCGTTTGATTCAAATTAATGCGGCAACAACGTTGAATGATATCAGACAACCGCCGTCAAACAGACTTGAGGCATTGAAAAACGACCGGTCTGGACAATGGAGTATTCGGGTTAATGATCAGTGGCGCGTTTGCTTCCGCTTTGAAAACGGCAATGCGTTTGACGTAGAAATAACCGATTATCATTAAAGGGTGACTTATGTATTCAATAAACGGACTGCCCCCTATTCATCCGGGGGAATTTATCAAAGAGATTTTACAAGAAACAGGCGTTTCACAATCCGCTTTTGCAAAAAACCTGAATATTTCACCTATGCGGATATCTCATATCATTCATGGCCGCAGGCCTGTCACTGCTGAAATGGCTTTTTTGATCGGCAAGGCGACCGGGCAAACCCCGGAATACTGGCTTAATCTGCAAATGGATTATGACCTCAAGGTCACCGGGCGCACAGTTAAGAGGAAGCTGAAGGACGTACGGACAGTGGCAGGGTTAAACGCCTGCTGATTCCGATATAAAAAACATTAATTAAAAGCCGGGTTAACTGAAAAGCTGCCCGGTTTTTTTTTGTGGAAAAAATAAAAAGCGGGACAATAGCGGGACAAACTCCAAAAACAAAAAAGGCGACCTTAAAAAAGTCGCCTTCGTTGTTAATTTTATTTGGTGGAGCTGAGGAGGATCGAACTCCTGACCTCATGACTGCCAGTCATGCGCTCTCCCAGCTGAGCTACAGCCCCATGTAATGGAAACACAAACTAATAAAATGAAATTTTGATGTCAATAAATATTTTCCCCAAAATTTTGCGCATGGCCTTTAAATTTTTCATTTAAAGCTGATTTTACACTGATAAATGGCCGCCAATCAATGATATTTTATTGACAAGTTAAGCACTTAATAATAAGAACATACCACTTATTACGCGATGTTCTCTTTATTCAAATTCTAACAATTCAGAAAGATTAAGTTCTTTCTAATTATAAAATCATATCCAAGATTTCAAAGGGGAATTCAATGCTGAATACAATGCGAGAAAATGCCGGTTCCTGGATTATCAAAGTCCTTCTGTTTGTTATTGTTCTGGCGTTTGTCTTTATGGGCGCAGGCTCTTTCAGTGCCCGGCGGTCGTCAAAAGTGGCAACCGTCAATGGTGATGCGATTACCGTTAGCCAGTACCAGCAGGCTTATTACAATGTACTTGAGAATCTTCGTGCCCAGTTCGGGAACCGTTTAAACGATGATATGATCAAAATGTTCAATGTAAAACAACAGGCCATAGACGGACTGATTAATACAACGCTGCTGCGTCAGGCAGCTGAAAAAAATGGTTTAAGAGTTCCGGATACAGAACTTGCAGAATCAATCACGCGAATCCCGGCATTTCAAAATAACGGCGTATTTGACAAACAGCGCTATAAAATGCTTCTTGGCCAGAACCGATTAACGCCGGAATCTTTTGAAACGATGCAAAAAGAAACCATATTGATGGACCGGCTGCGTTCAGTGGTAACCAAAAATGCAAAAGTTTCTGAACTTGAAATCCAGCAATGGTATAACTGGGAGAATACGTCCATTGACATTGCCTATGCAGCTTTTAAACCTGAAACCGTTAAGGACGTTGAAATAACCGACCAGATGCTCGATGAATATTACAACGCTCATAAAGAAAAATACAAAACCCAGCCACAAATCCAGGCCCGGTATGTCAAATTTGATCCGGAATCCTACAGAATGGATGCCGTCATCACAGATGAAGAAATCCAGCAATATTTCACGGAACAGCAGGATGAATTTATATTACCGGAAACCGTTTCCGCACGCCACATTCTTTTTAAGGTTGCAGAAAATGCGGATGACAAAACAGTAGAAGATGCCCGGTTAAAAGCAGAAGACGTTATGGAAAAAGCAAAGTCAGGAAAAGAAGATTTTGCCGAACTGGCGAGAACGTATTCTGAAGGCCCATCCAAAGGTAACGGCGGCCAGCTCGGCGATTTTAAAAAGGAAGCAATGGTCAAACCGTTTTCAGATGCGGCTTTTTCAATGGCCATCGGCGATATCAGCGCGCCGGTCAGGACCCAGTTTGGATGGCATATTATCAAAGTGGAAGCGCATAACCAGGCATCCACCATGTCTCTGGAAGAAGCCACGCCGCAAGTAACAAAAAAACTGACGGATCGAAAAATTAAAAATATCGCTTACGATGCAGCATTATCTCTCTATGACATTACCTTTGACGGAGAAGAATTTATAAAAAATGCCAAAGACAGCGGCCTTGAGCTGGTCACCACTGAATTTTTCCCAATGCAAAAAGGGCCAAAAGGTATTGGCAACGCGTCCGCATTTGCAGATACCGCATTCAAACTGCCAATGATGGAACTCAGTGATATCACTGAAATCGGCGAATCATACTATCTGATTCAGATCATTAACAAAGAACCGGAAGCAATACCCGCGTTTGACAAAGTTAAAGAGGAAGTAACCAAAGATACAAAGCAGGCGCAGCAAAAAATAGCGGCAAAAGAAGCGGCAAAAAAATTCCTTGAAAAAGCCAAAGCTGTCGGCTCGATTACCGCAGCAGCTGAAGAAAACACTTCTATTACAATCAAAACAACCGGCCAGATGAACCGGAGCGACGCTGTGCCGGGCATTGGCAATGACAAAAAACTGATGACAGCCGCATTTAAACTAAGCAAAAGCAATAAGTTGTCTGAAGATGTCGTTGCGGCTGAAACCGGATTATATGTTATCGAGTTAAAAGATAAAAAACGCCCATTAAAACAGGGTCTCGACATTACAAAAAGCGACATCCATGACCGGATGTTATCACAAAAACAATCAGCACTTTATAGTTCATGGCTCACCAATCTACGTGACAATAGTGAGGTTACGATTTCCGATGAATTTATAAATAATTAAAATTACAATATTTTTTAATTAAAAAATGCCCGCACAGAAATAAAATTAAATTATTAAAACATCATTATTACTAAAACCTTTTACAAAAACACTAATTAATGATATTGAATAGTTAGTTTTAATATTAAAACACCGCCCGTTTCAAACAAACAAAAAATTTGATAATTTTTTAAAATACGGATAAACGAAAAAGGTCAAATGGGCGATAAAAAAAGAAAAGAAAAAAAAAAGCAGGTTGATCCGGCCGTTGAAATAATCGTCAAACGCTGTCCGGAATGCTTTGTCAGCCTCCCCTTAAATGCCAAAGAATGCTTTTCCTGCCATGCAAAAATTGGCCGTACGGACAAACACGGCAAGGCAAAAAAAAACGTTAACTGGGTCTCCTATATTATCTGCATTCTATCCTGGACAGTATTTTTTGTGTATATTAAATGGGCCTTTCAGTTTTAAAGGCCCATCCCCTTCTGCCATCCGGATTATTTTGACAACATCGCCCGCATCATATCTGCGGTATTCTCCACATGCGATGCAATGCATCAAATGGTGATGTAATAACGGTGACGGCTTCGTAAAAAGCTTTTCATGGTGACGCATCCCCACTGTATGCAAAAATAACTTATCAATTATTTCAGGATATTATGGATGAGTTATTTTGAAGAAGAAGTCCAAATTCTGTGTTGCGCTGCATTCCTCCAAAATAGTATGCAACGCCGTGAACGGTTACATTTTTTTATATGGTTATCATAAACCACGAATGTATCGCAATCACACGCGACATCATTTGTAGCGGTATTACCATAGGGTCAAAACACCATCAAAGTAAATTCCGGTTGCTAAATCAGGCATTGCGACTTATCTTATCTAAACTTAAGTTGAGGCTAAAATAAACATTCTCGCTACAATTTTTTATAAAACCGCCCATTCAGGATAAAATTTCAATGAAACGAATTGCTTATCAAAATCTATCGATCTGTATATTTCTACTCGTTATATTCACCGGTTGCAGTGCATTATTTCAAAACCCGTTATCTGAGACCACCACTGAAGCCCAACAGAAAATTTCCGATATCTCGTCTCAGGAGACAATATTTAATCCTACCCAATACTGGGCTCATGCGGACAGTGACCTGAAACCGGACCCGAACGTTATTTTCAAAGAGCTACCCAACGGATTCAGATATATTTTAATGAACAACAGCCGTCCGGAAAACCGGATCAGCATGCATCTGTTTATCCAGGCGGGTTCCATGCTTGAAAAAGAAAATGAACGGGGAGTCGCCCACTTTCTGGAGCATCTGCTCTTTAACGGTTCTGAAAATTTTCCTCCCGGCGAACTGGTAAAATATTTTCAGAGTATCGGTATGAAATTCGGTGCCGATGCCAATGCGCACACTGGTTTTTACAGTACTGTATACGACATCGATCTGCCCGGAGGAGATAAAAAAAGCATGGAAACGGGCTTTCTGGTGATCAAAGATTATGCGGCCGGTGCGTTGATTCTTGAAGAAGAAGTGGATAAAGAACGACCAATCATCCTTGCTGAAAAAAGAACCCGGGACTCTGTTGACTTTCGAACATTTGAGGAGACATTCAAGTTCGAACTTCCGGATGCCCTGCTTTCCAACCGCCTTCCCATTGGAACAGAAGAAGTAATCCAGCATGCCAACCGGCATCTGCTTAAATCTTTTTACGATACCTGGTACCGCCCCGAACGAATGATCCTGATCATGGCAGGTGATTTTGATATACAGGTCGCGGAACCTTTGATTATGGAAAAATTCGCAGACCTGTCACCACGGGCACCGGTGTCGGAATATCAAAACCCCGGGAGCATCCATCATTCCGGCTTAAAAACATTTTACCACTTTGAACCGGAAGCTGGCAGCACCAGTATTTCCATTGAAACACTATCCAAAGAAATAGCCCCGCCGGATTCACTGGAGCAGCAAAAGATTAAGCTCCGATCTGCCATGGCCAATCATATCATCAATAAACGATTGTCGGAAATGTTAAACGACCCGGATACACCGTTTACCCATGCGATGATCAGTTCAGGCAATTACTTAAACTATCTTCAGGGAGCAGACATCAATGCCGACTGCGCCCCTGAAAACTGGGGCAATACGCTGAGATCCATTGAACAAACCCTGCGAAAAGCGCTAACCTATGGATTTACTGAATCTGAAATCGATTTGGCAAAAAAAGCGTATACCGCCCAACTGGATAAGGCTGTCAAAACCTCATCAACGAGGGAAAGCCGGCATCTGGCAAGACAAATTATGCACAGTTTAAGTGCCAGACAGGTCCTCCAATCCCCTGACCAGCTAAAAACCATAAAAGCGCCGATGATTGCATCCATTACCCCGGAAAAACTGAACCAGGCATTTCAGAATAACTGGAATACCGACAATCGATTAATCATTGTCACCGGAAACATCAACCTGAACAATCAGACCAAACCACCGGAAAACAAAATACTTAACATGTACACGGATAGCATGGCAATCCCGGTGAAAGCACCTGAAGAAAAAAAACAGGTTGAATTCCCCTACCTCCCGGTACCGGTTCAAAAAGGTAAAATTATCAGCCGGAAAGATATCTCGGACCTGGGGATCATTCACGTGGAATTTGAAAACGGTGTGCACTTAAATATCAAACCCACGGACTTTAAGGCCAACCAGGTAAGAGCCGCGCTGATTTTCGGAAACGGGGAAAAAGAAGAACCAGAAAACAATCCCGGCCTGGCGGCCCTCAGCCAAAAAGTGGTCCAGTTAAGCGGCCTAGGTCGGTTTACCCGGGATGAACTGGAACGCGCGCTGACCGGCAAAAATACCCATGTTGCCTTCCAGGTGGCCGAAGACCATTTTGCCCTTGCCGGTAATTCAGTCACCGATGAAATCCCCCTGCTGTTTCAGCTCTACTATGCATATATCAATGATCCGGGATTTAGAGAAGATGCGTATTCCCTGGCCCTTGCCCAGTATGCTCAGGACTATGAGTCCCTCAGGCATTCCATCAACGGTGGCATGGCTTTCGAAGGCTCCCGGTTTTTAGCCGGCGGCGACACCCGGTTCGGGCTTCCAGACTTTAATACATTTAAAAACAATTCCCTCGAAGATATCCGGCACTGGCTCTCCCCGGCACTGGCAAATGCGCCCCTTGAAATTTCCATAGTGGGGGACCTGGACCCGGAATCGGTCATTGACCTGGCCGCCACCTACTTGGGCAGCCTGCCGCCCAGATTCGAGAATCCCGTCGCCAATAATGACCGGCATCCGACATTTCCGGTCGGTGAATCATTAACCATTTCCGTACCAACCGTCATACCCAAAGGCCTGGTGACCCTGGCGTACCTGACGGATGATTACAAAGATATTCACCAAAACAGACGACTGTCCGTACTGGCGGAAGTCATTAGTGACCGAATGCGGATCAGTATCAGAGAAGAAATGGGGGCCAGCTATTCCTCCTATGCGTATAACGCCCCAAGCCGGGCCTATGAAGACTTCGGCCTGTTAAATGCAGTGGTCCAGGTAGCCCCTGACAACACCAATAAAGTCATACAGGCGATTACCCACATTACCGGCACGCTTGCGGCCAAAGGCATTCAGAATGATGAATTAGACCGAGCGGTTAAACCCATTCTTGCGACCATTAAAGAACGGGTCAGGACAAACACCTACTGGCTGAACAGTGTTTTAAAAAGAGCCAGCCGCTATCCGGCCCAGATAGACTGGTGCCGGTCTTTTCAGGAAGATTACGCTGCCATCACCGATCAGGATGTCAATACTCTGGCTCAAAAATTCCTTACCAATTCTAACGCCGCAACGGTTGTGATCATCCCGGAGGCAAATGCTCAAAAAACCAAACCCCCGAACACCAATACGCCGGCCACCAGTGGTAAAACGCGCAAACCGCCGATCACGGATTCCGACACTTCAGGAAAATAATACCATATCAATGAGACGGTTTACACCATAAGGATTAACTATTCGGATGAAATCAGCCCGCGGCAAAAAGGAAATCAAACAGATCCGGGAAAAAATTCTGGAAAGTGCCTTGGATATTATTGTGGTTAAAGGGCTTGACGGGCTGACCATGAGAAACCTTGCCCAAAAAACCGGCATGACAGCGCCCAATTTATATAATTATTTTTCAAATAAGGATGAAATTTATATTCATATCGTCATCCGGGGGTTTGAAATGCTCTACACCGACCTCAAGGCCGCCTGCGATCTTCATGAAGATAAAACCAGCCGCTTGAGGGGCATGATTGATACCTACATGGCTTTCGGCATAAATAAACCCCGGTATTATGACATCATGTTCACCCGCCCCACCCCCAAATACAATGACTACATCGGAACGCCCCTGGAAAAAATTTCTGAAATCGAATATAAGATTTCAATGGATATTGCGGCCCTTGCCTTAAAAATCGCCTCTGATGTGATCGGGCCGTCAGCAGGCGATGAATTGCTCTCCCAACGACTGGTCCAGATATGGAGCCTGCTACACGGAATGATCACCTTAAACAACAGCCACGTGATGGGTTATGTCGCCCAGTCAGCAGACAGCGTGTATCAAAAAATAATTGATGAGTTTATTGAATCGCTGAAGACGTCATCATAGTGAACACTCGAACACCACCCGGTTTCCGGGCTGTCATTGCGAGGCGTGAGGAACGAACAACGAAGCAATCCCCCCGTTATGGAGAGATTGCTTCGGTCGTGACCGTCCCTGCGACGCCAGCGGCGGGGCTCGCAATGACAAAAACCTAATCAGCAGCCGTTTTGTTAATATACTGAAGATATCCAATCATAAGCAAAAAAATTTCTTGACATCTTTTCATATTCTGAACTAAGTTAAATTTAACAATGTTAAATTTACTTTGTACTCATATTCCATGAAAGGAAAATCAAAATGGCAAAAGTAATCATTCTCGGCGGATGCGGCGCGGTGGGCAGCGTGGCAGTTAAAACCCTGGCCGCACAGGATATTTTTTCACAAATTATTATCGGTGATATGAACCAGCAACGCGCCGATACCATCATATCCGAAAACCAACAAAACAATATTTCATTTATAAAAGTCAATGCCGAAGACCCGCAAAGTATCCAAAGCGCCATTAGCGGATGCGATCTGGTCATGAACTGCATCGGCCCTTTTTATAAAACCGTTAAAATCATTTTAGAACAGGTTATGGCGGCAAAAATAAACTATGTGGATGTGTGTGATGACGTGGATGTGACCCTTGAGATTTTTGACTGGCATGAAAAAGCAAAAACCGCCGGGATCACCGCCTTAATCGGCATGGGCAGTTCTCCGGGGGCCACCAACCTGCTGGCCAAATTTGCCGCCGACCACCTGCTGGATGAAACAGCGGCCATTGATATCTTTCATGCCCATGGCGGGGAACCCTTTGAAGGCGAAGGGGTCATCGGCCATCGGTTTCACTGCATGAACATTGACATTCCCATGTTTTTGGACGGCCAGCTTCAATATGTAAAATTCTTTGAAAAAGACGGAAAAGCCTTAAGAAGAAAATTTGACTTTCCAGCCATTGGCAATGATATCAACGTATACCCTTACCCCCACCCGGAACAGGTGACCATCCCGAAATACATCCCGCTTAAACAGGTCACCAACCGGGGAGCCGTGCTGCCGGATGAATATTACACCCTGACCAAAAACGTTTGCAAAGCCGGTCTTGCCAGCCGGGAACCGGTGAATGTCAATGGACAAATGATAACGCCCTATGACTTTGCCATGGCCTATATCATCCGGGAACGGGAACGGATTTTAAAAGAAACCAATTTTGGTCAACAGCGAGGCTGCTGTACAGTGGTAGCAAAAGGCAAAAAGAACGGGCAATACGAAGAATACCGCTTTCATATGGCATCCCAAAGCGAAGCATTAGGAGAAGGCACAGGTATCCCGGCTGCCATGGGCGCCATCCTCATGCAGCAGGGAAAGATCACGAAAAAAGGGGTGCTGCCGCCGGAAGGATGCGTGAACCCGGTCGACTTTATTGACCTGATCTCCAAAGTCATGGGCCTTGATAAAAAGAACAAGGACAGTCACAAAGAATTTGGCGGGATTTTAGTTCAAAGAATTGATGCAAACGGTAATATTGAAATCATCGATATCTGATATATATGCATCGGGCTTTATGGCCATGTAATTTTTTTTACCACAGAGTGCACAGAGGACACAGAGAGAATGATCTGTTTCGAACCGCTTTTCTCTGTGCTCTCCGTGTTCTCAGTGGTTACTATCACTTTTAAAATATGATAAAAATGACTGATCAAAAAAAAAACATCCTTGCGATAGACCACGGAACCTCCGGCATCAAGGCGGCCATTGTTTCCATACACGGCCAGGTGGTCGATTCTGAGTATGAAAAAACCGATATTCATTTTATTCCCGGCGGCGGTGCGGAACAGGACCCGAATGACTGGTGGCAGGCCCTGGTAAAAGCCTGTACCCGGCTGATAGCTAAAAAATCGGTTGACCCGAAAGACATCACGGCAATTGCCGTTTCCAGCACATTCTCCACTACCGTGGCGGTGGACAAAAACGGCGATCACCTGATGAATGCCGTGACCTGGATGGATTCGCGGGGCGCCCCCTATGTAAAAAAGATTGTCGGCGGATTTCCCAGCGTTGAGGGATACGGGGTTTTCCGGATTATGCGCTGGATTCCCAAAACCGGCGGCGGCCCCACGCTTTCCGGAAAGGATGATATCGCCCATGTACTGCTGATCAAAAATAAATTCCCCGAAATTTATAAAAAAACCCACATGTTTTTACCCAGCAAGGATTACCTGAACCTGAAACTCACCGGAAAATTTGCCGCATCCTATGACTCCATGCAGCTTTTCTGGGTATCGGATATCAGAGACATCCATAACATCACCTATGATAAAAAACTGCTTTCTCTTCTGGATATTTCGCCTGCAAAACTGCCACCCATGGATAAATCGACGGCAATTCTCGGGACTGTACGCAAAGAAATAGCAGATAAAATAGGCATCTCACAAGATGTAAAAGTGGTAATGTGTTCCCCGGACCACCAGACGGCATGCATCGGTTCCGGCGCGGTCAACGATTTTGCCGGGCACCTTTACATCGGCACATCCTCCTGGATCCAGGCGGTAATCCCGTTTAAAAAAACCGATGTCTTTCATTCTATTGCCTCTTTTCCCACAGCCATTCCCGGTAAATATCAGTCTGTGAACGAACAGGACATGGCCGGCGGATGCCTGAGTCATTTGTTCGATAACCTCCTGTTTTATGATAACCCGCTTAAATCCGGCA
>Ga0307991_1002795_pt1 | contig 11638 bp, 26 predicted proteins | sample EllFjometagen131_FD_203146 | JGI IMG/M metagenome (GOLD analysis project Ga0307991, IMG submission 203146) | Marine microbial communities from Ellis Fjord, Antarctic Ocean - #131 | ecosystem: Environmental > Aquatic > Marine > Unclassified | place: Southern Ocean | collected 2014-10-08 | reverse complement strand
GCCGATGGTAACACTTCTGTAAGTATAAAATCAAGTAGTATGTATACAGTTGTTACTGATAAAAGTTTAGCTAATTTAAAAAGGTATCAAGAAATAGCTAAAAATATGGGTATTAATGCACTTATTAGGAAAAGAGATAAGCAAAGATTATATTTTAACTCAAAATATTTCACAGGGTATTTATTAAATATATTTCCAGAAATAGTTAAAAGAAGCCCTAAGAGAAGTATCCCTTCTTTTGTAACTAAATGTAACAATAAGTTACTTGCAGCATACATTAAAGGATTTTATGATGGAGAAGGCACAATCGGAGACCACGGCGTGGATTTTACAAACACAAGTAAAGTTTTGATGAATCAACTTAAATTATCTTTAAAAAGGTTATCAATCAATAGCACCTTATACTCTTTTATAGTCCCAGAAAGAAGAATAAATGGAGGAAAAATTATAAAAGAAACACTATTCCATAGGTTGGTTATTTATGGTAAATCAGAAATAAGAAAATTTAATAAAGTTATAGGGGTAACTAGACCAGATAAAATAGATAAATTAAATAATCTAAAACAAGATTTATTCAGAAATCAAAATAGAAGAATGATTGATTATACTACCCAATTATGTTTAGAAAAAATAAAATATATAAATAAGTATGAAGTAAAAGGGATAGATGTGTATGATTTAGAAGTTGAAAATAACCATAACTATTTTGCAAATGGAATTCTTGCCCATAATAGTATGGGTTCTACTTTCTCATTCATCCAGCCAATTGTAGACACTATGGATGGATTAGGCATAAAGCAAAAATTTTTTTTAGGAACAGAGGAAGGAAAAGAAGTAAAGCCAAATTCCAACTTTAAGGACACATTGGAATCACTGGGTACATCTGGAACACAATTGTCAAAAGCTTATGATGACATCAAGCCCAAGGTAGGAAGCTGGAGAAAGAAGACATTCATTGTTTACAGCGATATGCAGGATGCTGTTCCCGAAGAGTTTGAAAAAAGGCTTAGTCAAGTTGTGGCTGATGGTGGAAAGGTATTACTCTTAAATAGGACAAAAAACAATGGGTGGGACAAAAAATATGTTGATGCAGTTGTAGGAAAAGAGCCTATTGTTGAATTTGAGGATGTGGATGATTTTGATAGGTTAGTAGCTGTGCTGAAAGAGGCAGCTCCAATCATAAAGAAATAAAATGTTCAATGTAAATTGGCTGGAAGCGAGAAATGATTTAGGAGAGATAAATTTAAGTAAAATTAGATTTTGGGTGGGTTATTTCAATCCTAAAATTGGCTTTGATATCCCAACCAGTGTATCTCAAAGAAACTACCCTCACGCAAATTGGGTTCCATCCTGCTCTATAATTAGTCAAAATGAAATAAAGGTGGATTGTGCTCAAACCCCTTTCTCAGCGAGAAGCAAGGTCATTTCATTAGGTTTAAGAAAGGTCATTTCATTAGGTTTAAGATTTAAGGAAGGTAGTTTTTTGACAAGAGAAAAACAATTAGAATTACATGGGGTTAAAATCAAATGAAAAGATGGTTTTGTAATTCAAAACATTAAAATAAAATAAGGAGGTAAAATATAAAATGGCAAAAGAAGAATTTGACATTGGCGAGTATAAAGCCAAATGCGAAACAAACTATGCAAGCCCAAGCTTCGCTAAATCAGAGTGCAAGGTTACTGCAAAAGATGGTGGTTTGAGGGCAAAGTTTGAGTTTGAAGTGGACAATGGAGAAGTAAAAAAGGCAGATGCAACAATGAACAGGAAGATATTTGATGAGCTGGAAGGAGAAGATGTAGAAACTAAGAAAGAGATTGCAGACATAAAGGATTTTATGGACAGCAGAAAGCTTAATGAAGTTACTCTAACAGTGTTGGAATCACAGAAAGACATCAAAGAAGCAGAAAATATCTGGGCTGATGTAGCAAAAAAGTTTTAAATGGAGGGAAAACAAATGGTTGAATTTACTAAAACAAAACCTTGGAAATCAGATGAGGTCAAGGGCAATAAAGTTGAGTGTTATGAAGAAGGTCCTACAGCTGTATGTCATTGGAAAAATAAGGATTTTAATGGAAAGTTGAAGGATGTGTTTATCCTGAAATCGGAAAAGCTATCTTCAGGAAACTTCAAGGAGTCTATTGAATTTACACCGATTGGTCTTAACCTTATAAGGGGAACAGAACTAGAAACCAAGCTTAAAGGCTCAAATATACTTCCATTGTAAGGTGATTCTCTATGGCTTTTGTAGGGAATTCTTTAAGTGTACAGTATAATAAGAAATTTATAGATGTATCTCTAAAAAAATCAGGTGTCAGTTTTGACAAAATATACTGGTTCAATTGTCTAAGAAATGAAATACCTATTGTTGATGAACTCTTTATATCACCGACTTATCATATTATGCAGGTGAGGAGAATTAATAGGGAAAATGGTTTAATTGTCCTTTTTGAAAATAAAAAAGGATTAATATTACACAATATAAAATGGAAGATGTAAGCAAGTTAAGCAAGCAGAGTTGCAGAAAGAAAGGGCATTTCTGGAATGGAAACCTATGTAAATCTCTCAAGATAGACCATGTTATGGATTCTAGTTTAGATGCATTCTGCGAGGCTGCAAAAGGGGATTTGATAAAGGAAGGAAGTAATATATCATTGCACAAGGATAATCTTACAAAGGAAATTGCAAATATATGTGGATTTGAAGGATTGCATGTGTTTAATGACAGAGATACTACCTCCTGGGCACCAAACATCCCTAATATGCTGGACACAACGGAAAACAATTATTTAACTGGTCTTACAAAAACAGCTTTGGGATGTGCTAAAAATGATTCTGAAAAAGTGTTAGGGACTTATGAAGAAATTAAAGAAGAAGTGTTGGACAATCTTGATGATGAGGAAAAGAAAGAGCTTAAAAAAGGAAATTTAGATTTGGAAGAATTGATGCAGCAACGAATTAATAGTGATATGGAATTTATATGCCAGGATACATGGGGTGATTTAGAGGCAAACAGCAAAGTATGCCTAACAGGAGATTGGAGCGGGGACACCCATGATAATTATGACATAGGTGAAACACAAGAAATATTTACTGATTCACGCACAGCATTTAGTGAACTTGATGATGAAGCACTTGAGGAAGCGGAGTTTGAAGAAGAAAAAACAATAGAAAGGATTCAATCATTCGACATAATGGAACATCATCCTTTTGAACCAGAAGAATATCCTAAGAAGGGTAGGTTTGAACGTGCAGAAAACACAATTGATGAAATTAATAGGATTGAATGGGATAACTCCTCACATATTGTTATGGATAAAGAAACTCTTTCACTTAATCCAAAACTAAAAACTAAAACATTCAATTTTTCACCAAATAACAAAATCATAAGTGAAAGGGATGTTTATCCAAGCATTAAAATAAAAAATAAAGTGTTAAAGAGGGAAACACCAGTAGGTCTTGCTTTTGGTAATATCTTTCTTTCAAATAATAATCGTGATTGGGGTAGTTTTAAGATAGGTGGTCAATTTCTTCCTATTAATGCTGATAACGGATTGGAGATTTATCCAAAGAGGGATATTGCAGTGTTTTCTCAAGGAAATAAAAAATCATTATTTGAAAGAAGTAGAATAAAGATTAGTACACATTCAGATTCTTCCATCCAATTAGAACTGAAGAGGATGAAAATCAAATGAGATTCAACTCAATTGGAACTGTTTTGGGAGCGTTCAGAAGAAAAAAGACTGGGCTGGAAATGGGTTCTCCAAAACCATTAAGACTAACAAAAGAACTTCCGATGGTCAGGTTAGGCAAAGTTCTTGCTATAAGGAATGTGTGGGTGAGTATATGACTTTTACTAAAAATACTATCTGGGTAAATAAAAATGCTGAGTTGTATATTGAAGAGCTGATAGGCTCAACACCTTTCAAGCGAGATGACAATAAACTAGAAGTAATGCCCATACATTCAAGGATTGCAATTGATTTTAGGTCTCCAAGGTCAACCAGCTGGTTAACACCAGAAAGACACCCTAAAGAAAGTTTATCTAGGTTAGGTATTCGCACACCTTATATGTCTGAGAATTCAATTTCAATGCATTTATCTTTTATTAGATTGATGAGTAACTCAAGTAAAGTTCAACTAAAACATAAGTTATTATTAAGAGGGGCTAGAATCAAATGATTGTAATCAAAAATAAAGTATGCAAGCCAGGAGAGCCAGTCCAGTATTGCAAAATGCGGGAAACAATGGCTGAGATAGAGGGTGCCCTAAATAACATATCTTCTCTTAATAAACAGGCAGAAAAGGCGGGAATAGGGAGTTATACATGGTCTTCTTATGAACTTGAGAATAAAATTGAGAAAGTAAAGGGAGACATAATGTCAAGGGTTCTGTCAAAGGAGATTAATAAAATAAGTAAAAATATTAACATTGATAATAAAAAAGTTATGAATGAGTTAAAAGTAGATTCCTCTCAAATGGATTTCCAAACCCTTATTTCTTCAATAAATAAAAGTTATGGAGTTAATAGGGAAAAGATTGCATTTGAGCAGTTATTGAAATCAGCTAAACAATTGGTTCCTTACTCCAAAAAAATTGAAATTAAAAAATCCAAACTTATACTTGAGGGCGGAGATGAAACCTCAATTGATAATTTGAATAGACTTACTGGAGTCATAATTGATAATGTGTTGCCTAGCAAGGCTGTGTCCAACAAAAGGATTATAGACTGGAAAAAATACCAAAATAGGAGAGTTGATGTATTGTTTGACAATCCCGAGACTTCAGAGAAAATGGAAAAGGTGTTGAGGTTATTATGAAAGACTCATTTATGAAAAATGGATTGTATGCATCTGAATATCTTGGATTGATGAATACATCAGAAACCTTTCTCAAAGTCGTCACTTCAGGTAGAAGTAAAATACAGAGCACAGTATCTGCTTCTAATCTATGGATGGAAATAAAAAAGGTGATTAAAAACAAAATAAAAAAAAACTTTTTTATAGACCATTTGCCACAAAGGGGTTTATTAATTGGTTCACAATCAATGCTTGTTGAGTATATATGGATGGAAGGAATACAGATTGAAAGAGGTTTTTCCGAAGGAACAAAATTAAAGCTTGGGGGATATAGAATCAAATGACTGAAACTTTTGCAAAACATAATTTGTATGTCCAGAAAAGGCTTGGGTCGGCTGATACTGATATTCGTGTCTATAATAAATTAGGTAAACAAATCAGTTCTATCCTTATTTTTGATGAAGTTCAAATTGCAATCGGCAGGTATGACCATGAAGAAGAGGCTCCCATTGTACAGGTTGATATAAGAAATGGTGTAACGACCCATAAGTGGATAGGTGTTTTTGCAGATTCTTCAATTTATATTTATCCTCACAAAATGGAGCTTAAAAGAGTTAAAATCAAATGACTTTTAATAAAAACAGGATGGAATGTGAAATTTTGACTGAGTATATGCCTTCATTAGTCTGCACAATAAACGGTAAGGATATTATTGTTAGGGAAAATAATAAGATTGAATTAAATAAGGTGAAAATAGGCACTAACTTAAAAAATGCTTACCATAACAAATTTTTAGATGGGTATTCTGAGAGAGGAAACTCACAGGTAAATATTGTAAGTGCACTCTGTGAGGGTGACTGGGAAAGAAGAGGATGGATTTCAAATGAATCTGTTTTAACAAGGATAGGTATAAAACACAATAAAAGGGATATAAGTTATGACCTTCCTGAAAAGAAAAATTTAATAATCAAGAGGCAGGAAAAGGATAGGTTCAGCAAAGGACTGATTGTAACCAAAAAGATAATAATGTCAAATGTTAACTCTCTTATACACCCTTTCACTAACTCTTTAAAAAAGGGATATCCCATTGGTTCAACTGATTTTGAATTTAAGGGTATAAAGATGGATTGGTTTAGGCATTATGATAGGAGTTATGGATATAAACAGCAGGTTGGGTTGAAAGTGGATAATGGAGATATATTAGGCATTAAAACAGGTGCATTGTTAGCATTGAGGGAAAGTAATAAATTTAGAACCTTTAAATTAGTTACTTTAAAATATGATGCGTTGAGGATAAAACCATGAGAATAGGGGAACTAAATATCATAAAAGGAAAAAGTCTTGACAAGGAGCCCATCCTTTATATTGAAAAAAAGAAAGGGGGGAATACAACGTTCAGGGTTACTGGCGGAATTCAAACTACAAGCCCTTTTTTGAGATTTTGGAGGGGAGGGACTATCGATGACTGCCCACCCCTTGCCAATGAAAATATAACAAAAATGTCCCATCCTTTAAATAGAATTTTGATTTATGGTGGAGAAGGGGCGATGTTTGGAAAACCTTCTGAAGCCCTTGGAATTGATAACAAAAATATAATAATGAAAAGAGTGAGGATTAAATGAGAATAAATAGTATAACTCAAATAGACACAATAAAATTTGCATTGGGAAAGTTTAGAATATCTCCCTCATTTGAAGATACTGCCTCACCAAGGATAAGGATAGAAAAAGACTCACCAAGGATAAGGATAGAAAAAGACAATTTAGCTTCCCTTTTTTCATTTAATGACCATCCTAAAAGAACAATGTACCATAAGGGGTTCAAATCTTATTCTAGATATAAGACGGTGGGGATAGTAGTTGAAAATAACAAGATTGATGGGGTTATTATAACAGATAAATTAAGAGTAAGGAAAGTATGGATAAAATGAAATTAGATGGTGCAAAAATAAAATGACAAGAAAATACTTTTCATCAGAAAAGGGGACTCTGGAAGCCTCAGCCACACCATTTACCCCAGGATTGGGTTACAGCCCTGATATTCATGTGTCTCTTTTGAATTCTACTTTTGTCGATAAATTCCCTGGAATAGAGTTAGATTACCCCCATGACCATATACGGATATCTCTTAACACTAATGAATTTGGTGAGATTGAAATATCCTTGCCCCATGGGTTTCTAAAAAAAGATTCACCTGGTGCAAATTTATTTGGTGGGGAGTATAGAACACAAAACATCTTGGAATTAAGAAAATCAAATAAGGCTATTGCAATTGGATGCACTAGCATTCCTGCATCAAAGTATGATAAGGTAAGAGGATGGTGCAAAAGTGAATTAAACAGGATTAAATTAGATGGGTATAAAATCAAATGAGTGGCTATGAAACAACAGCTTTCAATAGAAACCGGATTAAGATAAATAAGAGCATGATAACAAATACCCCCTTAGATGGATTAAAAATAAACAGAGCAGGAATCTTAATGGGGTTTACTAAACCCTACCATTATTTTATTATTACAACCCCTTTCTTCCCCAGTGTTTATTTGCCTAAAGAAGGGGTAAGTATTTTTTCAAATTTGTGGGTGGATATGAAAAGCAAATCAAAAAAGATTAAACTGGATAGAAAAGGATTTTTATCATTAAAATCCCCTATACTTAAAGGTGTAAAATGAAAATTAAAAAAGGAAGAATGTTTGTAAGCGTTTCATACCCTATGAGAGGGGAAGCCAAACCTATTTATTTCAGTAAGGTTTTTACAAATAGGGAATTTAATGATTTTGAAAAGAAGTTTGGGTTTAAATCCTCAATCCCTACAAAAGGAACTCTTAATTCAGATTGCTACAACAATATCCATTTCTATGAGCTTGGTTGTCTTGTTGAGACAGAAAAGGGAATCTTTAATATAAAATGTAAATCAAAGGATGCAGTAAGATTAATGAAAGAAAATATAAATGAGTGTTTTAGTTAATTAAAGTTTTCTAATGTTTGAGATGAAAACATTATCAATTAGTATTCCACCTTTCTCATTGCATTGTTTTTCAGTTATCATTAATCTATCCCACCCAAGATTATATCAATTTTATTTCCTTTATAAGTTAAAGGTGGGAGCTGATTATCTACATATTTTAATTGTGCTTGATTGGGATATTTTTCATTCACAAATTTATCCATTTTTTTCATCCTAACTACTATATCAAAATCAGATTGTTTTTTAGCTCTTCCTAATGTCCTGCTCCCAACACATTTAATGTGAGTTATAGGAAAGTCTGACATTGCACCCATAACCATTTTCTTTATTTCTTTTTCCCTTTTGTCTGTTAAATTATGTTCCTTGCCACGAATACCTAATTTTACTTCCTCGTATTTTGATAATTGATTAACAACACAAACATTATCAATTAGTATTCCACCTTTCTCATTGCATTGTTTTTCAGTTACCATTTATAAAAAATCCTCATCTAATAGTGGTTTTTCTGGATAAGTTTTGTTTGTTTTGAAATCAAAAAGAGTAGTTGCTTCTCCTATATCATTATTCAATCTAACAACATAAGGAATTCCTTCTTTTTCCAATAATTTTGCTTCACTTCTACTAATATTTCTAATAGAAGTCACAACTTTATCAGTAAAATCATAATCTCCTTTCATCCATTGGTGAATACCTTTATCAAGAATTTTAACTATTTTGACCTCTTTAGCAGGCATTTGTGGTAATTTATGTATATATTCTCCCATGTCCGCAAGTTGTTGTTTGACTATCTCATTATCATCCAAATCACTATAATTAAAACATACATAACCCCCTTCATCATTAGCATGGGAAATTATATTTTCTATTTCAATTGATTTTAAGTAGTGTCTTGCATTATCATATTGATTAACAACACAAACATTATCAATTAGTTTTCCGCCTTTTGCCTTGCATTCTTTTTCAGTTACCATTTTACCATTCCCCAATTCCACTTTAATTTTCCTTCTGTCAAAGGGAAAGCTATTAGGAGCATAGCAACTATACCTACAATGAAATATAACACTAATTTGATTGTATCTTCCTTAAATCTTGCTAAGAAAATAAGATATAATATAAAAAGAATGGTTACTACCCATCCTTCCCAAGTTTTAGGGGAAACACCATATCCAAATGTTCTTGGTTTGAACCAGTACTTATTAAAGTCCATAAGTAATTATTATTTTAAATCTTTATAAATGTTTCTAAACGAAAGATTTAAATATAAGTAAGTATTGAGTCAATTCAAATGCTTAACTTAATTAGCAAAATGATAACAACTGCTATAAAAATAAATCCTACAAGCTTAACCTTAATGGTTACATCACTTGCTTTAATAAGTGTTTTAAAACAATTTAGTTAATTCGGCTTTTATTATTGAATGTTACTTCTTTTTGTAATCATCATCCCAAATTATGATTATCTCCAAAGGCTTGATTTTGTTTGCTTTGCAAAACTCTTCTGCACTTTTCAAATCTTTTACTGTCTGTGACATTCTCATCTTAACACCTCCTTTGTAAGTCATTGTTTTCCCTTATATGAATATAAATAACACTTTTCTCGCTTGAATTTAATTTCTGAATGTCTTCTTAATCTCATCAACGAAACACATACTGTTGAACTGTTGTCCAATACACCCCTCATCTGCCTTGATGTCAACCAATGCCCTTTGTGTTTCTTCAATAAATTAAGCACTTCTATTTGCCCCATTTTTTTAATGATAAATAAACAATTAGTGAAATAAAAAATCCAAACACACTAAAATATGCTATCCAATTTGTTTCTGGCTCTGGAAAAAAGAATAGTGTTAGTAACCCTATTATTATCACCCACATTGTAGTGTTAGTTTTATTTAATTTTTTTAACTTCATTTATTTCACCCCATAGGTTTTAAACCCAATATTTTCTTTTTGCTTTAATACTTCATCCTTAAACTTTGTAATGAACTTGTTTGCCTCAGTTCCTGTGTCATAATCCTTGTATATTATTAATCCTAATCCTTTCTTTTGAAATATCCTTGTTGATTTATTACATCTCTTGCACTTTAATGTCTTTGCACTTGTAACACAAATCAATCCACATTTAGGACATTTAACTATTAGGAACTTTTTAAGCTTTTTCATAACAACCTCTTCAGGTTATCTTTTACTTTAACCTCTGTGTATTTATTTAATTCCTTAATCAAAGCTTTAACCTTTTCTGGTGATGGTTCTGGTAAATTACTATTTTGGCTGTCTGCCCCTATGTTTACCCATTCAGGATTAACTTTTTTAATAAGGTTAATAAGTTGTTCTAAATCAAAATCCATTATTGGTTCTATTGTTACCATAGTTTTATAAATATTATTTTTTAAATATTCGACTCTATCCTGAACTAATGGTGCTTTTGAAAAATAAACTATATGTTGGTTTCTATTAGTTTCAATTGTTGTTCCAAGAATTGTATTCTTTGGAAATGTATCTTTAAATTCTAAAAATCTTTTTGGGTTTTTGCTTTGAAATAAATATTTATTCTTATTGTATCCTATACACCATTTTAAAACTTTTTCAATCCATTCACTTGGAACTTCTTCGGCAAACATATCAGTAGAGCTTCCGACAAAAATAAAATTGTTTTTACCCAAACTATCAAAAAGTGTTTTCTCATCTAATCTTAACTTCCCAATCTTTGGGTTAAAGCAAGGATTATTTTGATAGTAACAATAACTACATTGATGAGGACATTTGCCTTTGATAGGATTCCAAGTATGAGTAATAAAACTATACATATTCCCCTTCTGTTTATTAAGAGTCATTTTTAACCTCAGCAAACTCACATTCTGGCACATAATAAAATGTATCCTTATTCATTGAACTCACAATCATCTTTTGGACAATGATAAACTTCTTTAAAATGTGGTATTAACTTCCTTCCGCAAAAAGGACATTTAGTTGAACTATTACATTTCCAGATAAACAATTTTAATTTTTTATTCATTTTTTATTTAGACTCCAAATAAGATATAATATAAATCACTTGCATAAATTGGACTTAATAAATTCCATTCAAACACTACACTTAAAGTCACAGCAAATATTCCACTTGTTAAAACAAAAAGTAACCAATCTTCCCTATTTAAAGTAATTATCATTACAATCCCTGATATTATTGCAAGTAAAATCATTTCAAACCAAAGTCCTGCAAATAGTATTTTTCTTTCAATTACTTCTGAATTTTCTCCAGCTTTTGAAATATAACTTGTGTATGCTATTCCTCTTGAAAAAAAACTGTTATTTTCTGTTTCTTCTGATGTTCTGAAAAAGTGCATTGAAGGATTTAATCCATATTGTTTTGCTACTACAAAATGCCCAAACTCATGCACAAATACAAATAAAAATACTAAAGATAACATTGCTATTAAAACTATTATTAATTTTTTATACATTTTCTATTTTTCCATTAATTGAGACCAGAAGAATAGGAGTGAGGTGCCCCAGACCTACTCCCCTGGTTTTCTCTTTATTTTATGATTATATTCCGGGTAATATCCTTGGCTAAACTTCAATTGGACTCTTGGCGGGAATACTATTTTCAACTTGACTAATTCATGCATTATTTTTATTGCCTTGAGATATTTCCTAAACTCCCTATCAGTTAAAGAGCCTTTCAATTGGTTGCATACCCAACAGCAGGGCTGAAGGTTGGATTCCTCATTTGTTCCCCCCCTGCTAATAGGAATCTTATGGTCAATAGTAAGCATTAATGGGTTGTTGCATCCGCAATAGACACATTGCTTGTTATTCTTAATCTTATTTTTCCTTTTGACTAAAATTATCTTTTTCATTTTATTCATCTTCAA
>Ga0307991_1002794_pt1 | contig 11639 bp, 12 predicted proteins | sample EllFjometagen131_FD_203146 | JGI IMG/M metagenome (GOLD analysis project Ga0307991, IMG submission 203146) | Marine microbial communities from Ellis Fjord, Antarctic Ocean - #131 | ecosystem: Environmental > Aquatic > Marine > Unclassified | place: Southern Ocean | collected 2014-10-08 | reverse complement strand
CCAGTGGGCCTGCCTTGTATCAGGCCAGGATGCAATTACAATTATTAGCATGCACTTATCTGCTACTGCCCGAAAAAGCTCAGGAAACCGCAGATCATAGCATATAAAACAGGTCGTACAAACTTCATCCAGATAAAATGTTGCAGGCCTGTCGCCTGATTCATAGCTCGTGTCTTCACCTAACAGGGATATCAGGTGAGTCTTGGCATAAATGGCAATGTCTTTTCCTTTACGGTCAATGGCGAGAGAAACGTTTTGTGGTCCTCCATTATTACGGGAAAGCACAAATCCCCCAATAACATGCATGCTATGTTCACGGGCCACTGATCTTAAAAATTCAGGTGTATCCCCCTGGAGTGACTCGACTGTAATGGCAGTGTCAAGGGAAAAGCCTGTAGAAAACATCTCCGGCAGAATTAGCAGTTCAGCGCCTGCATCCTTAGCCTTTTTAGCAAACTGTCTCACCTTGGCATGGTTTGTTTGTCTATCGTGCCATGCTATATCCATTTGAAGCGCCGCTACTTTCATTTTAAAAACCTCTTTAGACGGAGGATTCCCTCCTCAAGTGTCTTATCTTTCTTGCAAAAACAGAAACGCACGTATTCTTTTCCCATCCTTCTGTCCTTCCAGAAATAGGATGCTGGAATCGCCGCTACTCCGGCCTTTTCAGGGAGCATACGACAGAAAGCGCTGTCTTCTTCAAAACCAAGGGATGTAATATCCGCCATTACATAATAGGCCCCCTCCGGAAGATAAATATTGAAACCAATGTCTTTCAACCCTTCAAACAGGAATTTTCTCTTTCTATTGTATTCTTCAAGCAATTCTGCGTAAAAGGTGTCTGGAAAGTCAATGGCAAATGCCATTGCCTCCTGCAATGCTGCCTGTCCACAGAATGTTATAAACTGATGGCTCATGCGAACTGCCTTTGTAAGTTCCGGAGATGCTGCTACATAGCCTATTTTCCAACCGGTCATTGAAAATGTTTTTGCCGTAGAGGAAATCACAAAGGCCCTTTCCCTTAATTCCGGGATACTCAGAAGTGTTGTATGATTTTTTCCATCAAAGACAAGGTGTTCATAAACTTCATCGCCTATGGCAAAGGCATTGTGTTTTTGGCACAAAGAGCCGATATAGGAAAGTTCTTCCCTTGTAAAAACCTTTCCGCATGGATTTTGGGGATTATTTATCACAATGGCCCTGGTTTTTGGCCCAAAGGCGTCTGATAGTTCTTTTTCAGGCAGCTCAAAGTCAGGGCCTTTAAGGGAAACATAATGAACATTGGCATGGGCCATGGCAGCTATAGGCGGATAAATGTCGTAGAATGGCTCAAGTAAAATAACCTCATCACCAGGCTCTAATATGCCCATCATTGTTGCGTATAAACCCTCTGTAGCGCCTGATGTGACTGTCAGCTCATTTTCAGCATCTACATCAACATCATAAAACCGTTTCATTTTACGGGCTATTGCGTGCCGCAATTCATTAATGCCCTGAGAGAGTATATACTGATTCGGCCCTCTAATAATGCACTCAGCCGCCTTTTGTTTAATAGAATCAGGGCCATCAAAGTCCGGTGACCCCTGGGAAAGGTTAACTGCGTTAAAGGCATTTGCAATAACGTTTATCTCTGTAAAAATAGTAGTCCCAAAGGGTCTCAGGGACTTGGTCACAACTTGTCTTTCCTTTTTTTCACTGTTTAATGGCAAAACAATAAACTCCTATAAAAAGATTTGAGATTATCCCCTTATTTTGTAGAACAATATGTAGCTATCCTTCAAGAAGCATATAATATACAAAAAGTCATATTATAAGGTCAAGGCGAAAGAAGATTAGTCAAGTAGGAAAAATCTATAAATGTCAAATAAAATTTCCAGTGTATTGCTGTTTTTACGGTTATCCTATTGACGCCAAGGTGATTAAACTTTATATTTCTAATAATATAATTCTCACCTTAAGGGCCTTCCCATAAGCCTGAAAGGTCAAAGAAGAAAAGCATAAGGAGATATTAATGGATATTGAACAGATGAAAGTTGGATTTATGGATGTTTTTTGTTATATAGTGTCATGTCCTAATACTAAACAGGCATTGGTTATTGATCCAGCGGGTAACGAAGAACATATAGTTTTAAGGCTAAAGGAAAAGGAACTTGACTTAAAATATATTGTTAATACCCACGGCCACCCGGATCACACATGTGGCAATTTTAAAATGAGGGCACTTACAGGGGCAAAGATAATTATTCACGAACTTGATGAGCAGATGTTTAATAGCGCCCATGGGAATGAAATTGCCCGGCAGTGGGGTTTTACACCTTCACCACCGGCTGATACAACGGTGAAAGACGGCGATTATATTACAGTAGGCGATGTTTCACTTAAGGTTATACATACACCAGGGCATAGCCCAGGAGGAATATGCCTGCTTGGAGAGGGAAATCTTTTTACAGGGGATACTCTTTTTGTGGGAGCTATTGGACGAACGGACCTGCCGGGTGCATCAATGGGGCAGTTTATGGAATCCATAAAGAAAAAGCTCCTTACCCTTCCCGGCGAAACAATTGTATGGCCTGGGCATGACTATGGCATGAGGCCCTTTTCAACAATTGAGGCGGAAATACGGACAAATCCCTGGCTTTAAGATAGTGTTCATATTTTAAAAGATTAAACATTGATGTCCGGCTTTAATTTATTAATGAGATGAGAAGGAGTTTTTAATGGGTAAATCAATAGAAAAAGACCAATGGGTATGGGTTATAGTCCAAGACCCTGGAGGTAATGAGCATTTTTTAGGACAGGTTGATAAACAAGAAGATGTGTCCTTTATATTAACATTTCTTAAGAAGGATGATGCCATTGACTGTCTTAATATTCTTACACTTGAAAAGGGAAAAAAATATGAGGTCCAGGGAATCATGTTTGAAGACCTGGTAAGTGAAGCTGTTTCCAATGATTTTAAGGTATATATCTTAAATGCATCTGGCGAAATTCTTGAAAGGATCAACCCTTAGGCTTCAGGAAGAAATAAGTTCGCAATTTCAGGTGTCAAGGCGCCCGTCTAACATGGAAATAATAATATGAGTTTGAATTATGAACCATAAAGGTACGTTCAAAAAAGTTGGAAAGTCAGAAAAACAAATGTATGGGCCAAGAAAAATCATTGCTTGTGGTTATCCCACAACAGAGCATAATTCAATACTTTCACTGATTCAAGGCCTTAAATCCGAGGACATGCCAACTGTTTTTGCCACAGAAGACAATCTAAGCAGCACGCTTAAGGATATAATGATATTGGTTGATAAATCCGGCTTTGGCGAACCATCAAACATGAAAAGGGCCATAATTATGTCCGGCCTAACACAAAAGGAACTTCAAAAATTTATGACGGCTTACAGGAACGCCGGCCTGCCATCACAATTATGGGCCAGTTTGACCCCAACCTCGGAAACTTGGCCACTTAAAACCCTTCTTGATGAATTATCGGCAGAGGCAGAGGCATTTAAAAAAAAGTAAAAGAAATCATTGCCCGCCCATTAAATCTGCAGCCGTTCACGGCTTGAAACATGTCGAAGCGAAGCGTAGACACCGCTTCTCAGGGTCGAAGATCCCGCCAAGCGGGGAAATTGGAAAAAGGAGAATATAAGATGAGAGGAATCATTGTGCGATGGATAATGCTGACAGCTGCCATTATGTTTGCCTCTTATGTAATAGAAGGCATACATGTAAGAGGGTTCTTCAGCGCCTTATTTGCAGCGGCCATGTTAGGCTTTCTTAATGCTTTCTTTCGCCCGATTTTGATTATTATCACACTACCTGTAAATATTTTAACTTTAGGTCTTTTTACATTTGTCATAAATGCCATGTTACTTAAGATGGCTTCAGGGGTTATATCAGGCTTTGAGGTGTATGGTTTTTGGTCTGCTGTTTTTGGATCTCTGATTATAAGTGCGGTTAGTTGGCTTCTAAGTTCTTTTATCAGCGGGAAGGGAAGGGTAGAGTATATTGATCTAAAAAAGAAACGGGGAGGTCGATGGGAATGAGAAAGAATGTAAAAAGGGACGTGAAATGAGAATAAAAAAATGTCTATATATAACATTTATTATAATAACATTTATGCTCGCAGGGCCGTTTATGGTTTCTGCATTTACTCTATACGGAGATGTAGCGCCCCTTGGGAACAGGGATGGGATTGTTAATGTAGGTGATGCATTGGTGGCCTTGCGTTTTGCCCTGGATCTGGAGACATACACACAGGAAGATATAGAGCATGGAGACATAGGTCCCCTTGACGCAGACGGCCAGCCCAATCCTGATGGTAAGATTACAGTAGGTGATGCCCTGGTAATACTGAGAAAGGCATTAGGGCTTGTGAGTTGGGGAACTGATAAGTCATACACAATGGAAGAGTATTTCCCCCTTGATGGAAGCTGGGAAACAGATAAATGGACCATGTTTATCTCTCAAAGGGAAAGAGATGTTAATGGTTTAAAAACTAAGGCCATGGTAGATACATTGTACCCAGTGGTATACTATTGGACAAATGATGAAAGTGGCTGGAGGATGCATGGATTTATGTTTATGGAGTTTGATGAGGATGATGCATTTTTTCTGAAATTTTCCGATCCAATACTATTTTCAGACCCTTTCTGTAAGATCGGTGATAAAAAGGAGGGAATATTAGCCATAGAGGGTACAGAGGCAGAAGCGCTAAAATACAAAGTCACCCTTATGGGTGTGGAGGATGTGTCTGTTCCGGCAGGAAATTTCACTAACTGCCTGAAATTTGAGATAGTTATCTACCCTTCCGATGCCGACCCTGATAATTATGACAGCGAGACTCTATGGCTGGCAAAGGGTGTAGGTTTTGTGAAAGGGAAAACAGATGGAAATGCCTATGGGTATATTTTTACAGGAAACGGAGTGAACCGCCAACTTTTGAGCTATACTATCTGCAAATCATCGGACCTTACCACGGACCAGAAGGCGATTAAGGATATTTACAACAGGGCTGAAGGTTTTATTGCAGAGGAGAGCATAGATGATCTGATGGGTTTATATTCCAGCTCATATATCTCAGAGTGCGTAAATAAGGAAAGTTTACGTAGCATTTGGCAGAACGTATTTGATGAGCATACTAATATTTTATTTTTTATGAGCCCTGGAGAAATCGTTATTAATGACAACAGGGCCCAGGTTACCATAGAGCTTCTTGAAACAGGCATGCACCAGGAGAGCGGACAGAGATGGTGGAACTGGGAGCGATACGCAGCCTTTTTTATTAAAGAAAATGGTGTTTGGAAAAATTATGGTGATCAGCTTGATTTTATTCCTTCAGGGGCTAACGTGTTTATTCGTAGCCTTCCTGGTGGTGAATCTTTTGTTATAGATTTGGATATTATGGATTGCAATGGGCAATACATAATATCACCTGATAATATAGCCTTTCTGACAATTGATGGACCTCCTGAAACAATTATTTCCGCAGAAGGTATTACTAATGGAACGAATGGTTTTTACACAGTTACCCTTGAAGATATCAATGGAAAAATATGGCAATTTACAGACTATTTGGACCTTGACCTTGCTCAACCCCTAAGTCCATCTGAACTTATATCACCAGATGATGGGGCCGTGAATATTTTGCCTGGAGAGGTATCCCTTTCCTGGAATCCTGTTGACAATAGTGATTACTACTGGGTTGATTTTATTAACATATCAGAAGCTCGACAGGAGAGCTCTACAAAGGTCATAGCAACTTGCCCTGCAGATACAACATTTGAATGGAGGGTTGTGGCAAGGCATTATGACTTATACGGGTTGTTGAATGGCGATCATGACTATGAATCAACAAGCCATTGGCGCTCTTTTTCAACGTCTGCCCAGTAAAAGCATGGGTAAAAGTTCACAGGGGCCGGGGATCAGGGATCAGCGGGGATTCGCAAAAGGTTTCCTTATGACGGAAGATCCAGTGGTGACTGTTTTTTTGCATAATATCTTGAAATATCAATTTTTTTCCTGTTCCCTGACCACTGAACCCTTTCAACTGATACAACTACGGTAGTAAATTTATTGTTCCGGAATAAGTTCTGCAACAAAGCTTCCCACAAGGACCTTACTTTTTATTCTAACGGGGGTCCTGTTGTCTATCGTAACCCATATCTGGAGCCTGGCATTTTTGCTTTTTTCAAATACGCCTTTAAGATGGCTTAATTCAGGTTCGACCAGAAAGGTGTCATATGATTTCCCTAACACCATTATTGTTTCCCTTTTTATGACCCTTGCCTTACCCACAATACACTTTTTCCCATCCGTTACAGGGGATTCAATCTCCTGATTCTCCTCAAGGTCAGTTAGGCGAAAGTAGTAAAAAACAGACAGAGGGTCGAATGTGCCTGGTAATACGGAAACAGATTTCTTTTTTTTGCCGAAATCGGAATATTGGACCTCCTTTTTCCCCCAATCAAAATTAACTATTATATCTCTCTTGTTCCTTCCCTTTTTGCGATTTTTGTAAAGCACTGAATGTGTCATCGCTAAATCCGTGTATGCATCTATTCTGCTGCGGACCTTATAGAAAACATCAACGAACGAGTTTGTCCTGGCAGTCATCACAAAATGGTTATAATTCATTCCGTCTACAGTTTCTAAGGGAAATATCTCAAGCACGGCCTTACCTGCCGGTATAGGGCCCCACCCAATTTGAAATTTCAATTTCTCACCGGAATGAAAAGGAAGGTTTTTTTCATCAACCTCCACACATTGTGTAAATCCGGATATGGATATAATCATTAGTGTGATAAAGGTAAAAAGGAACATGCGTATTTTCAGTAGTTTTTTATTATGAACCAGGAAACCCTGGTCCTGACTTCTTACTGATTGCAAAATATTTATCCTACGTATTTTAAATGGGTAATAAAATATATGAATACGGAAAACAAGGCGGCAATAATGGGTGTGGCAATCCAGCCTGAAAATACACCAACGACCGACCGTTTTTTCAGCGCCTCTGCCCTTTTCAAAAGTCCGATTCCCAAGATCGCCCCAACAACCGCCTGGGAGGTGGATACCGGCACACCAATGCCGGCATATACATGAACGGTTATTGCATTGGATAATACTACAATAAAGGCAGAGTATGCATCGAGTTTTACAATACCCTTTCCAACGGTATTCATGACACCCTTGCTGAAAGTTAAAATACCAAGGGCGATGCTTGCACCTCCAATAAGGGCGGCGGTCTCTATGGAAAGAAGCCCGGCTCCATAAAAAACTGCTGTTACATTGGCAACATTATTTGCGCCAAGGGCATAAGCTCCATAGCATCCAGTAATAATAAGACCGGCCCTCATTACAAAATCATAGTCCCATATGGATAGCCTTAGTCTGTTTAAAAATTTTGCAAGCAATAGATATAATATAATGCTTATTATGCATGCGCCAATTGGCGTTCCTACCCAACATACGAGAATTTTACTAAGTCCGGTTAGGGCGATGTGTTTCTGCATAATTCCAACGCCAACTATAGAACCAACTACTGCCTGGGATGTAGATACCGGTAGTTTTAGCACTGTCATGATTGTTACTGATATGGCAGCGGAAAGTGATGAAATTCCTGCTGTAGTTAGGTCCATGGCAGATATACTGCTAATAGTTTCTATTCCGTTTTTTCCCTCAATAATGGATCCCAGAATAACAAAGATAGAGGAAAGTATTATGGCGGTTGTAAACCTGACCATCTTAGAGGAGACTGCTGTGCCGAAGATATTAGCGGCGTCATTTGCCCCAAGGGACCATCCAAGATACAGGGCTGTAATAAGATAGGACATCTAAACCCTTCTCTTTACGCTTAAAATAGTAAGCCTTGCAGCAACATTCTCCACCCTGTCTGTAATGGCCCCAAGTTCTATGACAAGCTCTTTTAAAAGAATTTTTTCTGCGCTGTCGATATCCATCATAAATATCTTTGTTATAGTATCCCTTTCTGCGTGATCACATTCACTTTCTCTAATGTCAATATCATCAGCAAGCTTGTAAATCTCCCCTTTTTGGCTTATAAAGTTTGATGCTGCCTTATAAACAAGATGAATTGATTCACAGGAAAGATCAACAATCCGTTCCAGGTTTTCAGTCAATTCTTCCGGCAATGAAAGCCTTTGAAGTTGAATTTGATAAAGAACTGACTCGGCCTTGTTAGGTATCTTATCCATTGTCTCTAAGAATCCAAGAAGATCCCCCCTTGACTCAGGGAGTAAGGCCTTTGAATACATTTCCCATTCAATCTTTTTTCTAATGTCATCTGCCTGGGATTCCATTTTATGGGTGTGTTCAACATAATAAGAAAATTTCTCTCCAAGACCATCGGTCAAGTAAACATCCATTGCATTCCTGAAATCTTCAAGGCAAAGTTGCCACTCATCAAGATAGTTAAATATCAATTCTTCTATTAATTTCTGTTTTCTCAAAAAGAAATCAAATAATTTCATACTTTCCTCGCTAATTTATGTGCACATTGTCAACATTAAACGGTTACGGAATTATATCCCGCCTTTTATCATCGTGACCTCTAATTGATCTGCCGCATCTTCCGTCCTGTCAGATACTTCGACTATCCTTTGAATGCAGATTCTCAGGTGAATCTTGTGGCCATAGTCTAAATCCGTATTAAAGATATCTCTGGTTATATCCCATTCGTCTTTATCTACATCAGATTCTAAAACCCCTGCCTTTTTTACCAATTCCCGGATAGTTTCTATGTCAACCTTATCAGTAAAAAAGAATACAATAGCATCCCTTAGAGGTTTAAAACAGGATATGGAAGACTTCATGGCATTGGAAAATTTTTGTTTTAAGTCATCAGGTATTTCAGGCCTTTGATCGAGAAAAAAATCGCAACATGACTCGGCCCCATCCGCTATCTTATCTAAATGCTCTAAAAGATGCAGAATGTCTTCCCTCAGTAATGGAAGGTAGGCGCCGGAATACATCTTACTAATTACTTCATGTCTAATAAAATCAGATTCTGTTTCAATAATGTCGACATTTTTCGCCAGGGTCTTTGCCTCTTCAATCTCCCCGTCTATATATTTTTCAACTGTTACAAGCGCCGTCTTCAGGCACTCATCTACCTTTTCAAGGTGCTTTAATATTAATTCATTAACCTCTTTTTCTTTTTTATATAGCATATTCGTGTACCTCATTTTGTAAGATTATCATTTTATCATTAAGTTTGTTTTCAATTAAATTTACTATGACCATGGTATAATACTGTAATTTTAAATGATGCTGAAATAATTGGCCTTAAGTAAACATCTTAGCTAAAAGGTAAGATAGAACTCCGGCTGAAACCGGGGTGGATATCCATCCTATGACTATAGTAATTACAGTATTTTTATTTACTTTTCTGGCACCCTTCACCATCCCAACTCCTACAACGCCTCCAACGATCGCATGTGATGCTGAGACAGGAACCCCCACATGGGTAAATATTTCCACTGTTACTGCCTCTGATAACCCGGCGATAAAAGCAGAATATTCATCCATACGGGTAATTTTTTTGCCTACTGTCATCATTACCTTCTTGCTGTAAGTCAAAACACCACTCGCAATACTCAGCCCACCTATAAGCACGCCTTCAAAAGGTGTCAGCAATCCTGACCCCACGTATATGCCCGTGACATTGGCAACGTTGTTCGATCCCAGGGCAAATGCTCCAAGGCATCCTGCAAATAAAAGCCCCCAGAAAATAACAAAGGATCGTTTTTTTAGGTCAGTTATAAATCTCTCGAAAAAAAATCCAAGAAGGTGATAAAGCATGAAGCTAATAGCAGCAGCCGACACAGGCGTCAATATCCAGCATATCATAATTTTGTATAGTTGTGAAAAATCAGCCGTCCCTGATACAACGCCTGCACCTAAAATAGCGCCAACAATGGCCTGTGATGTGGAGCACGGCAGGGCAAGATATGTTAAGACAAACATGGTAATGCCTGCTGCAAGGGCGGCAAAGAATGCGCTTTCAGAGGTCAAATCAGAGAGCTTTCCAAGAATGGCAAAGCATTTCTCTCCCTCAACTATTGCCCCCAATATCACAAATATGGAGGTAAGGACAATAGCTGTTTTATATTTAATGATTTGTGCGGCAACACCAGTCCCGAATATGTTGGCAGAGTCATTGCTGCCTAAGGTCCATCCTAAAAATATACCTGAAATTATTTTCCACATATTATTTATTATTTAAATTTATAACACAAAAACGAAGCGCCGGAGTCTGTTGCTGAGTAGCTTAATTATTTTACAAATATTTTAAATTTATCAGTAATCACCTATATATACACGCTTAACCCGCCTGGAAACGTTGCAAGTAAGCTCGTAGGGTATGGTGCCTATTTTTTCTGCAACTTCTATGGCCTTAATTTCCCCCTGTGGAGATTCACCCCAAAGCATTGCCTCATCTCCGGTTTTAATTAGGTCATTTCCCACATCGATCATAATATAGTCCATAGTCACAGTCCCTACCATTGGGTATAGCTTTCCACGGATAAGAACCGCTCCCCTGTTAGTCAGTCTCCGGCTAATGCCGTCTGCGTAACCTATTGGTAAGACAGCAATCTTTGTTGGGCTGTTAGTAACCCATTTTCGACCATAACTGACAGGAAAACCTGCGGGTAATTTCCTTACCTGGGATACAGTTGTCTTTAGACTCATTACCTGCTTAGGGCTAAAAGAGTGGGATGTCTTTGATGTCTCTAAAGAAGGATAATGACCGTACATTAAGATTCCAGGCCGTACAGCATCAAAATAACTCTCCGTAAGATTTAGGATTGCACCGCTGTTGGCCATATGAATAATCGAAGGTTTTTTATCGAGTTTTTTAATTAAGGATAAAATTTTTCGGAATCGAGACAACTGAATATTGGCATAGGTTTTATCCTTTTCGTCGGATGTAAAAAAATGGCTGTATAAGCCTTCCCAGATACAATATTTTGAGCTTATGAGACGGTCAAAAAAATCTGTCTCTTGATTTATGATAATGCCGGACCTTCCCATACCCGTGTCAATATTTACGTGAACAAAAGCAGGTAATTCCTCTTTGGAATCCTCAATCCATTTGATGTCTTCTTTTCCAAAGATAGTGATTCGAAAGCCCGCCTTAATTGCAATTGAGATTTCATCTGGAAATAACCTTCCAAAAATAAGCATAGGCTGATTGACCCCGCTTTCCCTTAACTCCATGGCCTCCTTAAGCTGAGATACTGCAAAAATATTAAATCCCTCTCTTGTGAGGCGTTTAGTCACAGGAACAGCGCCGTGTCCATAGGCATCAGCCTTTACAACGGGAATGACCTTTGAAGGAAAAACCCTTTTTTTTATGGCGGATACGTTTGATGCAAGATTATTCAGGTTTATTTCTGCAAAGGTTTTGTTTGTCATGGTCTTTTTTTATTGTTGGTAATAGGTTAAAAAGTCCAATTTTTGCTGAAGATACCAATTTCTGCTTAAAATTTCAAATGATATATGGTAAGCATTAGCAGGTTAAGAGGTTTCCCGATAAAAAAGGAGATATATGTTTAAGAAATCTATTCCATCAGGCTTTGGCCTAATTATAATCGGCAGTGAGATTTTGGATGGCAGGGCGCAAG
>Ga0307991_1002793_pt1 | contig 11640 bp, 14 predicted proteins | sample EllFjometagen131_FD_203146 | JGI IMG/M metagenome (GOLD analysis project Ga0307991, IMG submission 203146) | Marine microbial communities from Ellis Fjord, Antarctic Ocean - #131 | ecosystem: Environmental > Aquatic > Marine > Unclassified | place: Southern Ocean | collected 2014-10-08 | reverse complement strand
AAGCCAAAGAGCCCGTCACAGCAATACATAGTAACGCAGATCGGAGAAACATTGTTAAATAAATGAGCGTGCTCATGACTATGAGTGATTATATTTCCATTCTGTGGTTTTGTCGGGGGAAGAGTACGCTGGAGATTTATTATTACTATGGCAATTAAACATATCAAATGTCGTGCCGGACTCCAATCCGGCATCCAGGCCAATCCTGGATTCCGGCTTTTGCCGGAATGACGGCTTTGGCATATATTGTTGCCGAAGTAATAATTCGAAGGGAAGTTGATGATGTTGAAGATCGGTCTCAAGTATTGCAGTGGCTGTAATCCTAAATATGACAGGACCGCCAAGGTACGATTTATTATGGACGCCTTGGGGGATAAGGTTGAGTTTGTTAATTACCAGGCTATGGATGCGGACTATATACTGTTGGTGACAAGCTGCGACGCCGGGTGTGCCGAGCTGAATCGCTTTGAAGGAGAGAAGGCCCGCATAATAGCGACTATGAGTGACGCGGAGAAATTTGTTGAAGAAGTTAGTGAGTAGGGAAATTTCACTCGACCCCATCCATCACGCATGAACCCTCTGACGAATATTGTCTCGTTATAATCCTTGACAATGGTGCGTCCTTCCCGTTGAATGGGATGTAACAGCCTCCCGGTGGGGGAGAGACTTACAGACAGGAGGGATAGTACGTGAATGAAAATGACACACACCTTAAATCGATAGGCTATGTCCTGTGGCTCTTCGGGTTTACCGGTTCCCACCGGTTCTATTACGGCAGACGGGTCTCGGGAACCGTCTATTTTTTTACCTTCGGCCTTCTCGGTATCGGGTGGCTGGTCGACCTGTTTCTGATCCCATCACTGCAGAGGCAGGCGAATCTGCAGTTTTCTGAGGGGTGGGTTAATTACTCGATCGCGTGGATTCTCCTGACGTTTCTGGGGCTTTTCGGGGCGCACCGAATCTATATGGAAAAGTGGCCCACGGGTATTCTGTACCTGCTGACAGGGGGGATCTTCGGCCTGGGGTATCTGTACGATTTCTGGACGCTGAACGACCAGATCACCGCGGTGAACAACTTTCAGTGGGCCGGGTACCTGGACAGGGGAGGATGCTGACAGGAAGATCCCTGAATCCCTACCCGCAACAGGCCTAATCATACCGCGCGCGGGTTGCTTCATCCGCCATGGTGGGTTCGATAAGCGGCTTCCAGACAGCGTCTTCCCATGTTCCGAGATGGGTGTGCATGTCGAGATACTTCTTCGGTATAGGGTGTGTTCCTACCACGACCTTCACGCCATAGCGTTTTTCAAGGAAGGCTGTGAAGGTGTCTATGTAAGGGCAGGGGGGATAGCCGACGACCAGGCCGGTGGCCAGATGAATAACCTCTACCCCATTCTTCACCATCTCTTCCCCCGCGTATTCTATGTTGCCGCCGGGACAGCCATTGCACGTCGTGAAACCAACCAGTTCAACCTCGGTGTCCGTGTAGATGCTGAAGGCCCCTTCCTTGTTCTTCATTGCCCGCAGGCACTTCCCCCCCGCGCAGCGGCGGTAGCGGTCGCAGATGATAATCCCTATCTTTGTTGTTGTACTCATTTCTACTCCTTTACTCCCTCATTAATGAAGCGGAACTACCAATCCGCTATTCGAGTATCGCCCTGTTCTTGCCCTCGTTCTTAGCCTGATACATGTTGATGTCCGCGCGTTTGAGCAAGCTTGCTTTTGTATCGTCTGGCAGGATACTGGGGTCAGGTCTTGCTTTTTGCTATTTCAATTACTATGAAACTTAAAAAACAAAAGCCCCATCTCTCATTTTGAGAAACAGTGCTTTAAATGATCAGACCATAATCCCCTCCAGGTTACAACTGTTCTCAAGCAAATTTATGTTCCAGATCAATACGATACGCCAACTCACTAACTCCATTATGATATCTTGTCAAGGGATATTATGGTGAGACTTTCAAGCGGAGCCTTGAGCCGGTTTTTCATAATTAGCGGTGAGGATACCTGAGACAATCAGCAGCGCGCTGTAAAAATGGATCATGCTGATATCTTCTTGTAAGAAGAGGTATGCCAGAAGCCCGCTAAAAAGAGGCAGTGTGTAATAGATCATTCCTGCTTTTGAGGGGCCGACGGCCACAATCGCCTTATTCCATAAGACGAAAGCGGAAAGCGAGGCAAAGACCCCTACGTAGAGAATTGAACCAACTGTTTTGGTATCAAACGCGACGGGAGGGGCTGTTGCATATTCCCAGATAAAGAATGGGAACAGAAAAATGAGTCCCAAAATGAATGTACTCAGTTGGAACGCCCAGATGCTTAACTGCTCGGGTTTGTGTTTTACTAATATGCTGTAAATCGCGAAAATTATGGCTGCCGCAAGCATCCAGACATCCCCGATAGCAAAGGATAAATGTAAGAGTCTGGAAGGGGCTCCTTTGGTAATGAGTACAATAACGCCTATAGCAACAATAATGATGCCGACTCCCTTGCTTACCGTTATCAATTCACCAAAAAAGATTCGGGATAGAATAACAATGAAGACGGGGAACGTAATAGAAATTAATGAAAGATTAATGGCGGTAGTCGTATGACCGGCAAGATAGATGAGGGTGTTGAATATTGTAATTCCCAGTACGGAAACAATAGACAGGTACGGGAGATTTGCCTTGAGGGCATCCCATTCGGCAATAAGGGGTTTCAATGCGAAGGGCAAGAACACAACGACCGCGACAACCCACCGCCAAAAGGCGAGACTGATCGGCGGGATGCTTTCACTGAGACCGCGCGCAACGATGAAATTGCCCGACCAGAAGGCCGTTGCGCCGATGGCAAACAGGTAGCCTGAAAGTATGTGTCGATTTTGTAGTTTCTTTATCAATGTATATCAGGCGGAGAAGGTCAGCCTTGTCCCGCTCATGTTGAAGATGAACCGGTCCGGCATCGCCTGTTCCATGTGCATGATGGCCTTTCTCCCCGTGCAGTGACAGGGGATCATGTAGTCGGGGTCAATCTTTTTGAGTTCCTCTGTCGTTCGGTCGATGATTGGTTCAAAGAGTGGCCCGCCGAGGTGGAATCCTCCCATAACGACGTGTACTTTTTCTATTCCCGTGACCTTCCTGGCATGGTGCACGGTGTTGACGATCCCGGAATGGGAGCATCCCGAGAGGACAACGAGCCCTTTCCCTTTCACATTCATGACAATGGCAGTGTCATCTTCTATGGGGTCAAATTTCTCTTTCCCGTTTTCCTCCCGATAGGCAATGGGAAACCCTTTTTCAAAGTCTGTTGTGCGTTCGATCTCACCCAGGAAGAGGACCTGACCGCCTAGGAGAGGGTAGGGGGCCGCCGTTTCGATGACTTCAATCCCTTCGGCTTCCAGCGATTCCCTGGTAAGTTTCGGAAAGAATATCTTGAGGTCTTCAGAGAACTTGAGGTAGCGGGGGTAGATAAATGCGGAGGGATGGAGGACGAGCCCGATCCCGGGCCTGCCGATCATGCGGGTCAACGCGGCGATGCCTCCGGTGTGGTCGCTGTGACCGTGCGAAAGGGCCATCACTTCCACCTCTTCCATGGAGATGTCGAGGGCCTTCGCGTTATAGGCCGCCCCGATCGCGGAAAAGCCGAAGTCAAAGAGTATGGTCCGCGTTGAACTGCCCACCGTGGTTCTGACGATGGCCGAAAAGCCGTGTTCGGCCTGGATGGAATTCCGTATCTCGCCGTTCCGGGCACCGCTGGCTCGTGAGATCACCGCACTGTTGTCCTGCGCGGTCATGTCGATGTAGTTGTCCTGGAGGGTTATAATCTCGACCTTGTCAACCTCTCTGACTCCCGTATATGTCACCATGGTGCCGCTCCTTTCTGGGCCCTCTGCTCTGTCGGGATTGCGTCTCCGGTTTATTGATTCTTTTTCCCCGCACCTTCAATACACTGCCTCAGGGCCTTCTGCATAGTCATGGTCGCCAGCAGGGCGCAGTGTTCGTGATCTGTCGGCATCTTTTCCAGACGTCTCAGGATAGCGCTCTGATTGATGCCGATGCACCCGGGGAGTGTCTTTCCCTCCGCCATCTCGGCCGCAACGGAGCAGGCGGCGATACTGAACATGCACCCGTCCGTGTTGAATGTTGCTTTTTCAACCGTCCCGTTTCGCACGCGGAGGTATATCTCAACGGTATCCCCGCAATCTCCGGTTATCCTGGCGTATCCGTCAGGATTCTTTATGGAACCGTAGTTGTGAGGATTGACTCCGTACTCTACCATTGTTTCCGAATAGAGTTCCACGGCCTTCTCACGGACCATCCCTATCATTATTTCTTCAATTACTTTGTCGGTCTGCATATGTCGTCTCAGTGGTCGCAGGTATTGTCTCCCAGTTCAAGGGCACTGTTCATGTACGATATAACGATCTTCTCGGGATCATCGGCGGGCGCGCCGATCGAGACAGCGATCCCTTGCTCGACAAAGAGTTGCCGGGCCTGTGCTCCCATCCCTCCCGCTATGATGACATTCACACCCTTTTCGCCAAGCCACCGGGGAAGAAGGCCGGGTTCATGGGGAGGGGAGGGGGCCGTCTCCCGCCCGATGATCTTTTTGGCTTCGAGGTCAATGTCAAAGATCGCGAATTCTTCACAGTGGCCGAAGTGAGCGGACAGATGCCCCTCCACGATCGGTATGGCTATCTTATGCGTGTTTTCTTTTTCCTCTTTTTTGGATACAACCGTTTTAGTTTCAGGTTTGGTCTTGTTGTTCATTGCCAGAAGGGGCTCGACTACTGCGGCAAATGCCTTTGCGGCATCTGTTTTTCCGTAATGATAGACAAAAGGCGTACCGTTGTCAGAGGCCTCGACAATTTGCGGCTCCAGGGGGATCCTGCCTAGGAAGGGGACACCCATCTCATCCGCCATCGGCTTTCCCCCACCCGCCTTGAATATGTTAATCATCTTATGGCAGTGAGGGCAGACAAGACCGCTCATATTCTCCACAACTCCCAGGACAGGAACGCTGACCTGTTTGCAGAAGTTGATGCACTTCTTGACGTCGTTGAGAGACAGGTTTTGCGGTGTGGTCACAATAATGGCGCCGTCCGCGCCGGGAATAAGCTGGGCGACCGAAAGGGGCTCATCCCCCGTCCCGGGGGGGAAATCTATGATCAGGTAATCTAGCTCTCCCCAGTTCACTTCAGTTAGGAGTTGTTTGATCACATTCATTTTCATGGGGCCTCTCCAGATAACCGCGTCATCCTTGTTCTGGAGGAGAAATCCTATGGACATCACCTTGAGTCCCTCGCTGAATTCGACGGGGAGAATGGCTGCGCCGTCGCTTCCCGGTCGCTTGCCCTCGAGGTTGAGGAGTGTCGGGATACTCGGGCCGTGAAAATCGGTGTCCAGGAGGCCGACCTTGTTACCATCCATCGCAAGCGATACCGCTATATTGGCGGCCACCGTGCTCTTTCCCACGCCCCCCTTGCCAGAGAGCACCATCACCTTGTGCTGTATCCTGCCCATGCGGTCGGTAAGGGCTTTCTGCTCCTGCTGTTCCTTGGTTTTCTTATTCTCCGCGACGGTCCCCAGATCATCGGGTGCCTTGTTTTTCTCTTCGCTCATTCTTTATGTTTCCCTTCTTCTTTTTGTGGTTCAGTGTCCGGAGTAGAGCCTTTTTCCGCGGCTCTCCTCTATCCGTATCGGTTTTTTGAACGTATTAGACCGCTCTCCCTACCATGTCTTTGAAAAGAATTCCACCTATTCAACAACGCTGGCTTTCATTGTTGTCGTATCTGGAATACAGCACCGTATCGTCTCGCTTTTCCATTCTGATTAGATGTTTGTCCATCAGCTCCTGGACATACTTGACCGTTTCGTTGCGATGCAGGTTCAACCCGCTCGATATGTCATCGACGGAACAGGGACGCCTCCTCAGAAGTTCAAAGACATCCCCCTGTGTGTGGTAGAATTCGCCGAGGGTGTGGATCTTTGAATAATCCGCAATCACTTCACAACGGGAACCGAAAAGAGTTTTCATCTCTTCCATCTTTTCTTTACTGACTGTGTCCACAAAACCTTCAGCCGGGGTCCTTACCGCGGTATTGAGTTGTACCCGCTCCGGGGCAATGCGATCAACCCATTTTCTGATCTTGAGAACCTCACTCTCAATGTCCGTAACACCACCTATGAGGAAGACCTCCAGCCATATAGGCCTATCAAAACCCTCCCGGAGTTTGCATAATCCCTCGGCCATTCTTTCAAAGGAGATGTCCGGATGGGGCCGGTTCACCCAGGAAAAGATCCTCTTGTCCCCCGCGTCAAGCGACGGGATGAGCAAGTCTGCCCCCTGCACGGCATCGCGAACCTCATCAATCCAGAACAGCGAACCGTTTGTGAGAACCGCCACAGGAACGTCGGAAATTTCCTTGATGCCTGCGATAATATCCCCGATTCGGCTGTGGAGTGTCGGTTCTCCCGATCCGGACAGGGTAATATAATCGGGAGGGGAGATCTTCTTCAATCTTTCTTCCACCTCGTTCAACACGGCGCCGAGAGGGGCGTATTCTTTTCTTTCGACCGTCTTGACAGTGGTTCTTCCGAGCTGGCAGTAGACACAGTTATAGGTACAGGTCTTAAAGGGAACAAGATCGACCCCCAGCGATCTCCCCAGCCGCCGTGACGGGACGGGTCCAAAGGTATATTTCATTTTTTCTTGAATCATTTCAATCCTCTAATTATCGTAATATGTTACGTTTCCCAGCCGCGATTTCAGGACGATGTCTCCGACACGGCATCCTATCTTATTGGCGATAACAGGGCATTTTGTCTGGAGCAGGAAGAATATATTCTTGTTTTCTTCGCTGAGCGATTCATAATTCCCCTGGCCCTTAGAAAGGATCATATCCGCCCCGTTATAATGATCGAGGAATTTCCTGGAACATGACTCCGGTACTACGCCGGGAAAGTCAACTCCCGTATCGATTACCTTTACTATATCGGTCATACCGACAAATTCTGCGTCTTCCATGGTGGCATCATTGATAACGGGTCCACCCCTCACGACATAGGTTATATCAAGCTTCGTCTTTCGCAGGAGGATGCCGATAAGTATCTTGTCCAACACGATTTCTCCGGCATTGTCGCCCAGATAGAGGAGCGTGCCGGCTTTTCTGAGGGACGCTTCAAATGATGCGGAATCAAAGTGTGTCAGATCCTTTTCCGTGAAATCTCGGAATATATCCTGCATGCTGTCCCATTTTCGCTCGGGGCCCATGTCGATGAGATTTCCTACGGCAGCCAGCTTTAACGCGTCGGACAGGGGCGAGGATGATCCGTCAATAAGAGCGGCAAGGTACTCTTCCATGCCGAGCACCTGCTCATTGTGGAGGCGTTTTATATCCCTGTAGGGATCACTGTTGCCGGTCGCCTTTCTGATAGTGCTATGAATCATACTACCGATCTGTGGGGGTGTTTCTTCCCTGGAGATCTCAAGCAGTTTTGCCATCACACCGTTCAGGACATCTCTTTGGATCTTTTCGTCGGCGCCTGAAATCCTGCTTGCCTCCAGTGCCTGCCTCAGAAAGCAGGGAAAGCAGTCCAGAAATATCTTCAAATGGTAATTCCTTTCTAACCAAGCGCGTAGAGCACATTCTGCCAGACGGCCGTTATATCGCCGGAAACAGCGCCGCCAGTGTATTCCACAACACTGGTCTTCATTATCTGAGCTTCTGTAATAGCGGAATCGTATCGTATTCTTCCCGCTGCTTTAATACCGTGTTCTTGTGCTTCCCCTTCAATCTGTTCGGTAATATCGGGGTTCAGGTCCCACTTATTGACGCACACGATCGTGGGGATGCGAAAGTGTGCGGTGAGCTGGGCCACGCGGAGCAGGTCGTGTCTGCCGGAGAGAGTGGGCTCGGTTATGACCAGGACGAGATCGGCACCCGTTATGGAGGAGATAACAGGGCATCCGATGCCCGGCGATCCGTCAACGATGATGTAGTCAAGTCCGTCTCTTTCGGCAATTTCACGGGCCTCACGGCGAATTTGTGTTACCAGTTTTCCCGAATTTCCCTCGGCCATGCCGAGTCTCGCATGCACCATAGGCCCATAGTTTGTAGACGATGTATACCACTCACCATTTACTACTGGTTCAAAGGATATTGCCTCGACGGGACACACCCGGACACACACGGCGCATCCCTCACAGAATATGGGGTCTATGTAAGGTGTATCCGCTGTTTTGCCATTGCCCAAGACCGGGTACTGTATCGCATCAAAGCGGCATTCTTCTATGCATCGATCACAGGCGATGCATTCGTCTTCCCGTATTTTTGCCTTTTTGCCGCCGCTGAAATCTTCCCGGCGCTCTATCTTGGGATTTAAAACGAGATGCAGGTCGGCCGCGTCAACATCACAGTCTGCCAGAACTTTCTTCCCCGCCAGGGCTGCAAAGGCTGCCACAATGCTGGTCTTTCCGGTGCCGCCTTTCCCGCTTATTACAACAATTTCTTTCATAATATTAACTTTCCGTTGCTGTTTTTCCTTGTTGTCCTGCTTGCAGCGTATTCCCATGGAGATCTGTAATTTTTGTCCAGCAGGTTTCAAATGTTTTTTGATATTCCGGCAGTGCATGAATCACCATCTCACCCCGTGAATAGGCTTCGGCGATTCTTCGGTCATTCGGTATTTCGAGAACAATCTCGATTTTTTCTCTCTTACAGTATTCTTTTACATCCTCATTGCCGACATCGGAGCGGTTGATGGCCACGGCAAAGGGTATATCCAGTGTTCTGACCATTCCGACGGCGAGCTCCAGATCGTTAAGGCCGAAAGGGGTTGGCTCAGTAACCAGGAGGATATAATCGGCATCCTTTACGGCCGCAATGACGGGACAGGATGTTCCTGGAGGTGAGTCAAGGATTACTATGCCTGTCTCATCGGCGGCTTTCTTGACACTGTGGATGACGGCCGGAGACATCAATTCTCCAATATTGAGCAGACCATGGATGAAGCGGACTCCACCGGCTTTTCCTTCTTCGATAATCCCGACTTCTCTGGGCACCTCTAAAAATGCGTCTTCGGGACAAAACAACGTGCATGCGCCGCATCCATGACAGAGCTCGGGAAATATCAAGACCTTTCCCTTCACCACAGCAATGGCACTGAATTCGCACACATCCCCGCAAATACCGCACCCCGTGCACTTCTCTTCAATCACTTCCGGCATCAATACCGTGGCAGGTATTCTCGATTCAATCTCCGGTTTCAGAAAAATATGGCAATTTGGCTCTTCAACATCACAGTCCAGCAATTGAACTGTTTTTCCTTTACCGGCAAGAGTTACGGCAAGATTTGTCGCTATCGTTGTCTTTCCGGTGCCACCCTTCCCACTGGCAATAGCTACTTTCAAGTGGGTTTACTCCTTTCCTAAACCATCGTAATCGCATCAAGCGGGCACTGATTAATGCAGATACCGCATCCTGTGCATTTGTGTTCATCAATGACAGCCACATCGTTCAGAATGATTGCATCCACGGGACAGTACTCAACACATGCACCACATCCATTGCACTCTTGAGCATTAACACGGGCTACTCTATTGCCGTTGTCCCCTTGAACCTGATCGATCCGATGCTTGATATCCTGAAGTTGTTTTTCGAGAAGACGCGCTTCCTCTTTGAGGGCGTTTGCGTCATTCTTTCCAGGTACTTGCGGTTGAGGTGCCACACCGGGAAAGCCTGCTTGACCACCGCCCATGCCCATGCCTTGGCCGCCGCCCATTCCCATGCCGCGGCCACTGCCACCGCCCATGCCTCGGCCACCGCCACCGCCCATGCCTCGGCCACCGCCCATGCCTTGACCACCGCCCATGCCTTGACCGCCGCCCATGCCTTGACCGCCGCCCATGCCTTGACCGCCGCCCATGCCTTGGCCACCGCCCATGCCTTGACCACCGCCCATGCCTTGACCACCAGCCGTGCCTATCCCACCACCGGCGCCCATGCCAAAGTGACTCACCACATTGGACTGGTTCGATGCAGTAAAAACACCGGTCTTGAATTGTTCGACTGCCTGGCGGGCAACTCCGCTCACGCCGACAATAACCTGGATACCTGCTGCCGAGAAAACCTGAAATGCATTCGGTCCGCAGTTCCCCGTCAGAACACACTGGACACTGTGGTCCGACATAAGCTGTGCGGACTGAATACCGGCGCCTCCTCCAGCTGCGATATTGGGATTCTGAATGGTTTCAACTTCCATTGTCTCCGTGTCCACAAACAAATAATATGGGGTCCGTCCAAAACGGGTTTCAACCTGATCATCCAGGGACGGTCCTACTGTTGTCACTGCTATTTTCATTTTTTAACACCTCTTCCGAAAAGAATATTAAGCTGTCAGAACTTTTAAACACAAAAGAGCGAATGCAAAACACTTTTCATAACCTAAGCATCCTGTATTTAAAAAGCAAGCCTGACACATATAAAAGTGCTGGTAGTAAGGGCTATAGCGAAGATCCCCGCGGCAGGGCTGCGGGGAATCTCCGACTGTTTAGTAAGCTAGAAACTATTTTCTGCATTTTTCAGCAGAAAATAGTTTCGTTAACATATTAGTAAGATAGAAGTTGCTTTCTTGTAGAAAGCGAATTCGTTAAAGCACTTATCCCCTTTAGTGGGACATATCCCGTTTATCAGAGGCAAGAAAAATTTTTGATTTTGCGCATTTGCTATTCAGTTTATACCCTGTACCAGCGCTTTTTCATTTTCCCTTGCTTTCTTCTTCCAGCTCTGCCACACGCTTTTTAATGCCTTCCAGAGAATCTTCAAGGTACTCCGCCTGACCTTTCAGCGCGTTAAGTTCGTCTTCTTTTGAAAACCCCGTAGCATTTGGAGTATAAGGGGCCGGGGAATATGGCATATTGTACGGCATATCCCCTCCGTAAGCTGAATAACCATAGGCAGCCCTTTGCCATCCCGGCAGACCCGTCGCGTAAAACCAGTTACGCCGTCCTCTTCCACCACCGCGGCCTTGTCCGAATCCCCTTCCAAAGGCGAATCCGGCATAACTCGGCGCAGGATAACCGGTGCAATAACCGGCTCCTCTTCCCGTCATCGGTCCCATCCCTGCAGGGCCTGTTCTATCTCCACCTGGCATGATACATACCTCCTTGTAAATACAGTTTCTAAGCACTCAGCCTAGATGATAAACACCTGTAATTTAACGATTGCGGCCTTGACCGCTTCCACGACCTTGGCCTTGTCTGGATCGGCCAAAACCTAAACCCCTTCCCAGCCTGCGAAAGAATCCAATATTCTCTTCCGGCGCAGGTACTCCTTCTGTCCCTGTTCCACCAGGCCCAAGGCCACGACCTGTTTTTGGTCCCTGCCCCCGCGGACCTGTTCCATCTCCTCTCGGCATATAAATCACTTCCTTCCATGTATATTCAATACTTCACATATAAATCAAAAAACACAAACTCAGACCCAGTGCCCTTCAATGGTCGCTTCCGTTGTCTCCGGAAGGTTTCCTTCTTCCCACTCGTCAAGGGCCTGCCGAACCGTGATATCTCCTTTGACGATACACATCCTGACAGACGCGGCGCTCAGTGTCTTGAAGGCGTTGGGCCCAACGTTCCCGCTCAGTAGGACTTCAGCCCCCA
>Ga0307991_1002791_pt1 | contig 11642 bp, 6 predicted proteins | sample EllFjometagen131_FD_203146 | JGI IMG/M metagenome (GOLD analysis project Ga0307991, IMG submission 203146) | Marine microbial communities from Ellis Fjord, Antarctic Ocean - #131 | ecosystem: Environmental > Aquatic > Marine > Unclassified | place: Southern Ocean | collected 2014-10-08 | reverse complement strand
ATTTCCCGAATGATCATATTAGAAATATATATATTCTTGTGAAAATGTAAAGTTATATTTTATATTTTCACGATTTAAATAAATTGACTCGTTTTAAAGCAAATTATGCCGCACCCAATGCTATTAACTTAAGAGGTCTCAATGTAGGGGAGGGGTTTACCCCCTCCCGCAAAATGGCGACCCATAACGGGAGGGGGTAAACCCCTCCCCTACGCATATGGCTTAAGTTAATGACATTGATGCCGTACCGGTTTCTTTCCCAAAAAACCAAACTCCCTGCCGGTCGCACAACGCAAACCGGGCGCCAAAACAGCGCCCGTATAAAATTTTGCACATTCAAAATTTAAAATCAGTACCGGTTAAAAAAAATCATGACTCCCGCAGAGACGCAAAGATCGCAAAGTTATTAAGTGGAAAAAAGAAAGTTAAAACTCTTCTTGGCGGCCTCTGCGCCTTTGCGAGAGAATATTTTTTCTAAATTTTTGTTGTTAAAAGACAGATTAGGAAGGCAGTAAACCATACCCTCTGGGGCCAATGCCTGCCCCTTTGGGTCAGGATCTTTACTCGCCGAAAAATTATTCAAAAGCTTCTTCGGAACGCTGCTGCTTTTCACGTTCTTTTAACTGCATGCGTTTGATGCGTTTGTTAAACCTTGCCACCTGCTGCTGGAAACGGTTGATTTTGACTTTATGTTCTCGAAGGCGGGCATTGAACTCCTGGACCGCTTCCTGGTAAGATGTGAGCTGATCACCGCGCATGATTTCAGGTGATTTACTGCTCAGTCTGTTCTGTTCTTCCCGCAATTTGTCCAGGGCTTGTTCCAGTTCCGTATTCTTGGCTTCCAGTTCGGCCGGTGTCATGTTGATTTCAGGAGCCTTTTCTTCTTTACCAAAAGCTTCACCGGATGCCGTCACTTCCGCTTGTTCATCCGGGGCTGTTTCAAACATCGTATCGTCTGTTTGAGCTTCAAAGTCCTCATCTTCAGCTGGCACTGAAGGGGCGTCAGTCTCCTCATCCTCATCAAATGCCTGATCAGTTTCCAAACCTGTGTCCGGTTCCGCGGCAATATCAGCGTCCGGGGGTTCAATTTCCGGAGCGGTATCAACCGCCTCTTCGTCAGCGTCAGATACCTCCGCCGGAGGTGAAGGGGCAAGATCAAAAGCATCCTGGACGTTCACACCCGCCTGCTGATCTTCCGGAACTTTTGACATGTCGTCTGTAAAGATCAGGTTGCCGTCTTTATCCGTGTACTGATAAATTTCGCCGGCCAGAACGGTGCCGGCAGCCAGTAACAGTATTGCTAACACAAATATCCACACAAATCGAATCATGCATATTCTCCTATTTTTAATTTTTTACGTATTTGCTTTTAATCTTGATGAACTCGTAAAAAGTCCCTAACCCGTCACCCCGGCGAAGGCCGGGGTCCACAACATCCTGAAAAGACAGGATTGCGGCCGCCGCCGCAATGACGAAAATGGAGGATTTCCGACTTTTTACGAGTCCGTCAATCTTGAGAGTCCAAAATTCTCTCGTCATACCGGACCCCGGATCGGAGTCCAGGGCAGGCCTGATCCGGCATCCACATTGCGTATCATATTAAAAATAAACTGGATTGCGGCCTGCGCCACAATGACGACTACGATGAAATTCGACTTTTTACGAACGCATCTTTTTTGATAGCGTCGTAAAAAGTCTATAAATCCAAGCAATAACTCCTGGATTCCGGCCTTCGCCGGAATGACGATTTAAGAAAAGAACTCGTCGCCTGTCATTCCTGCGAAGGCAGGAATCCAGAAAACTATCACAATATGTGGATCGCCCGACCTTTTTGAAAACTTACAACTTTAGTCTATCCAGTTTTAATGACATTTTGCAAGATTGCGTTAATTCACCGCAGAGATCACAGAGGGCGATGTAGCGGAGGTCTTTAGACCTCCATTTTGGAAGTCTGAAGGCTTCCGCTACAATGGTCAGGGTCGGCACTGTGGCCGACCCTGTATCGCCATTATTCAATAATTCGCCAGTACTTCATCCCGGGCGGATCGGGCGTGATGTCAATCTTAATAAGATCTGCATCGGTGGTTTGTACAACTACGTCGTCGCCCGTGATCAAAGGATCATACAGCATCGTATCAAAATATTTTCCAGCCGGGTTCTCCCCGTCCACCGTATCGGATGAATCAATTATCCCGTCCCCATCAATATCAAACTGCGGTTTAGCGGGGCTGCCACCGCTGCATGCATCCAGTGCGTAGAGCCAGGATGCGCCACCACCGGAACAGACATCGGATGTGATGACATTGGAGATGGCAAACACCACACCCATTCGAATAATGGGGTCACGCACCACCCGTTCGGATGATCCCGTTTGCAGCTTGTAATACCATCCTGCGTGGGTCGTCGTAGTTCCGAACTGGGCGTCAGGCGCAAGATACGGATTGTAAAAATGCATCGGATTATCCGTGGTTTTCCGGTAACCGGCGGCATCCGCTGTTTGGGTCTGTGCCAGCAATGTCATCGGATCACCGGCCGGAAAATTGATATTGGAAAGCGACTGCGCGTTACTGGGATTAAAAGAGCCATAAGCATAGAAAGCCGGGTTATCGTCATAAGCAGGCATCGAAGCCGCGGTCAGAACATCTTCAGCTTCCCTTAAGTCGGACTCCCAGTCGTAAATGCCGTAGATTGCCTGGTCTGCCGCATTGATCTCCAAATCAGCCTCGTTTAAATACTGGCCGGTACCGACCACGACGATCAGACCGGATTTGGAGAAATCACAATGGTCCATGGCATCGGGTTCGGATGTAATGGGCTGCACTACGCCGCTGCTATCTCTCACCGTAATCAGAGGACTCCCGCCATAGGACATGTGCCAGTTGGCGGTGTCGTCATCTGATAAATCAAATTTCCACAAATTGCCGTCCAAATCGCCCGCATACACAAAATCGATCTCCCCGTTAAAATCATCATCAATGACTGCCGGTGACGACATCCCGTTGCAGCCGTATGTCCCGGTATTTCCGGTATTAAATTTCCTAACGATTGATCCATCAACAGCGCTGAGTATATAAAGGGCCGCCTCACCGCTGTCGCTGGCATACCCGTTTCCGAAAATCACCATTGGCCCGGCCGTGGAGTTGAGCACGTAAGCGCCGCCGTACAAATACCCCAGATCGGAATCACTTTTCAAATCCGAATATTCCCAGTTAAAAATATCCGATGCCGCCACATTGGAATTTGCGGCATTGGTCACTTCGAGACAGTAAACGCCCTTGGCGCCCTTGCCAAACCCGCCGGCCAGATATGCATTAGTCGATTGGGGGCCAAACGAATCCGCATACTCGGCTGTGGCGAACGAATACACATACGGGGATTCGTCCACATAATATATGTGTTCGTCGTAAAATTCGGGCTCGGTCAGTTGCGGAAGGTTATTGTGAACACCATGGGGCACGTACGCCCACAATTCATCGCCGGTTCCAATATCAAAGGCATGCAGCATGCCGTCATTGGCGCCGACATAGATCACGGAACCAAAGGCATAGGGTGCGGAATGGACGATATCGCCCAGCTTGTATTCCCTGTCCCGGAACGTGCCGCCATTGCCCTGGCTCTCTTCATTGGTGTCATCGCCCATGATATAATCCACCTGGTCGGAATTAAGAAGCGTGCCGAAGGCGTATGCATCAAAATCATAGGCGGTTGAGACGCCGTCAGACGTAAATATCTTGCGGCTATCAAAACCCCTCAACGGATCTGCCAGCAGCTCTTCCAGTTGATCATTGGCACTCCACGTTGGATTATCAGCGTCAAACGTTCCCGATTCGACATCAATGGGTATGGCCTTCAGATCGCCAAACCAGCCATCGGAATTATAGAGCCCCTGGTAAATCATCGCGCCGAGCTGGCGCTCGACCGAATTGGTGGCAACCGACGCGGCACCGCCTTGGCGGCGCTCAATGTCCGCCGCGACCGCCCGAAACTGGTCGATCAATGCCTGCGGGTTATCGGCATACATAAACAACCCCCGGCTGTTGATCGTGGCATGCCAGAGATCATCCAGAACATCACCGCCGCCAGCAATGGGATCTTTCCATTCTTCGACGCATTCGGCCCCGCCGTAATTGCAGATGCAGGCGCCACAGATGCATTCATTCCCGTTATCCGGATCAGCGCACAAGGCGTTATAGTCCGGATAAGCTGCCCGCTGGGGTCCTTGTACACCAAAACTTAACCCGTAGGTCACCATATGCTGATGGGGGGCAATGTCAATGTAATCAGTGGGCACGTCATTGCTCAAATCCGGCTGAAGGTCCTGCTCATAGTACTGCATGCCCGCGTCAGCCGCTGTTTTGGCAAAGTCATCCCCAAACATGCCTTCATCATAAATGGAATCGCCATATAAACTGGTGCCGTCATAATTTTTAATATTTGCCGTACTCGGGCCGGCGCCGTCGGTAAGCACCAGCGCAAATGCCGCCTGGCAGTTGCCGCCGTATTCCTCGGTAAAATACGGGTACGTGTCATCAGTTATATAGTCATCATCGGCATGCGTATACGGCGTCAAGAACCATGCCTTGTCTCCCGCGTTAATAATTGAAGGTTGGCCCGAAAAATGATCCCCCATATCCGTGAGATCCGCGGAAAACCCCCTTGACGAGTGTGGATCCGGGATGGCGTAGACGACACTTAAAAAATAATCGGTCTGGTCATAGTAATGTCCGTCAAAATGGCTATTGATCCACACGCCCCCGGTTTTTGTATTTGGGGGACTGTCCTGAATCCCCACAATCATGTTGCTCATTTCAGAGACCACAACACCGATGGCATTTTTGGCCGCAAAGGTCCGTTTGCGGTAATAGGTAAACCAGTTGGCAAAATTCTGCAGATGACCGGCATACGCGTCTACAGCAGGCTCGGGCAGTATGGCCTGTAAATCCGGCGGCAGGTTGGCCCATTTAACCTCGTAATATTCACTGTCCATGGCTGTAAATTCAGCCAGGCCGATTGTGCCGCCATCCTCCAGTTCGAAAAACTGGGCCGTGTCTTTATCCTCCAGGTTGACCAGATACGGATCCGGATGATTAAGGTTATCCGTGCTTTTTACATAAAAATGCCGGCGAAGGATGTTGATTGTCTTTGCGACACATGCCAGGTCGTTCCCGTCACAATCCTGGTCAATCCCGTCATCGCAGATTTCTGTGGCGCCGGGGTGGATGTTCACGGCAAAGGAACCGGGGTTGCCCAAAATGTCATCACTTGAATCATCATCACAGTCCCCTCCGTTTGCACAAAGGTCCTCTGAAGACCAGCCGTCACCATCAAGATCCGTACAACATCCCGGATCATCATAATCGACAAGGCCGTCACAATCATTATCCGTACCATCAGAACAATCTTCAACATTTCCGGGAAAGTTGTTTATGTCATTGTCATCACAATCAAACGGCTCGCACCCGGGCGCGGCAAAATTAAAGCCGTCGCCGTCATTGTCCGTGCAGGGGCATGGCGGGTCGATCGTGTCGCAATCCTGGTCGATCCCGTCCCCGCAGATTTCAACCGCTCCGGGATTAATAGTCCCGTCTGTGTCATCGCAGTCCCAGGGCGGCCCGGCAGTACAAGTACCATTGTCTAATGAAAAGCCGTCACCATCCGCGTCCGTGCACATACATACCGAATCGCTCCCGTCGCAGTCCTGATCAATCCCATCACCGCAGATTTCAGACGCGCCGGGGTAAATGTTCACGGCAAATGAGCCGGGGTTTCCCGGAATGTCATCGCTCGAATCATCATCGCAGTCAAGAGGGCCAAGATAATTACAGCCTGGGTGAGGATTCCCGTGATGACCGTCACCGTCATGATCCCAACACCAGAGACAGTCAGGATCACCTCCAGCAGCGTCAATAAGACCGTCACAATCATTATCAATGCCATCCGTGCAGGCCGGCCAATTTGATTCCGCGCCGGGGTGGATGGCCGGATTTCCGTCCTCGCAGTCAAATGGCCCGTCAGGGCAAATGCCATCGTCTAGATAATAACCATCGCCGTCACCGTCCACGCACAAACATGGCGGATCAATCCCGTCGCAGTCCTGGTCGATCCCGTCCCCGCAGATTTCAACCGCGCCGGGATAAATGCTCCCGTCAGTGTCATCACAATCCCAGGGCGGCCCGGCGGTGCAAATGCCGTCGTCTAACGGAAAGCCGTCAAGGTCACCGTCTACGCACGCACATGCCAAATCGCTTCCATCACAGTCCTGGTCGATCCCGTCCCCGCAGATTTCAACCGCGCCGGGATAAATGCTCCCGTCAGTGTCATCACAGTCAAATGGCTCACAACCGGAGGCTGGAAAATTAAAGCCGTCGCCATCTGCGTCCGTACAAGGGCATGGGGGATCGATCGTGTCACAGTCCTGGTCGATGCCGTCATCGCAGACTTCAATGGCGCCGGGATGGATGCCCCCGTTGGTATCATCGCAGTCCCATGGCGGCCCGGCAGTGCAGATGCCGTCATCTACGTTATAGCCGTCGCTGTCATCATCCGTGCACGCGCATGTGGCATCACTCCCGTCACAATCCTGGTCAATTCCATCCTCGCAGATATCAACCGCTCCCGGATTGATGGCAGCATTACCGTCATCACAGTCGGGATCACCTGGACAACGGGCGTCATCCTGGACAGAAAAACCGTCGCTGTCATCGTCGGTACATATCTCCGCAACAGGAATGAATTTTACCGCATCGAAAAAGGCGTGAGTGTCAGCATCAGGTTGATAATAATCCTGAAGCTCAACAGTTCCGGTTGTGGTGGAGAAGACCACATCGGATGCCAGCAAATTCCATACACCGCCGTTTGCACTCTGGTCCACCGGATAGACCGTGGCAAGCGTCGCCGCCGCAATGTTCCCGTCATGAATCGCATAGCCGATGTTATCCGCATAACTGCTATCAGCATGCCACATGGCATACACATCGTATATCCAGTTCGTATCCAGCGCAGACGTCGTCCACGAGCCGCCATAAGTATTTTTCTTTTTATCGGTCATTACTCCGGTGCCGCCGTATTCATCCCCGAAACTCGTATCCAGCCACTTGCCGACGGTCATCCATTTTGAAAATCCCGCATCCGCGTCATCGACAATCACTGGAAGGGGGTCAGCCTGCACTAAGATATTCATCAGCAGAGAGGCTGAGGGCGGAGGCGGGGGCGGGTCTGTCAAAAAATCAGGCGCCAACGGTGGTGGGGGCGGATTAGGGGCTGCCATATATTGAATTTCCGCCCATGTTGCGGTAAGATCATAGGTGGCGCCCCCTGCCGGATCCAGCGGCGGGTCATCCACATCCACATCGGACTTCAGGTTTGGCCAATGGGTATATTCATTCCGGGCGCCCACATGGGGGTTGTAATACATTTTGTTAACGAGGTACCACTGGCACTTCCAGGCGTGTTTATTCGCTGCGCTGGCTTCCACGCCTCCGTTGAAAATTAACGTATACACTGTTCCGTCCGGAGCGGTAAATAGTCGATTTTCTTCCGGATCACCGGAATCCTCATTGGTTATGACCTCGTAATTCATGGAAACAGAATTGTCCAGCGTGATCATCAACAATGGCGGCGGGCCGGCATTGATCTGCAGCATCATCGGGATATCACCCAGGTCATCCGCCGTGCAGATGTCATTGGCTCCGCCGCCGGGACCGGCAGCCCAGACCGGACCGGTGGTGGAAAAAATCATGGCCACTACAAGGACCCAGGCAAAATCTTTGACATATTTTTTGGAGCGGATCTGGCTTAACATCATGATGCACCTTCCTTAATTAAAAAGCTGTTGTATACCGCATACGGTATTTTTTTTTAGATTGGTATCTTAAAAATTCTTTGAAACACTCTTTGAAACACTTTTTTCCCCACAGGGAGTACAGAGAAAAAAGTTTATTTTATTAACCCGGCAACTTAATTTCCTGACACCGTCATGCCGGACCCCGGATCGGAGTCCGGGGCAGGCCCGATCCGGCATCCAGTTATTTCCGGGTTCCTGCCTTCGCAGGAATGACAACATAGAGGTATTTAATTAGTGGTTGAACGAAAACACCTGACTTTCAGTTGTCATTACGAGGAGTGAGGAACGAACGCCGAAGTAATCCCCTGTCTTTAATGAGATTGCTTCGATCGTACCTCTCTCGCAATGACGGGAAAGTGACAATTAAGGTACTTTCCGTTCAGTGACTAATTACCGGATTAATAAATTTTATTTGTCTTAAGCTATCTCTGTGGTTAAACTTTTTTTTTAAAAAACGATTATCAGTTAAACGATCGTTCAATCCCGACTTCCAGCCGGGTCATGCCGTAATTGGGCGACACGTATTCAGCCCGCACCCAGGCTCTTCTCCGGGTAGCGTGGGTGATTTTTTTGGAACTAAGGGGCGCGGATTCCCATCCCACCACTGCCATGCGCAGCGTATCGGCGGCCTCGCCCCGGATATTAAGAATACCCTTTGGGTCCGTGAGAGCTTTGGAAGGGCTGGGTTTTTCCGGCCCACCGAAGGCAGGTCGAGGATCACCAAAAAAAGCTTGTCCCGGCACCACGTACGGCGGCCAATTTGTGAAACCCGGGGGAGGAGTATCTGCATCCTCAAGCACCCGGCCGGTAACGGTAGGATCATACCAGGCGTCATGATACGACATGCCGCTCGCGTGTGTGGTGTTGGACCAGTCCGTGTCGGATACAATATAAGCCTTCCGGAAACTTGGTTCCGCACTTTCCGCCAGGATTTGATTGATTGGCGCCCCAATATTGAGCAGGGCATCCTGGGCCAGTTCCAGGGCCGCGGACTCCACCATGCTGACATTTTGTTTGTGAAGCCCCACGTTGCGGATAATATAAGACTCGGTGACCGACGTGTTGGAACCGGAAATCGCGATAATGGTCATCATCAGCAGCAGCATCATGGCGATTAAAATCGCCGAGCCGTTCTGATTGCCAAGGGGGTTGTGCGCCGGGCTTCCGGGCTTATTTTTTCCTGTTGAAATTGGGCATGCCATGGTTTGTCCTTTATTGTAATTAATCCGGCACTCAATTTGATATTTTGTGTTGCCGACACATCATAATATTTTTAGTTATCCGGGAGGGCATAAAGCCCTCCCCTACAAATAATTTAAGGCATTTTCCGTAGGGGCGGGGTTTATCCCCGCCCGTTAAATGTTAAATTGAATACGTGATCGCATTGAAGAATATGTGTACTTAATCATCCGTCACCCAATACTTGACAAACTGGACGCTCATGAGGGAGTCAGCCACCGGGTCATCTCCTGTTCGGCACACAGTCACCATCACGGGAACGGCAGCCGGCACGAAATGCGTATCGTCGATCCACCGGTCGGGGATCAAGACCGGATCATCGACCGACCAGAAAACATCAAAATTGCCGATTGTCACCGTATGATCCGGCTCATCGACCGTTTCTCTGAAGGCCTCTGACAGATCAAACTCCACACCATATAAACTGTCGTGATCTATGGCGTCATGGTCCCATACAGTGTTCATAAATAAAGGGATCCGCTGGAGCACCTCCACCTGTTCCTGAATGGCTTCCATGGCAATGGTCTTGTCCGTGGACTGCCTCACCTTTAGCATTGAACCGAATTGAAGCCCCCCGACGGCCATGAATCCAATTGAAAAAATAACCACGGCGATCAACAGTTCGATGATGGTAAATCCCGCCTGACAACGGACAATGCCTTTAGCCGGTTTTATGTTCATATTCATGGTGTTCCTCTTCCCATATTGCGGCATTTTATGGTGGTGGATAACTGAAGCCGCCGTGCGGCATCGCCCGGGGCCTGAAAAATTTGCGTGCCCCGCAGGTTATAAAATTTTCGCGTATCCGTATTACCGCTCAACATCCCTCGCTGGGCCCCACCGGTGCCCGAACGAACCACAAACGACACCTCAACGCTGGTAATTTCAGCCAGATCCGCCGGGTAACCCAAGTCATTGCCGTCTTCATCCAGATACACAAAATTCAGAGCATCCGCATTCCTGACCAGGGGTTGCGCACCGTTTCCACCGTGGGTATCCCGTCCCAGATTACCGGAAGTATTGATCTTATATGTAATATGTTCACCGGGATCATCAATATCGCCGTCCGATTCGTTTGGTGGGACTAGGGCGCCGCCGCCGGCGATATCCATGGTAAATTCAACTTCATCCGCAGCGGCGGTGACAAACCCCGCACCGGATTCCCAGCTGGGATCGCACCCGGCCATGCGAAGATCCCGGGTCATGAGTTCTATTCCGGCGCGGCCGCCCTGCTGCAGCTCCAGGGTCACTTCCTGAGAGATTTTGCCCTGCACCTGGGCCTTGTGGGCCATAAACATGGCAGCCATAATGACTGACGCCATGGCCATGGCCACCAGCAGTTCAACCAGAGAAAATCCATTTTTATCCGTCATGTTTTCCATCCAACCAAAGTGTGTCATAAATCATTAAACTGATCCGGGTAAATAGGCTAGCTTATAAACAGTTTTTAATTTGGGAACTGCCGGTAATACTCACAGCAATACGAAGACATGCCCCCCCTCCCCCATTGATGATGACCGTGTCGAAGGTCGTGGCTGTCCCCAGGTTGCTAAATACCAGATTCATGGTCGATGAAACCGTGATACCGCCGGGGAGCTTGTGAGTTGTCGTATTGACGTCACCAATGCCGCGCTTTCTTTTCGTGGTCACATACGAATTGGCGCCGGCTGTAAAAGAAATGGTCGCCGTTGAATTTTCCTTGGCCGCGTAAAGACGCATGCTTTCGATTGTGGCCTGAATATCCCGCACCCCGCTGTTAAATCGCTGGGTGCTCACCCATTGAATGACATTGGGAACGGCGATCATCATAATAATCGAAATAATCGCCGTAACGACCATTAACTCGATTAAGGTAAATCCGGATTTGGGTTTCATAGGATGTTCCTTGCGATTAATTGCTATATCCTGTTTGTTTTGCTTTTTATGACAAAATATTTCGAAACTTAAAAAAGTGTGAAGTGACTAAAGTGATCTAAAATGCCTAAAATTGTGGACTGCGCGAAGCGCGCGATCATTTTTAATATATAAATTGACAATGCCGAAGGCATTAACCATAACTTTAGCTCACTTCAAGCTTTAGTCACTTCAAACTTCATTTCCATAGTTCACTTGTAACTTTCCAGGTTACTATTTGACAATATATAACATACAAATACCGTGCCATGCAGGTTTTTTCCTTGTCAGCGGCTTTCCTGAACGGAAACACGATAGCTTATTTTAATAATTATATAATAAAACCGGATAGATAACAAAGCAATGGCTTTTCTGAAAAAAATTCATGGATCATATTGCCCGTTTCCGTCTCCCAGGCAACTATTAACTTTTTTTATAGTTACTGTTAATTTATTTAATAGCAGGAACAAAACAACTCAGGTGCTCAGTAGGGACGGTCACCGTGCCGTCCACACCCCATGAGGATTAATGATCTAAACTCGATACCGTTAATTTAAGGACATTAAATCCCAACCAATAAATCCCGGGCGAAAAAGGAAATCCTATCCTGTGCTGTGTGATGCCTGGAAGAATTGGGAAATTGCTCTTAACAAGCTGGGTTGAAAAT
>Ga0307991_1002790_pt1 | contig 11644 bp, 10 predicted proteins | sample EllFjometagen131_FD_203146 | JGI IMG/M metagenome (GOLD analysis project Ga0307991, IMG submission 203146) | Marine microbial communities from Ellis Fjord, Antarctic Ocean - #131 | ecosystem: Environmental > Aquatic > Marine > Unclassified | place: Southern Ocean | collected 2014-10-08 | reverse complement strand
AATTAAAAAAATGGATAAAAATTTATTATCTTTTGTCCTCGGAGGAATTGTATTAGCGCTTTTAATTTTTATTGGTTATCAAAACTATGCTTCTTCCGAAATCCAGAATATCGTTCCTGAAAATGAAATAGGAGAAAAAACAGTTGATTTTATTAAAAATAATTTAGCTAGTCCAGACACAGAATTTTCTGTTTTGGGAGTTGGGGAGGCTAATGGAGTATATGAAATAAAATTTAATGTTATGGGTCAAGAAGATACTGCTTATGTCACCAAAAATGGCAAGTATTTATTTTTTCAACCATTTGATATGCTTCCGCCAGAACCTCAAACATTCAATAAAACAGACAAACCTGATGTAGGTTTATATGTAATGTCTTTTTGCCCATATGGTAATCAGTCTGAAGAACTAATGATGCCAGTAGTAGAGCTTTTGGGAGATAGGGCAAACATAGAACTTCACTATGTGATTTATAGTGATTATAGTAGCGGTTATCCGGAATATTGCTTGGATGAAGAAAGTAAATATTGTTCTATGCATGGTGTTCAGGAAGTGAATCAAGGAATAAGGGAGTTATGTGTTCAAAAATATCAAAAAGATAAACTTTGGGGTTTCGTCAAGGCGATTAATGATAATTCCACTTACGAGGACGTAGATAGCAAGTGGGAAGGCATTGCCCAAGGACTTGGTATAGATGTTGCTCAAATTAAAACCTGCGAACTGGACGAAGGAATAGCCTTGCTATCAGAAGAATTAAATTTGACGGAACAACAATATCCAGTTCAAGACCCAAGCAAACATGAAAGTAGTGAATCTGCAAAAATTGCTGGATCGCCTACAATAACTATTAATGGAATGATTTTTGACGGCGAAAGAAGCGCTGACGGATACAAAGAAGCAATTTGTTCAGCTATGACAAATCCTATTTCCGAATGTGAACAAGTAATAGAAGATCAGAATGCAGCTGCTGATGGCAGTTGTGAATAATAAGAAATAATTATTTATCATTAATTATTATCTATGCCAAAAGTAAAAATATTTTCTACTCCAAGTTGCGCGTATTGCGAGCTATTGAAACAATTTTTAAAAGATAAAGGAGTAGAGTTTGAGTCAATCGATGTATCTCAAGACGAGGAGAGTCAAAATTATATCATGGAAAAAACTGGCAAAATAACCGTACCAGTAGCAGAAATAGATGGAGAAATTGTAATAGGCTTTGATAAACCCAAAATTATGGAATTGCTTAATCTTAAAGATTAAGATGAGGTGTCAATAAATTCTCCCAGCCGCATGATCCAAATTATAATTAATATAATTTAATTATGACTAAAATAGCTATTAATGGATTTGGCCGCATTGGACGGCTATGCTTAAGACATATTTTAGAGAATCATCCAGAGATTGAGGTGGTGGCTATTAATGATTTGGCGCCAGCAGAGACATTAACCCATCTTTTTAAATATGATTCCTCTTATGGAATATATGAAAAAGAAATTAAATCTAAATTTCTTTGCGAAAGAGAACCTGAAAAACTCCCTTGGAAAGAATTAGGAGTAGATATAGTATTGGAATGTACGGGTGCGTTTAGAGATAGAGAGGGCGCAAGTAAGCATCTTAAAGCTGGAGCGAAAAAAGTTATTATTTCTGCGCCAGCTAAAGATGATGATATCCCTAGTTTTGTTTTGGGTGTAAATGAAAATGTTTATAATCCAGAGAAAGATGATATTTTAGATATGGGCTCTTGCACTACCAATTGTTTAGCTCCCGTAACCAAAGTGTTGGATGATAATTTTGGAATTGTCAGCGGTTATATGACTACGATTCATAGTTATACAAATGACCAGAAAATTCTTGATATGGTTCACAAGGACTTCCGCAGATCCAGAACAGCTGGAGCTAATATTATCCCAACTACCACAGGAGCAACTAAGGCGATTGGAAAGGTTATCCCCAAATTAAAAGGGAAATTAGAAGGAATGGCGATGCGAGTTCCGACTCAAGTAGTTTCTTTAATCGATTTGGTTTGTTTGCTAGAAAAATCTACTACTGCTAAAGAAGTAAATTCTTTATTCAAAAAGGCATCCGAACAAGATAATTTTAAAGGAATTTTAAAAATTGAAGAGGCACCATTGGTTTCAATGGATTACAAGGGAAATACTTTTTCAGCAATAGTTGACGCTGAATCAACTAAAGTAAACGATAAATTAGTTAAAATTATTGCTTGGTACGACAATGAATACGCTTACGCTTGCCGTTTGGCCGAGTTTGCGGAGTTTATAGGTAAACAAATTTGACACATAATTTGAGGCATTTATAATAAAATCACGTTAGAGAATCAAGACATCGAAAAACTCATAAATGTATTCGCTACTAAAGAAGATTTGAAAGAAGTTGTGAGAAATCTTTCCACAAAAGATGATTTTAATAATTTATTGAATGCTGTTGATGCATATGGACACCTACTTTCAAGAGACGGTAATGCTTTCTCATAAGGTGGATCGTTATGAAAAACGGATTCAACAAGTAGCAGAAAAGCTTGATTTGAAATTAGAGTATTAATAGTTAAATAAAGTTTGTCATAATATTCTTGAAGCCGCTCGTGCGGCTTTTTAGGTTAAAAAAATTAACTTGCTTATTTTCAAAGGAAAAAAATGGCGGAGTCGATGATGGCTCCGCTCGGGGATAAATTCTTAACGCCCAAGTTGGACTTGAGGCGCAGTTATTGCTTCTGAAAAAACAATTGGTTTTGTAATTAAAACCCTGGTATCGTTACGAAAAAGAACTAACTCTCCAAGAGAATTAAAAACAATTAAATCTCCTTCAAAACTTACCTTCTCTGGTAAGTCGGCATCTGTCCCCTTGGGAGAACAACCAACCCTTTCTACGAGATAGCTTCCAGCCATTTTTTTTATCTTATAAGTGGCGTCAGTGGTTTCTATCAACATGTCAACCTCCTTTTAGGTTTTATCTTTGGTTTCGGGAGATATTCTAATAGCATTTAAAACTGCTTGGCTAAATGCCGTTATTATCTCTTTGCCAAACTCAGAAAGACGATAGAAGGAGTGATAAGGATGCTTGAGAATTCGAGGCGAACCCACTTCTGTGCGTCTTTCAATAAGCCATGCTCTTTGTAGAAAACCAAGATCGTCAACTAAGAGAGTATCATATTCAGAGCCGAGCTTTTCCTTAATCTCCGAGAAGGGTATGTCCTTTTTTGACTCGAGAAGTAGGGTCAAAATTCTTCGTCGTATCTTGCTGTCCAAGGCCTTAATAATCTTAGGATAGATATAGTTTGCCCTCCTTTTTTTATCTTCGTCTGCTTTTAACTGTCTTTTCTTGCTCATCACCTTACCTCCTTTAGGTATTTTTGAATATTTATTAAAGTGTAGCTCGTTCTTGCTATAGTTTATAATCTACAACCTTCTTAGCTTTTTGTCAAACTCAACGAGAAATAAAAATAGGGGAAGTCCGGTTTTCCCTCATTTATTTTTTATTAGATTAAGTATAGTCTTTTTTGTTTTTATCACTAGACCCGGCCTAGTGATATCCTAGTGATATGTAATATGTTTTGAAATCGCTATTGTGGCCCTTATTTTCTTTTTTAAAAATTTAGGATATAATAAATGAATTAATAACAAACCATAAATGATAGCTGGATTCGAGGAGACAAAAAAATTATTATCAAAGTATAAAATTCCTTATGGACAAGGAGAAATAATCAAGAACAAAACAAATGGTTTTGATTTTGCCAAGGAATTTGATTATCCTGTAGTTCTTAAAATTTATTCTTCTAATATCTTGCACAAAATTGATATCGGGGGCGTAATTTTAGATATTAGAGACGAAGAATCACTTTCTGTAGCTTGGGAAAAAATAAGCAAATTAGCTCAAAGTAAAAAAGCTGATATTTTAATCCAAAAACAAGAAAAAGGGATTGAAATAATAATGGGAGCAAAAAGAGATCCTGTTTTTGGACCAATAATTATGTTCGGTTTAGGAGGAATTTTTGCTGAAATATTAAAAGATGTTTCGTTCCGATTAGCTCCTGTTACAAAAAAAGAAGTCAAAGAAATGATTAAAGAAATTAAAGGTTATAAAATCCTGAATGGCTATAGAGGACAAAAACAAGCGAATCTCCTAAAATTAGAGGAGATTTTATTGTCTTTATCAGAAATGATTGTTAAAGAAAGCCAAATTAAAGAAATTGATTTTAATCCAATAATAATCAGCGATAAAAAAGCCGTTGTCGTAGATGCTAAAATTTTGCAATAGACCCGGCTTAGTGATAAATATATGAAATTAGACACAATTTTTAATCCAAAAACTATTGCTGTAATCGGTGCTACTGACCGAGATGGTTCGGTTGGCAGGGGATTGGTAAAAAATTTACTTCAAGGTAAAAAATTAAGAAAAATTTATTTAATCAACCCTAATAGAAAAAAAGTTTTTGGAATAAAAACATTTTCCGAGATTCGGGCAATAGATAAAAAAGTTGATTTAGCAATAATTGCTGTTCCGGCTAAAATCGTTTTAAAGATTGTCAAAGAGTGTTGTGAGAAAAAGGTTAAAGCAATTATTATTATTTCTTCCGGATTTGCTGAAACTGGAGAGCAGGGGACTTTTTTACAAAACCAAATTAAACAACTTTTAAAAGAAGCTAATATTTCACTAATCGGACCGAATTGTTTGGGAATTCTAAGGCCATCTGCGGGATTAAATGCATCGTTCGCGCCCCTTTCTCCAAATCAAGGAGAGATAGCTCTTATATCACAATCTGGAGCGCTTTTGGACTCAATTATTGATGCGTCAAGTGATAAATTCTACGGATTTTCTGCAATAATATCTTATGGTAATGAGGCAGGATTGACCTTGCCTGATTTTTTGGATTGGGCTGGAAAAGATAAAAAAACGAAAGTAATTGCCTTATATTTTGAAGGGCTTAAAAATGGTAGAGAATTTTTTAATATTGCTAAAAAAGTAAGTAGAATAAAGCCGATTATTATTTTAAGAGGAGGAAAAACCAAAATATCCCAAAAAGCGGTCTCATCTCATACCGGAGCATTAGCAGGCACAAGTCAAATTTATTCTACTGCTTTTAAACAAGCAGGATTGATTGAGGTTCAATCATTACAAGAACTTTTAGATGTTTCCAAGGCGTTGGTCTGGCAACCAAAATGTAAAAATGGAATAGGTGTAGTAACTAATGGTGGTGGCGCTGGTATTTTAGCTGCTGATTATTGTTATCAGCTTGGAGTTAATTTAACAAAACTTAATCCGAACATTAAAGAGAAAATAGACAAAGCAAAATCAATGCATTCGGGATGGTCTAAGAATAATCCCGTAGATATTGTTGGAGACGCTTTGTCGGATAGATATAAAATAGCAATAGATTCGTTGCTCTTGCAAAACGATATTTATGGTTTAATGGTTATTCAAACTATGCAAGTAATGACCGAGCCAATTAAAAATGCTAAAATTATTATTGAGACAAAGAAAAAATATCCTAAAAAACCTATTGTCGCTGTTTTTATGGGAGGCAAATTTACCAATCCAGCAATCAATCTTTTAGAAAAAAATAAAATTCCTAATTATTCCGACCCATTACGCGCTGCTCATGCGATTAAATCATTAACCAATAATCATTAATCAATCATTTTACATATGGCGTTTAAAGATAAAAGATATGTTCTCTGGTTTAAAAATACTACGATTAAAGACGTTCCTTTTGTTGGAGGCAAAAACGCTTCTTTGGGCGAGATGTACAGAAATCTTGTGCCTAAAGGAATAAATATTCCCAATGGTTTCGCCTTAACTTCACGGGCATATTTTTATTTCCTTGAACAGAGTGGAGTTAATCAAGAGATAGAACAAGCATTCAAACAACTGAAAGCAAAAGATATTAAAAATCTCCAAGCAACTGGAGAAAAAGTAAGAAGTATTATTTTAAACGCAGAATTTCCAAAAAAGTTAGAGAAGAAAATAATAAAAAATTATAGAAAGCTTTGTCAGGATTATAAAGAAAAAGATTTAAGTGTGGCTGTAAGAAGTTCTGCTACTGCCGAAGATCTTCCTACTGCTTCTTTCGCTGGCCAACAAGAAACATATTTGAATGTTAGAGGGGAAAAAGATTTGATTAATGCAACTAAAAAATGTATTGCTTCATTATTCACTGACAGAGCTATTGCATATAGAGAAGAAATGGGCTTTGACCATTTGGAAATCGCCCTTTCTGTGGGAATTCAAAAAATGGTTCGTTCTGATATTGGTTCTTCCGGAGTAATGTTCACCTTGGATACAGAAACAGGTTTTCGAAATGTGGTTTTAATAAATTCTATTTGGGGCGTTGGAGAATTAATTGTTAAAGGACAAATAACGCCTGATGAATTTTTTGTTTTTAAACCAACTTTAAAGCAGGGTTATAAGTCAATTATCGTTAAAAATTTAAGCAAAAAAACAAGAAAATTAATTTATAGTCTCAAAGGCGGATTGAAACTATCTCTTGTTAATAAAAACCAGCAATTAAAGTTTTCTTTAACAGATAAAGAAATTTTAACCTTGGCAAAATGGGGTTGTCTGATTGAAGAGTACTATTCAGATCTTAATAAAAAATGGATGCCTCAGGATATTGAATGGGCGAAAGATGGAAAAACAGGAAAACTTTTTATTGTTCAAGCAAGACCAGAAACCGTGCATGGGGCGAAGAAAAAAAATGTTTATAAAGAATATAAAATTAACACCAAGAAAGAACCGATTTTACGAGGTATTGCTGTTGGAGATAAAATTGGAGAAGGCAAGGTAAGGGCTATCTCTAGCGTAAGTGAAATGAGCGAATTCAAGAAAGGAGAAATTTTAGTAACAAAAATGACTGATCCGGATTGGGTTCCAATTATGAAAATTGCTTCTGCTATTGTAACGGACGAAGGTAGTAAAACAGCTCATGCGGCTATTGTTAGCAGAGAATTGGGCATACCGTGTATTGTGGGAACTCAAAAGGCAACAAAAATTTTAACTACGGGAAAATATATCACTGTTGATTGCACTCAAGGATTAAATGGTAGAATCTTTTTGGGCAAAGTGCCCTATGAGGTTAAAGAATACAGTCTTACAAAAATTCCTAAAACAAAAGTTAAAATAAGTATTAATATCGGTTCGCCAGATTTGGCTTTTAAGACATCTTTTTTGCCTGTGAAAGGAGTTGGTCTGGCAAGAGAGGAGTTTATTATTGCTCAAAAGATAAAATGTCATCCTATGGCCCTGTATAATTTTGATAAATTAAAAGATAAAAAGGTAAAAAGAAAAATAGAAGAAATAACGGTTGAACATAAAGATAAAAAAGAATTCTTTATTAAAGAGTTAGCTGAAGGCATTGGGCAAATTGCTGCCTCTTTTTATCCAGAACAAGTCATTGTTCGCTTTTCTGATTTTAAAACAAACGAATATGCTCAGCTTATTGGTGGAGAAAATTACGAACCCAAAGAAGAAAATCCAATGCTTGGCTGGCGCGGCGCTTCTCGTTATTATGATAAAAAGTTTATACCCGCCTTTAAAATGGAATGTGAGGCCATAAAAAGAGTAAGAAATACTTTTGGTCTAAAAAATGTTGCCCTAATGGTTCCTTTTTGTCGCACGCCAGAAGAAGGAAAGAAAGTTTTGGCATTAATGAAAAAATTCAAATTAGAAAAGGGAAAAGACAATCTTAAGGTCTATGTAATGTGTGAAATCCCTTCGAATATAATGTTGGTTGATGAATTTTTAGATGTTTTTGATGGGATGAGTATCGGCTCAAATGATTTAACTCAATTGACAATGGGAATGGATAGAGATAATGCCGAAATAGCACATATTGCTGACGAAAGAAACGAAGCAGTTAAAATAATGCTTAGAAAAGTGATTAAAAGATGCCGCGAAAGGAAAAAATATGTGGGAATTTGCGGAGAAGCGCCTTCTACTTTTCCAGAATTTGCAGAATTCTTGGCAAAAGAGAAAATAGAAACGATGTCTTTAAGTCCTGACGCTGTAATCAAAACACTTCTCAAGATTGCTAAAAAATAATTATGAATAAATTTTTTAAAATTATTTTATTTCTGATTTTGGCCATTTTCTTGGTTGCTCTTATATTGTTTATTATTGGCAGCAGAGATATAGTCCCACCCGATGACAGCGATTTAATACTTCCATCGGTAGATATTCCAGAAAACGAAAATGCGTATTTTGACATTATGGAAGCAAATGAGATAATATCGGGGTTAAAAAAAGAAATGGAAGAAGGATGGGACATGGGTCTAACTTGTGAAAGTACTGCTAAACTTGTAAAAATATTCGATCATATTGATAGAGCGACGGCATTAAATATATATCAAATACCAGAACTGGAAAATCCGGAAAATTTATGGCTTTTTAGTCAAATAAATTTTCCTAGCGTGCTTTCTCTGAGAGACTTAATTTCGAGCAAATCTATTAAAAGAAGTTTTTTGTCAGACTTGGAAGCTGAAGAGATGTCAATTAAACAAGCTTTTCAGCTAGTAAAACTTGGACATTTGTTAGAAAATTCACCCCGACCATTTATAATCAACTATCTTCCTGGCATAGCCCTCAAGAGAGAAGGGCTAGAGCTTCTTAGAGAATTATTTGGTAGAGCAAACAATCTGTCGCCAGAAATTTATAGGTATTATATAAATGAGCTTGATTCATACATATCCGACAGAGAAAGTCTTAGAAATGCCCTTAAAATGGAAGCGCATAGTTTTTTAAACACTATAGACAAATACACGGAAGGGGAAATTATCCTTGAAGAGCTTGGATTAGGAAAGGAAAGTTTCTATAGCAAATTTTTATTTCAACCGAATAAAACCAAAAAAGAACTTATCGAAAAATCTCAAAAACTTCTTTTACAAACAGAAACATGTAAAGATTATGACAATTTTTCCCCTCCGTCATTTTGGAATTACATTATCGGCAATTTTCATGGCGAATATTATGCTTGGACACTGGCAAGCAGCTATAATAACATACATTTAAATGTGTGTATTGAAGATTTCTCGATTCGAGCCACTAAGTTATTTTTAGCATTGAAAGTGTATAAAAATGATTATGGACATTTACCTCAAAATTTATCCGAACTTGTTCCTAATTACATTTCGACCATCCCTGAAGATCCATTTGATAATAAACCTCTTAAATATTCTATTGAAAAGAATATTATATATTCGGTTGGCAGAGATTTGATTGATTCGGGCGGAAGTACGGGCAAATATTTAAGGGAAATGCCAGATCCCACAATTGAAATTAATTTTTAGCACGAATTATGAACAAGTACGACATTATAACTTTTGGGTCAGCGAGTGAAGATGTGTTTGTTTTTTCAAAAGAATTTTTTAATAAAAAACTTTGTTTTCCGCTTGGAGATAAAATAGAAATGGATAAAATTATGATTAAGATTGGTGGCGGGGGAGTAAACACGGCTACAACACTTGCTTTACAGGGATTAAGGACCGCTTATTGCGGAAGCGTAGGGGAAGACTATGCCGGCTTTTCAATTCTTTTGGATTTGAAAAAAAATCATATTTCAACAAAGTTTCTAAAATCTTTAGATAAGAAAACAAGCAATCATTCAGTGATTTTAAGCAAAAAAGAAGAAGGGAAAGCAATTTTGGTTTATAGAAACGCATCTAATTGTTTGCCAAAAAATTTTGATTTAAAAAAAATGCATACTCATTGGTTCTATTTAGCTCCGCTTGGAGGTGAGTTTGCTAAAGAAACAAAAAAGATTATTAATTTTGCGAATAAAAACAAAATTAAAGTTGCTTTTAATCCAAGTAAGGAACAAATTAACGAATTGAAAAAAGGAATTAAAAATTGGTTGCCAAAAATAGATATTTTACTTCCAAATGAAAAAGAAGCAAAAATGCTTTTTGGTGATTATAAAAAACCCGAAGAATTATTTAGGAGAATAGAACCATACCTAAGGGGCATAATTGTCACCGGAGAAGCCGAGGGGTCAGTTGCTTTTGATGGTAAAAATATTTATAGAGCAAAAAAACTTGAAACAAAAATAGCTGATAAAACTGGAGCAGGGGATGCTTTTGATTCTGGATTTATTTCTATCTTTATTAAAACGAATGATATTGAAAAGTCCCTACAATTTGCAACCGCCAATTCTTCTGCTTGTGTCCGAAAACTTGGAGCAAAAGAGGGTATTTTAAAAAAGGGGCAGAAATATCAAAAAGTAAATGTAAAAATATCTAAATTATTATGAAAACTCTCAAATATCATTTCCAAAAAGTAAAAAGGAAGAAACAGGCAATCGGGCAGTTTAATTTTTCTACTCTTGAGCAATTAAAAGGGATAATTGAAGCGGCTAGAGAAAAGAAAGCTCCTATTATCTTAGGCACAAGCCAAGGAGAGGTTGGGTTTTTTGGAATGGAAGAAGCTATTTTATTGAGAGATTATTATAGAAAAAGTTTTCCACACATCTATTTGAATTTAGATCACGGTAGAGATATTAAATTAATAAAAAAAGCTATTGATTTGGGCTATGATTGTGTTCATCACGATGGATCAGAGCTTTCCTTTAAAGAGAATATTAAAAGAACTAAAAAAATTGTAAAATATGCTCACAAAAGGAAAGTTTTGGTTGAGGGTGAGATAAAATCTATTAAAGGTGGTTCGGAAACACATAAAGGAGTATTAAAATTTGAAAAAGAAAGATTTGAAAATGTTGCTCAAGCAAAAGAATTCGTTGCAAAAACTAAAATAGATAGTTTAGCTATCAATATCGGCAATGTTCACGGCACATTTAGCAAACCAATTAGATTAAATATTGACTTATTAAAAGAAATCAATAAAAATATATCTGTGTTCTTAGTTCTCCATGGCGGTTCAGGCACAAAAGAGGCGGATATAAAAAAAGCCATTAAAAATGGCATTGTGAAAATAAACATCAATACAGAGTTAAGGCAAGTTTGGAAGAAATCTTTATTAAAGTCCCTTAAAAAAGGAACTGTGAAACCATACAAGATTCTTTTGCCAGTTATTGAGGCAATAGAAGAAAAAACAAAAGAGAAAATTAAGCTTTTTTAAAAAAAAGCTCTCTTCTCGCAAATAACCATAGCTATAAACAGCCATAGCCAATTGCCGAGGACTTATACTTAACTAAATTATATACTACTATGAAAAACTTGTCAAGGGTCTTTACCCAAAATCAGAAAAAAACCGCAAAAAAGAAAACTATTCTAACCGGAGACAGGCCTACTGGGCGTTTGCATTTGGGTCATTTTGTTGGCTCTTTGAAAAATAGAGTTGCTCTTCAAGACGAATACGACTGTTATTTTATTCTTGCTGACTATCAGGTATTGACAGATAAATTACTAAAGTCAAAAGAAATAGAAAACAATATTAGAGAAATTGTTTTAGATTATTTGTCCGTTGGCATTGACCCAAACAAGGCCACCATTTTTGTAGAATCTCAAATACCTGAAATCTCTCAATTAGGTCTAATTTTCTCAATGCTTACCACTTTAACTCGAGTCAAAAGAAATCCAACGATTAAAGAGCAAATCAAAAGTATGGGCATTAAGCGAGCGAGCTTGGGCTATGTCAGCTGGCCAGTTAGTCAGGCAGCTGATATATCAATCGTGCGAGCAGACG
>Ga0307991_1002788_pt1 | contig 11646 bp, 10 predicted proteins | sample EllFjometagen131_FD_203146 | JGI IMG/M metagenome (GOLD analysis project Ga0307991, IMG submission 203146) | Marine microbial communities from Ellis Fjord, Antarctic Ocean - #131 | ecosystem: Environmental > Aquatic > Marine > Unclassified | place: Southern Ocean | collected 2014-10-08 | reverse complement strand
TTTCGGACACTTTTTTATTCATTTTTATCTGTAAAAATAAAAAACATACTTTAACTTTCTTTATAACAATACATAAACCCCTATTTTAGCAACCAGTTTATTTCAATTAAACCAATTTTCTTAATAAATAGATTTCTGTAATATTAGATTTTTTTATTTAAACATAAATATTACGACCCTAATTCCGACCCTATGCAAAAAAGCCCTTAATATTGAATATTAAAGGCTTTTGTTATGGTAGTCCGTAGGGGATTCGAACCCCTGTTACCAGGATGAAAACCTGGCGTCCTGACCTGGCTAGACGAACGGACCTCTTGATTTTGGGTGTGCAAAAATATAATAAATTTTTAGTTTACAAAAATATTTGTGAAAAAATCTTAAAAAAGATTAGACGATATCATCATAATCCGCTTGAAATTTAAATCCTAATCGTTTTCCTGTTTTAAGACTTAAGCTTGAAGTCAAAAGTCGCATTTCCTGAACGCTAACTTCTTTCACATTATCATAAGGAGGTGTTAAAAGGTCAAAGTCGATGCAATAAAGAATTGCTGATTCAATAATTTTTTTTAAAGCCTCATCGTTGACAGTATCATTAACAAAATTATTAAAAAGAAATCCTATTTGTCGTTTTCCTTCAACGAAAAAATGATTTTCTTTATTAATAAAAATTCTTCCTATAAGGTAGCCTATATCGTTAACTCTGTTGTATTTGAATGAATCGGCAAGAAAGTTATACAAAGAAATTATTCCGCAATAGGACCGCATAGGGTCTTCTTTGACATAGGAAGTTTTCATTACTTCATTATCACGTGGGAATTCAAAAACATTAGTGTGCATAGTTGCTACAAGAAGGTCGCCGGCAAATTTTAATTCAAACTCAAATTTCCCTTTTTCTTTAAAATCAATTGGTATAGCTTTATTAACTTTTGAAATTTCTTTTTTTGTTAAGAAAGAAATTTCGTTAGCCATTTTTCTTAATTTTTTGAAAGCGTCTAAAGTATTATCATAAACATGAAATTTGGTTGCAGATTTTTCGGAGAGTCTTTGAAATATTAATTTTTGGTTTTCTTGATTTTTCATAAATTTATTTATTCAATTTTATACAAAAATAGATAAAACGAATTAATACTATCTGAAAAAATATTTATTCGAAAGTAAAGGTAAGCCAGAATATTTTAGAACTAAGTTTGTCAATGCTCTGAGTGTAGAAATTATTTTCTCTTTTCAACAAATCTCTAATTCCATAAATCATTTTTATTTCTATTCCGAATTTAAAATATTCAAGAAAAAAATCAAATCCGGCTCCAAGCTCAAAAGAATAATCGCTTTGGTATAATTTAACCAAAACATCTTGTTCGTTAGCTTTTTTCTTGTATTGAGATGCTAAGTCTATGCTGTATCTTAAGCCACCTAACACATATGCTCTGGTGTTAGTAATTCTTTTGGATTTATATTTTAAAGTTAAAGGAAAATCAATATTGGTTGTTTCAGTTCTCTTTTGTTGTTTTACTATTTCTGTTTCATCAACTAATAGAGAGTATTCAATAATTCTGTCGCCAAACGAAAGGGTAGGGACAAATCTTAAATCAAGATATTCAAGTAATTTCACACTTGAAACAATGCCAATGTTGAAACCATAATCGGGCGCTGGTTCAATAACAAGTAATGTGTCGAATTGCTCAAGGTCTTTAACCGGTTTAACAACAAAGTTCATTTCATTAAATCCGAGAGTAAAGCCAAAATGATATTTCTTAAAATCATATTTAGGAAGGTTTTCAACATGCCTCTGGGCTTTCGCTTCAGGTAGCAAAATTGAGAAATAAGTAATACAGATTAATAATATGATTTTAAGAATCTTCAATATGATTTTTCTTTTTTTTGATTGATAACGTAAGTTTTTTTATTTTATTTTGCTATACGAAAGTTTTGAAAAAAAGGTGCAAATTTTTCAAGCTCTTTTCCCATAGCATAAGTACTTTACAATAAACGTGTGAATAATTCAGCTTAGCTTTATGATTCATTAATCTTATTAATTAATCCATCAATGGCATTAAATGCTTTCCTGAAAAACTGATAACGGTGAGTTTCAGATATGCCGCTGATTAATGTTGATTTCTTTATAATGTTATTAAGCCATTGCTCAATTTCATTACAATAATTAATATTGGCAGTTGCCATGGTGTTAAATGTTTGATGTCCCAGATAAACTTGTTTAGTGTTCCCAAGGCTGACAAGAACGCAGTTATTTGTTACTTCAATCTCACTGAAATAAACCGAATAGTTACCTTTGTTAACATTCTTCATTTCTTCCGAAATAAATTTTGTTCCTAATTCTGCTTGTTTTTGAATGTCTGATATTGCAAGTTTCAATTCACTACAAACCATTATAGCATCTTCAGCGGAAGAAAACATACCGGAATTCCAGTAAAAACTTATTTGTTTAATAGCGCTTTGAATAGTAGAATCAGTCCAAATTTCAACAGAAGGTGTTGAAGTGTATAGAGCAATAATCTGTTTGCCCAAATCTTTCATTTTATCTGAGATTTTGGATGAGTCAAATTTTTTATTTTCCAGAGAAGAAATATTCATTATTGATTTCATCCAATAGAACATTTTAAATGCGGATAAAACGGGGTATCTATAATTATGAAATATGGGTATATCTTCAGCAGCATAAATTATCATGCTATCTTTTGCTGACTTTATTATTTTTAAATCACTAATCATGGAACTTAGATATTCTTCAAAGCTATGTTCTTCCTTATTCATTTTTGTATAGCTGAAAGTAACATGTCCTGATTCAGAATGACTGAAGGAGTCGAATGAAATTTTGAAGTGGTCGCAAAGTTTTATTACATCTCCAATTGAAAGTGCAGTTTCGCCACGAATCCTCCTGTAAGCACTATCGTTACTAACATCTAATGCATCGCTTAATTCATAAACTAAGGAGCTGTTCGAAGGTATGATATCTTCGATTTTTTTTAGGAATTGTTGTTGGATAGAGTCTTTATTATTTGTTTCCATCACAGATTTTTTTTGTAAACTTCAATTATGTAATACTTAATCTTTTGCAAATTATAATAAATTTATGAATTAATTTGCAAAATTCGCAAAAAATATTCCTTCTTGATTTTATCTATTGTCTTTTTAATGAAATTCCCAAAATTTTAAATTAGGTGTGCAAGTTGTCGTTTTTATTATGAAATATGTTGATATAAATTTGCTGAAAAATTATTAATTAAAAATTTAAAGAAATGAAAACTAAAAGAAATTCTACAAAACAAATTGGCATTTATGTTGTAATGTTATTGTTAAGTATCAATATTTATGCACAAACCAAACCTAGTATCGCAATTATCAACATGGATACAAAAAATTTGGAAATGGACAACATCACAGTATGCAGTATGGTGCGTCTTGAACTTGAAAAAACCAATACTTTTGAAGTTCTTGACAAATATGATGTTGCAGATATTATTAAAAAGAATGGAATTGATATGAACAACTGTTTTGGAAAAACAAAACTGGTGAAAGTTGGGAAAATTCTTAATGCTGACAAAATGTTATCAGGAAGTGCTGAAAGGTTTGGAGAAAAAATTATACTGATTTTAAGATTGATAGATGTTAAAAGCGAAAAGATTGAAAAGACTGATGTAATGGAATACTTGAATCAGCAACAGGAGCTTCAGACAATGATTAAAATTTCGGTAAATAATTTATTAGGAATACAAAATGAACAAATTTTAGTTGATTTATTAGTTAATTATAACAGGCCAATCACAAGCCCTAAAACAACCGTAAAATTAAACGGACCACGAATGGGCTGTGCATATACTTTTGGTTCAAATGCTGCAAGAATGGAAGCTTCAAAAGAAGAAGGCGGGTATAATATGTATCCATTAACATCAATGTTTGGATACCAATATGAAGTTCAGTATTTAAGTTCAGGGGAATTTCAGGCATTATTAGAATTAATTGTTGCTGTTAATGGGCTTGAGTCTGGAACATTTGCTCCATCTCTTACTTTTTTAAATGGATTCAGATTTAATAATTCAGGATGGGAAATTGGTTTAGGGCCTGTGTTTAGAGGAGTAAAAAGAGCCAAAGGTTATTATGATGAAAATGGAGATTGGAATTTAAAAGGTGATATGCCCGAAGGTGCAAATTTTGAAATAGTAGAAGAAATTGACTCCAGAGGTAATACAAAACTTTCAACAGGATTAATAATAGCAGTTGGAAAAACTATTAGATCCGGTTACTTGAATATTCCATTTAACTTATATGTGTCTCCTCGAAAAGACGGAACCGTTGTTGGACTTTCATTTGGATTTAATGTTGCTAAAATGCCAAAATATAAAAAGTCGATAAAATAAGGATATAAAATATTTTATTGGTGTCCGATAAATTTTAATAAAAAGGTTGAATTAATTCTTAGTAATTTCTTTTCCTCTGTCCTAAAGGATGTAAATTGCTAACAATTAATTCATCCTTTAGGAGCGAGGCAAAAATTGATTGGTGTAATTTACATCCTTTTTTTAAAAAATAATTTTATCGGACACTACTGAAAATTTTTATAAAAAAAGCAAAGCGATTACTAGCAGTTTGAGTTTTAATCTGACAATCTTTCAATTTCTTTAAGAAGTTTATCTTTATTAACTGGAACAACTCCAATATCTTCGCAAACTAATCCTCCTGCAATGTTTGAAATGTATGCAATTTCTTCGGGTGGGAGTTTTAGAGCCAAACATAATGCGGCAACGCTGATAACTGTATCGCCTGCTCCCGAAACATCTGAAATAGTACGAATATGAGCAGGAATAAGATGTCTTTCAGTATCATTGCTTATGAAAATTCCACCTTCAGATAAAGTAATCATTATCGTATCTATTTTGATTTTTTGTTTAATCAATTTAGCAGCTTTTGATAGCTCATAAATATTTTTATGATCAAAATCAAGATTTAAACCTTCTTTAAGTTCTTTAAGGTTGGGTTTGAAAAAATCAAAATTCTTATAAGCATAGAAATTCTTCTTTTTGGGGTCAACAACAAGAGGAATGTTTAGGTTTTTAGATTTTTTTAAAATCATGTTAATTAAAGCAGTATTAATAACTCCTTTATCATAATCCTGAAAAATTATTATATCAATTTTTAGTATATCAAATATATCATTGATTTGTTTTGAAAGTTGTTCAAAATCATCTTTGTTTAGGTCAGTCGTTGTTTCTTCATCAACTCTTATCATTTGAGATTTGTTAGCAAATACTCTGAATTTTGTTGTTGTACTTCTGTTTGATGAAATAACAATACCTGATTTTGATAAACCTCTTTGGTCAAGTAAATTAATGAATTCTTTTCCTTTAGCATCTTTTCCTATAACCGAGCAGATTATTGGTGTTGCTCCCAGAGCTTTGATGTTCATTGCAACGTTTGCAGCTCCACCAAGACGGTCAACTCTTTCATGAACCGATACAATAGGAACCGGTGCTTCAGGAGACATTCTATCAACAATACCCCACAAATAAGAATCAATCATTACATCACCGATAATTAAAACTTTTTGTTGATTGAATTCATTAAATAATTTTAAAATATCATCTTTGTTTTTCATTTTTATTATAATGATTTATACTATTTTAATTTTGATAATCCTTCTTTAATTCTTCTAACAGCTTCTCTCAGCACATCTTTTGATGTTGCATAAGAAAAACGAACACAATCGGGACTACCGAAAGCCTCGCCCGGAACAAGAGCAACAAATTCTTTGTTTAAAAGATACATACATAAATCTTTGCTATTGTTGATTACAGTTTCACCATCACTTTTGCCGAAGTAATAAGAAATATTAGGGAAAATATAAAATGCTCCGTTTGGGACATTTGTTATAACATCCGGAATGTCATTTAATAATTTCAGAACAAGGTCTCTTCTTTCTCTGAAGGCAATGAGCATATCTTTAATTTCTTTTAACTGTTTTGGGTCAGCTTCGAGAGCAGCGATAGCTGCTCGTTGAGAAATAGAACAAGTTCCTGAAGTGATTTGCCCCTGAAATTTGTTACAAGCTGAAGCAATTATTTTCGGTGCCCCGATAAACCCAAGTCGCCAGCCTGTCATAGCAAAACCTTTAGAAACACCATTTACAGTTATTACTTTGTCATATATAAAATCAAACTGTGCAAAACTTTCATGCTTGCCAACAAAATTTATGTGTTCATAGATTTCATCGGAAATAATATAGATATTCGGATATTTTGCAATGACTTCTGCTATTGCTTTTAATTCTTCTTTAGTGTAAACCGAGCCGGTGGGATTACAGGGAGAATTAAACATTATTAGTTTGGTTTTTGGAGTAATTGCTTTTTCAATTTGTTCGGCAGTAACTTTAAAATCCTGTTCAATAGTTGCGGGAATATTTATTTCCACTGCTTCTGCTAATTTAATTATTTCTTTATACGATACCCAGTAAGGAGTTGGGACAATAACTTCGTCGCCAGGGTCAACAAGACATAAAACAGCATTTGCTATTGATTGTTTTGCTCCTGTGGAGACTACAATTTGCTCGGGAGAATAATCAAGATTGTTATCGCGTTTAAATTTCTTGCTGATTGCTTCACGAAGTTCCATATAACCCGGAACAGGGGAGTAGTGAGTATAATTTTCATCAATAGATTTTTTGGCAGCTTCTTTAACAAAATCGGGTGTGTTAAAATCAGGTTCTCCAATACTTAATGCAATAACATCATTCCCTAATGCTTTTAATTCTCTGCTTATTCTTGTCATTGCAAGAGTTTCAGATTCGGATAAATTTCTTATTCTTTTTGATAATATCTCCATAATTTCTTTTTTGATTTAGGCAAATTTAATAAAATTAATGTTTTGCCAAAATTTTAGTTTCATTTTGAATAATCGGAATTTTTCGATAACCATTTCCATACGGAAGTAACAATTATTCGCTTTTGATTTAATACAAATTCATCTTCTTGATTATGTGTTAAAATCAAGCCATTGTTTACTTTAATATTTTCCATTGCCTCTTGTAAACCTTTGATTTCTCTATTTTGGTTTTCTTCTGTAAGCTTGTAACAAACCTGAATTGCAGAATATTTGTTTTTGTTTTTTATAATAAAATCACATTCGTTTTTTTCTTTAAAATAAAATATATTTAATTTGTTTTGTCGTAAGTGAAGAAAGACAACGTTTTCTAACAATCTTCCAGAATCTTTTGAAAAACTAATTGAATTTGCTTTTACAAAACCAACATCTATAGCATAAATTTTTTTAGGATTAAATATCTGTTTTTTTATGGAATAACTGAATTTAGGCACAGTAAACAAAAGGTAGCTATCTTCAAAATAGGAAATATAAGAAACTACAGAATTAACTGATCCAAATTCAAAAAGTTTAGTAAGATTGTTATATGAGAATTCTTTTGCTGTATTACTTATCAGATAAATAGCTAGTTCTTTTATTTTCTTGGAATTTTTTAAACCATAGCGTGCAATAATATCCCTGATAATAATATCTTCAAGTAGTTGTTGGTGAATTTCTATATTATTATTTTTGAGAAATTCGGGAAAACCACCTTTTTCAAAATATTTATTAAATGATTCAATATTTGCAGTTTGATTTGTGAAATTTAAAAATTCCTTGTATGAAAAAGGAAATAATTCTTTGCTGATATGCCTACCAGTTAATTTAGTTCCGAGTTCTTTGCTTAATAATGATGCATTTGAGCCAGTTATAACAAATTTTATTCCTTGATCCTGTCGAGTTCTGATGTATCTTTCCCAACCTTGTACATTTTGAATTTCGTCAAGGAAAAGTATATTATTGTTTTCATATTTATCAAATATTTCTTCAAGTCTTTTGAAATCGGTAATGTCAAATCCAAAAACACGTTGGTCTTCAAAATTAAAAAAAGCGAATTTTTGTTCTTGTTTTATTATTTGTAATAATAAAGTGCTTTTTCCGCATCTTCTTATTCCTGTTATAATGATTACGTGTGATGATGAAAAATCCAGTTGCTTTAATAAATTACGTAAGGTTCCTGTTTCTTTTTCATTTATTAAATTAAATTGTTTTTTTGCAACTGTATGTATTGTTTCTTTTAATAACATTTGTTGATACATTAGTTTTATAAAATAGGATATATTATTTTACAAATGTAAGATAATTTATTTTATAAATGAAATATATTTTAATAAGAAATTTATTTACTCAAAAGTGTTTCCAAAAATTCTTTTGTTTTTTGTCCATAAACTCCGTCAATTTCAAGTTTATCACAAGAGCTTTGCAAATCTTTTAAAGCTTCTTCGGTTTTGTTTCCAAAAACTCCATCGGAAGTTCCACAATCGAATCCTGCAAGTTTCAAAGCTTCTTGTAGTGCTACAACATTTTGCCCGGTGTCATCTTTTTTCAAAACACAATCCGGTAGCTCAATTTTATCAATATTTTGCAGTTTTCTAAAACCTAATAATCTGTCTTTGGAATAAGCAGTAATTGATACCTGATTTCCCTGATTTCCTCCTAAACAAAATATTCTGTTTCCATCTTTTGAAAAACCTATAAATATTGCCACGTGTCCTTGCCACGAATGTTTACTTCCTCTCCAGAAAATAACCATATTTCCGGGCTCGGGATTTGTAACTGTCAAACCAATATTCAACCACGAACGAGCATTCATTTTTTTTGTTCTTTCAAAATTTGCTTTCATGGCGACCCAGTTCATAAAAATGCTACACCAAGCAGTTTCATCATCACCGACAGAAGTAAAACCTGCTTCGTTTGCATATTCAATAATCCTTGGATTATGTCCTTGAGAACCTACTATTTCTTTTGTTCCTAATTCGTTTATAGCAATTTGTAGAATTGATTTCATATGTTTATATTTTTATTCAATAATTGTTAATTCTTCAATTAGGTTTGATGCTCCGGCAAATTTATCAATGATAAATAAACAATAACGAATATCAAGAGAAATATTTCGACATTGGTCGGGGTCATACATAATATCGCTCATAGTTCCTTCCCAGTTTCTATCGAAGTTAATGCCAATCAATTGTCCTTCTGAATTCAAAACTGGGCTTCCTGAATTTCCACCGGTAGTATGGTTTGATGCAATAAAACAAACATGCATTTGACCGTCCTTGTCAGCATATTTGCCATAATTTTTTGTAGTGTATAATTCTTTTAATTTTTTTTCAACCACATAGTCATAGATTTGTGGATTTTCTTTTTCAATAATGCCTTCTAAAGTTGTGAAGTATTCATATTGAACACCATCTTTTGGTTTATAATCATCGACTTTTCCATAAGCAATTCTTAAGGTTGAATTTGCATCATAATAATATCTTTTTTCGGGAGACATTTCTTTTATTGCTTTAACATAAACTCTTTGTAGGCTGTCAAGTTTGCTTTTCAATAATGAAATTTCAGGTAATATATTATTTACGTAATTTTTAATTAAACTTGAAGCTAATTTATATGCCGGGTCTTTTAATATATTTTTATATTTTTTAGCATTGTAATTATTCAAGAAATTTAACATTTTTTCTTCGGAACTAAAAACAGATTTTTTGTAAACATAATCGGCATATTTTGAAAAATCTCCATCAAATTTTTTCTCAACGAATTTAAAAATATCAGGATGTTTATCTTTGCCAAGGTCATTATAATATATTTGGAGGAGTGCTGAAAAAACTTTTTTATCAAGAGGTTGATAATAGTTTTTAAAATAGCCTTTAGCTCCTTTTTTATAATTTTCTATAAGTTCATTTAATTTGCTTTCTGTTGTTGTTTTATTTTGGCTTACTTCTATCAATTTTCGGAATTTGTTAGCATATCTGACAATATCTAAACCATAGCCGGCTTCATAAAAATAATCAAAAGAAAGATTTAATGGTGATAGGGTTTCATAAGTTTTGTTAAATTCATCCAATAAATTACCATAATGATGCTGAAGTTTTTTGTCTTTATTAGTCCATTTGTAAAATTCTTTTTCAAATGTTTCCTTCTTATTTATTGCATCTAATTTTTTAATTCCTCTATTTTCACCAATCATTTTTTTCCAGTAATTTGCAGTTCCGGCAGCTTTGGCAGAGTATTGAATTCTGACTTTATCGCTTTGGTTCATATAGCCATGAATTATCTCTAATTTTTTCTCGCGTATTTTTATTTTTGCAGGATTCTCAAGCTGTGTAATCATTTTAACAGCATAAGAAGTTAGATATTGTTGTGTTCTTCCCGGATATCCAAAAACAAAAGTAAAATCATTTTTGTCGTATCCTTTCAAAGAAATTGGAAGATGGTATTTTGGCTTGTAAGGAACATTTTCAGACGAATAATCGGCGGGCTTATTATCTTTATTAGCATAAATTCTGAAAATTGAAAAATCACCTGTATGTCGTGGCCACATCCAATTGTCAGTATCACCTCCGAATTTGCCAATATTTGATGGAGGAGCTCCAACCAATCTTATGTCAGTAAAGACCTCTGAGATGAACATATAATATTCATTTCCATAATCAAATGCTTTTATTTGTGATTTATAATGAGTGTCTTTAATTGCATCTTTTTTAATTTTTGAGATATTTGCTGAAATAATTTTTTTTCTTTCAGCTTCAGTCATTTTATTGTTTACTCCTTCAAGGACTTTTGCGGTTACATCTTCCATTCTTATAAGAATAGTTGCTTTCAATCCCGGGTTTTTTAATTCTTCTGATTTTTTTCTTGCCCAAAAACCATTAGTCAGATAATCGAATTCGAGTGAACTATGAGATTGAATTCTACTGTAGCCACAATGATGATTTGTTAATATTAAACCTTCATTAGAAATGATTTCTGCTGTGCATCCTCCACCAAACAAAACTATTGCATCTTTTATACATGATTGGTTTATGCTGTATATTTCATCAGCAGTTAGTTTTAAACCCAGTGTTTGCATTTCTGAATAATTTAATTGTTCAAGTAGTAAAGGTATCCACATACCCTCATCAGCCTTAACACTTATTTGAATGCTTAGAATAAAAGCTACAATTAGAAAATAAATTCGTTTCATCTGTTTTTAATGATTTAATTTATATTAAAAGGATTTTAACTTTTTACCGCAATAGCAGAAATTTCAACATTTGCATTTATAGGTAATTTTTTTACTTCAACCATTTCACGAGCAGGATAATTTTCTTTAAAATAACTTCCGTAAATTTTATTGATGTCTGTGAAATTATTTAAATCAGAAACAAATATTGAACATTTTACAATGTTTGAGAAATCTAAGTTTGCTTCTTGCAATATTGCACTTAGATTGTTCATAACTTGGGTGGTTTCAGCATTTATGTTATCATTAACAAAAATGCCTGTTTCTCTATTTATACCAACTTGTCCGGAAATGTATAATACATTATCTGCCATTATTGCTTGATTGTAAGGTCCAATTGGTTCGGGTGCTTTGTTTGAATTGATAATATTTTTCATTTAATTAAGATATTTTTATTAAAATTTAAATTATTGTGTAAAATTAAAAAATGTAAGTTCAATTAAGAAATGCGACTTTTAATCGCGAGAAAAGGGAAGTAAAATAATATTATTCAGGAAAGGAAAGAGATAAAAAAATATCTCCTTCTCTTTCGCTGAATTGCTAAATGTTTATTA
>Ga0307991_1002787_pt1 | contig 11653 bp, 7 predicted proteins | sample EllFjometagen131_FD_203146 | JGI IMG/M metagenome (GOLD analysis project Ga0307991, IMG submission 203146) | Marine microbial communities from Ellis Fjord, Antarctic Ocean - #131 | ecosystem: Environmental > Aquatic > Marine > Unclassified | place: Southern Ocean | collected 2014-10-08 | reverse complement strand
TTGAATTCATTAATATATTTATTTAATGCAACAAGGGCATCCTGTTTAACCTGGATAAATTCAATACCGGTTTCAAACATGCCTGATTCACCCCGATTTGTATACACGACTTTGCCTTCAATTTCGACCAGATCATCCTCAATACCGATTGATATTTTTAAAATATTTTTGGTCTGAATAGGCTCATGTGTCTCTAATTGAAGGCCGCTTTTACTGATATTTAACGTCCGCCCCATTCCCTGATCCCATTCTTTGCCATCTGAATCAAGAATTACATAGGATAAAAGATTTAATGCGTCGACTCTCTCATTCTTACGTTTATTAATTCCCATTGCATAACTCCTTATCACTAAGAAATATTTTTGATGGTTTCACAAAAAGTCCAAATTCTGTATTACACTGCATTCTTCGACATTGCGGAGCAAGTAGCTACGTCGCATTTCGAAAAATTTATGCGCCTTGCCAATTTTTATAAGAATGGTGAAGCTTTTTTTCTTGCCATCCGAATCTGACTTTTTACAGAATTATTATTTTTAGCCATTACGAAAAGATAAATTTCATGATGCTAATTATAAATTTTATCTATTTTACAAAAAAAATTAAAAAGAATCAATAATCATTCAAGCATTCGCTTTTGATTTTTTTAAATTATTTATCAGTCTGCCGGTTGTTACGGATAAACAGGTGGACGTGTGTAAAATTATATTCTTTAATGTCGTGGATAACTCGTCATATTCTTCTTTTAAATCAATTAAATCGATTTCTTCTGTCTCAAAATCATCAGAAACAAAAACCTGTGCAGAGTGTGGTTCGTGTGAAGTACTTAAAAAAGGGATGTTTCCGATTATGTCATCCGGATTTAAAAGGCACAGTTGTAAAAAATGATTATTGATATTTTTTACGACGGTCGCATTGCCTTTTAATATTTTAAAAATTGTATCATCTGCTTTTTCGGAAATGGATAGTTGTTTCAGTTCCCCCATATTTCGAAGATTTTTTATTTTTTTAAAATGTGCATTTGCGCAAATCGTTGTAACTTGCATCAATCGATTTTCAATTGAAAATAAAACGTCCTTCAAGCTTTCTGTTATTCTGGTAAATTCTTCCAAAATTCGATGATAATCCAATACGCCGAGCTGGACACGGGTAACCGCAGAAACGGTTGCGCTCCTGACATTACTTTTTTCTTTCAGAGAATTGATACTGCCGATAAAAGCGCCCTCTGTTAATTTACTAACCGGCACCGGACCTTCCGGCAATAAACGGATAACCTCAACCGTACCTTCCAGGATCACCCATAGCCAGTTACCATATTTTTCCTGAACAACGACTTCCTGCCCAGCTGAAAATTCATCCTCATCAACAATATAGAGGTAATCAACCAGGGGGCCTTTAATTATCGGGATACCGGAATCATCTTTAATTTCAGCCTTAGATTTTTTTGACGTTACCTGACCTACTGTTTCTATTAACCCATCATCAAGCATCCGCAAACCGTCTAGAATTAACTCCATCCGGTTTTTTTGAATTGTCTTACGGTGCAAAATTTTTTCGTTACTAAATTCAAAATCAGCATCTAACCAACCAAAAAATGAATTTAAAACGTCATTGCCTTTTTGATTCTGGTACTCTGCATCCACCGGATTTCCGTCAACAATATATATAAACCCGGGGCCTTCCGTATGCATGCTCGTCAGTTTGAGAATACCGGAACTTCCTGATCCGCCGAGAAGCTGAAGCAGTTCTCCCAGGTTAAGAAAACTCAGAGTTCCTTTTAATACGATATTAGAGTTCATCATTGATTTATTGCGCCCATTTAAATTCATTCTGCAGAGACTGTAATGTCAGTTTAAGCGTCTGATTTAAAGTATTGCCAACCCCTGCTCCGGATAATGCGCTGGCAGAAAATGACGGGACTTTCAGTTGCCGATTCAGTTCATGCTGCATTTTCTTAAGAGACATGATCGGTAATCCTTTTCCTTCAAGGTCGCGTTTATTATACTGAAGCACCAGGGGAATTTTACGGATACTCAACCCCATTTTTATAAGGTTTTCGTGAAGATCTTTTAATGAGAGCATATTTTTCTCACGTCGAACCGCCAGGGAATCAGCAACAAACACGATGCCGTCAACGCCGTTTAAAACAAGCTGGCGGGTTGCTTTATATTTCACCTGACCGGGAACAGTATATAATTGTACCTTAACGTCACAGCCTTTAATCTTTCCTAATCCAAGGGGCAAAAAATCAAAAAACAACGTCCGGTCACCTTCCGTATCAATTGAAATCATTTTGCCGGTAACCTGTTTTTTAAACGCCTTGTGAATATATTCAAGATTGGTCGTTTTACCACTTCGCCCCGGTCCATAAAAAACTAGTTTGCACTCAATTTGCCGATTTCTCAGATTAATTACCGCCATTTTTACTCCCCAAAAAAGCCGTCGTGAAATTTAATTTTTTACATAATCTAATTATCGATGAATCATCACCATTATGAAATAATTTTAATTATTTTGATTTCAAGGCTGTAGTCACCTTTTTTCGGGCCTGCATCGATTTCGTTTTTCGATGAGACATAGCCTTCTCCGGAAAAAATGGCAGCCGGAGAAGAGAACACAATTTCCTTAAGCAGATCACCGGGATTTATACTGTCAATCAGATTCTTTTCCCTTCTGGAAATTATCATTCGGATATATTTTCCTGACTGGAAGCTGATTTCCAATTCAATTTTTTCGCCTTCCTTCGGCCCTCTAGGCAAAACAAATCGGGCAGCGCTGATGTCAAGGATCTCATCATCATCTATTTCAGAATCTGGTTCAACAGTCCGTTGTGATTCGAGTTCATCGATTTCTTGATCTCCCCCTGCATTATCAATCAGCTCATTAAAATATTTTTGTATGGCATCTGCTTCTTCCGGCGGGAATAATTTATTTTTACGCCATTTTTGATAAAGGGAAACTGCATATTCCATATAATTTTGCTGAACCCAGCACCAAAGAATCTTTTTTGCCGCATCAAGGCGAAATTTGTCATATTCAAGCAATCGGTTTAATTCTTCAATTGCCTTATCATATTGTCCGAATTTGACCAGCGCAATAGCGCCTCCCAAAACAGAAGAGCCTTTTGACTCCGGATCATCAAAGCTGAACATTTCCTGCATGAGCGATTGTGCGTCTTCGGCAACTTCAGTCGTTGTTTTCGGTCCTTCTATTTTTTGGAGCTTTTTGTTGGTTGACTCGATCTTTAATGCGATTTGTTTTAAAATTCCCTGTCGATTTTGAATGTTTCGTGTTGATTTGACAAGTCCTTCAATTGATTTATATTTTTCAAGCGCATCTGTCAGTAATCCGTGCGAATTGTAGAGTTCCGCCTCCTTGTAATATTTTTTAATCTTTTCCCCAAGATCCATCTAATGTGCCCCGATTAAAATTTACGATAATCACTGCTATATAACATATTAGAACGATTTTTTGTAAAAAAACTGAATAATGATCCAATAATCAATGAATCGATCCGGACAATTCGTTTTTAATTGTCAGTCCCAATTCTTTAATCGTATATGGTTTTTTTAAAAATCGACCGGCCCCTAATTTTTGGACTGCTTTTACATCATCGGTTATCGAAAAACCGCTGGCAATAATTGCTTTCTGACCGGGAACATATTTTAGTATTTGTTTATATGTTTCAAGGCCATTCATTCCACTAGGCATTATCATATCAAGCAGTATTAAATCAAATGGCTTTTTCCGGATCTGTTCAACCGCTGCTTCCCCGCTTTGGACCCCGGCAGGCTTATAGCCAAGGGTTTTTAACATTTCGCAGGCAATGTCACGCTGGTTTTTTTCATCGTCAACAACAAGAATATCTTCGCTGTTTCCCAGATATTCATCAATAGATATTTTTTTTAATTGTTTTTTGATGCTCTCCCGGGTAATCGGGAAATATACGTCAAAACGGGTGCCCTCCGGGTTGCTTGTTACGACGACATATCCATTATGATCCTGAACCGTATTCCAGACAACGGTTAATCCCAGGCCGGTACCGCTTCTGCCCATTACTTTCTTTGTATAAAACGGTTCAAATATCCGATCAATTTCTTCATTTGAAACACCTCTGCCGGTATCAGATATTGATAAAACCGCATATTCACCAACCCGCACGTCATTGTAAGCCCGTAATGGACGATCTAAATAGCGATTTGCTGTTGAAATAACGATCCGGCCCTCTGTCTCAATTGCTTCTACAGCATTTGTTACCAGATTCATAATACTTTTTCGTACATGCAGACGGGAAGCATCAATATTAAATAAATCGGGGTTCAGATCGGTTTTGAGTCGAATATTTGCGTCCACTAATTTAAGTTTTAGAAATTCAGGCGAAATTAAAAATTCTTTCACAATACTGTTTAAATTAGATACCTCTTTGTTGCTTGCGATGCCTCTTGATATCGTTGTCAGATCATTTACGACCGCCGCAGCTCTTTCACCGGATGCCTGTATAACCTTCAATGCCTTGCGTGTCTTTTCATCAAGTCCCTTTCTCATCAGTAATAGTTCTGGATAACTGACGATTCCGGAAAGGATATTGTTCAAATCATGGGCGACACCGCCGGCAAGAAGTCCCAGCGCTTCCATTTTTTCTGACCTGACAAGTTTTTCCCTTAATGTCTGAGTTTCTGCTTCAGCAGCTTTCATGTCCGAGACATCCCGGACAACTGAAACAAGAACATTTTTTCCATAATAAATTATTTCCTTGGTCTGAATAATTAATGGGAATACAGCGCCGTCTTGTCTTAATCCCATGATTTCTAGAAACGTCGTCTGTTTTGAAATTATTTCTGGTTCAAACATTTCTCTGAATTCAGTGGCTATTGTCTTATTAAATGCCAGTTTTCCAATAACATCATTACGTTTATATCCGAACATTTTTAAAAATTGATCATTGACCTGAAGAATAATGCTGTTATGATGGATCACAATGGCTTCCAAGGCAGATTCCGACAATTGACGGAACCGCTCTTCACTCTCACGCAACGCCTGGATGGATTTTTTCAAATCCGTCACATCCCTGAAATTCATAACCGAACCAAAGTTTTTCCCACTATAAATTAAAGGGCGGGCAACCCGTTCAAAAATCCGGCCGTCTTTGAGATGTAATTCTGCAAATGTCTCTTTGCTGTTCTTTGAATTTTTTAAAGTAAACGTTTTCGGATTTTTTAATTGATCATGTATAAAGTCCGTCACCACCGGATTTCTATCTTTAAACCGAATTGCTTTGGATATTTTCCACATCTGATAAAATCGGTCATTTGCGTTGATGACATGGCCATGGTTATCCGTAACCAGAATCCCGTCTGACGATGATTCGAAGGTCGCCCTTAACTGTGCTTCGCTGTTACGTATTGCTGATTCAATTTTTTTTCGCGCGTTCACTTCAAAAGCCATCTGCCGGTTAATATCAGCAAGGGATTCTTCACGTTTCCTTATTTGATCACCCATCAATCTAAAATCAGAAATAATGGATTGGATTTCTATTTGTTTGAACTTGTTAAATTCATATTCGTAATTCCCGCGAGATATCTGTTTAATACCCTGAACAAGAATGCTCAAGGGCTTTTTTACCAATTGCCGAATTAATACAGAAGTTAAAAAAACTAAAGATAAAATAACTAACAATAGGGTGAGAAGATGGAATACCAGAAGTTGGTGCAGGCCTTCCTGGTATAATCGACGGGTCAGGCCAAACTTAACACTTCCAATACTTTTTTCGTTATGTCGAATTTCAAACTCACGAAAAATCAAATCCGGGTCATTGGATTTTGATTTATTAAAAATCATTCTATCATAGTCAATATGCTTGGAATTGTGGAGTTGTTCACTGATCTGCATCATTTCCACCAGCTCATTATTAAAATACGATTCTGCAATTTTCGTTGAAGTTTTTTGATCAAATTCCCAAATCGGCAACTCAAGGCCTTCAATTAAATAAGACTGGTATTCGTCAGCAAAATGCTCAAGCCTTTGCTCTTCCGTATGAGAGGCATAAAAATAATTGAAACCGATAGCGATCATGGACACGGTGATGACAATTAGAACAAGGCTTATCGTTAAATCTTTTGTTATGGTCCGTCTCTTGAATCTATTTCGGCGGGATGGAATTGATTGAACAGTTGTTTTCGCTGTCATTATAGGGTATTTGAGACTCCTTGTTCATTAACTGCCCAAAGTTTGGTTGAATAAAATAAAATATCTTAATCTTCCTTTATTATTAAATACCTATAATCATAAATCTTGTCAAGTATGGCGTTTTTGATACCAATGGCGTGAAAATATATCAAAATATCCGGATTAAAATTGTTTGTAAAAAAACGGTCACCCGGAAGAAATTTATTGATGAGTGGATTCCTCATAAAAAAATAATGACGTAACATCTAAAATGTAATGACAAATCTCATCCAATACAGTATCAAAACAAAAGAATCCATGAGCAAGGACGCCTTGATTAAAGTAAGTAAAACTTACATTTTTTATTTTGAATTTATTACATAATATCAATATATTAACAGAAATAATAAAAAAATGTTGACATAATTTATTCCATAAGTAATACATACTTACAACAAGAATCGTTTTTAATCTTGAATAATGACACATAAAATTTTGCATGGGAGACAGTTATGGATAAAAAAGTAACGGTTATTGGGGCCGGAAATGTCGGGGCCACGACAGCTCAAAGACTTGCTGAAAAAGAACTTTGTGATGTGGTTCTTATTGATATTGCTGAAGGGTTGCCTCAGGGAAAAGCCCTGGATCTGCTTGAAGCAGCGCCCATTGAAAAACATGATGCGTTTGTTCAGGGTGCCAATACCTATGACGCCTCCGCAGATTCTGATATTATTATCATCACCGCCGGGATCCCACGCAAACCCGGTATGAGCCGGGATGACCTGATCAAAACCAATATGAACATCATGAAAAATGTGACGGCTGAAGCGGCCAAACAATCCCCGGATGCCATTATTATTATTGTCAGTAACCCTTTGGATGCCATGTGTCATGTTGCGTATGATGCCAGTGGATTCCCCAAAAACCGGGTGATCGGCATGGCCGGCATTCTTGATTCAGCCAGGTTCAGAGCATTTATTTCCATGGAACTGGATGTGTCCGTTGAAAATACCCATGCATTTGTTCTGGGCGGCCACGGAGACACCATGGTTCCCCTGCCCCGCTATTCCACGGTGGCCGGCATTCCGATTACTGAGTTAATGTCTGCTGAGAAAATCGAGGTGCTGGTGGATCGGACGAGAAAAGGCGGCGGTGAGATTGTCAGTCTTTTAAAAACCGGGAGTGCCTTTTATGCGCCCTCTTCCGCAGCCGTTGAAATGGCGGAAGCTATATTAAAAGACAAGAAAAAAATTCTTCCATGTGCGGCGTATCTTGAAGGTGAATATGGGATTAACGGGTTGTTCATTGGCGTACCGGTTAAACTGGGGGCAAAAGGCATCGAAGAAGTCATTCAAATCGAACTGACCGACAGCGAAAATGCCGCTTTGCAGAAATCGGCCGATGCGGTTAAGGGGCTGGTTGAAGACCTTAAAAAACTGGCATGATGTTTAATGAATATTGTTCAGCGTGTTTTGAACAATTTCCGCCACTTTCCGGTTCATGCCGGGCACATTGGCAATTTCATCAACCGATGCCTGGTGTAGCTTTTTAAAGCTTGAAAAATTTTTTAATAACGCCGCTTTGCGGTTTTTGCCGATTCCGGGAATGGCATCAAGGCTTGAACGTAAAGCGGTTTTCGACCTTTTCCGCCGGTGAAAAGATATCGCATATCGATGGGCCTCATCCCGGATACGCTGCAGGAAATACAGTATTTCAATCTCATTTCCAAAATTAACCGGATTGACCCGGCCGGGTTTGTATATTTTATCCTGAGGTTCTTTTTTCTGGATGTCTTTTTTTGCGATGCCGATCACGTCAAACGCATTTCTCAAATTTAATTTTTCCAGGACATCGATAGCAATATTTAACTGTCCCTTCCCGCCGTCCACGATTAACAGTTCAGGTAATTCCGTATTTTGATTATTTTTTTTAAACCGTCTTTCAAGCACCTCTTTCATGCAGGCATAGTCGTCCTGAAGATCGACTGTTTTAATGGTATACCGGCGATAATGTTTCTTGTCCGGTTGCCCATCAACATAAACCACCATACCGGCAACCAGATTTTGACCCATCATGCCTGAATTATCAAAACATTCAATCCGATGGGGAAATTGCTGAAGCCTTAATTTTTGCTGAAGTCTGTTCAAAAGATCGGCTTGGGCGGATAACTCGTCAACCATCTTGTTTAATCGTGATTCCGCATTATCTCGGGCCATGTTTATCAGGAGGACTTTATTGCCCTTTTTAGGAACCAGAATATGGACTTTCGACGCTTTGATACTGGAAAGCCATTCTTTATGAATAGCGGCATCTGAAAGCTTTATAGGGAGTAAAATTTCTTTGGGTATATTGTCGGAATTCCAGTAATATTGTTTAACAAATGCATCAATGACCTCATAATTAGACGAAATAGCGTCCTTAAAAACAAAGTGACGAACTCCTTGTAAAAACCCCTTTCTGATTAACAGTAAGACAACCACTGTATATATATCATTGCCGGACAACCCAATGACATCCCGATCCACAAAATCCATCGAAACAACAATTTGTTTTTCAACTGTTTTTTCCAGTGCAAATATTTTATCCCTCAGCTTAGCCGCATTCTCAAATTCTTCCGCCCGGGCTGCCGTAATCATTTCATCCTTTAATGTCTTTACAAGTTTATGAATTTGACCGTTTAAAAACATCCGGACTTCAGTTACGATTTTGTGATACTTCTGTTTATCGACATTATGGCAGCAGGGTGCGAGACATAGCCCCATTTGATAATTAAGGCATGGTCTGGACCGGGGTTTGACCTGTTCGGAAATGCATTTGCGAAGTTTGAATGTTTTGTTTATCAGTTTTAACGTCTGGCGCACCGCGCCAGCAGAAGCGAACGGCCCGAAATAGACGGCATCATCATTTTTTATTTTTCGGACAATCCGCAGGCAGGGATAATCGCTTTTAACTGCGATCCGAAGGCAAGGATATCGTTTATCATCTTTTAAAATGACATTATAACGGGGTTTATAACGTTTGATCAGGGTGGATTCAAGTATCAGGGCTTCTTTTTCTGAAATTGTAATAATCGTTTCAAAGGATGAAGTTTTTTTGACCAAAACGCCTGTTTTTAAATCTTGATGGGATACCCGGGCAAAATAGGATGCCAGCCGTTTTTTTAAATTAGCAGCTTTTCCGACATAAATAATTTTAGCATTATTATCTTTCATCAGGTACACCCCCGGACCTGATGAAACAGAATGCAGTTTATCTGAAAGATTTTTATCCATGGAGTTTGTCGATTTTTAAGACTTCACTTCAAAATCAAAAACAATTAATTTTTTCAATACCCTGATCCGGTCCCGGAGTTCAGCGGCTTTTTCAAACTGGAGTTCCTTTGCCGCCGCATTCATCTGTTTTTCAAGGGATGCGATCTGTGTTTCCAGGTTTTCATATGATGCATAATTCGTTGCTTTTTCTTCAACCTGAAACAACTGGCTGTCGGATTTGGGATAAAACTTTGAAATCAGGGCGGTTGAAATTTCTTTTTTAATCGTCATAGGAATAATATTGTGATCGCGATTATATTTTTTCTGTACTTTTCGGCGGCGAATGGTTTCATCAAAAGCCATCTGCATGGAAGCTGTGATAACATCTGCATACATCAAAACTTTGCCGTTAATATTTCGTGATGCCCGGCCACAGATCTGTATTAAGGAGCGGGCAGAACGCAGAAAGCCTTCTTTATCCGCATCAAGAATCGCTACCAAGGAAACTTCGGGAATATCAAGGCCCTCACGAAGGAGATTGATGCCAATCAGCACATCAAACTCTCCTGTCCGTAGATCCTGTATAATCTCAAGCCGCTCAAGTGTTTTAATGTCTGAGTGAAGATAGCGGACCTCGATGCCGAGTTCAGAGTAATAATCAGTTAAATCTTCTGACATCCGTTTAGTCAAAGTGGTGACAAGAACCCTTTCATTTTTTTTAATCCGAAGCTGGATTTCTTCAAATAAATCATCTACCTGTTTATCCGCTTTCCGAAATTCAATGACCGGATCAATTAAACCGGTAGGCCGGACAATCTGCTCGACAATGGCGCCGTGACTGATTTCGACTTCATAATCAGCGGGGGTTGCCGAGACATAAACCACCTGGGAAATACGAGATTTGAATTCGTCAAAGCGTAACGGACGGTTATCAAGCGCAGACGGCAGTCTGAATCCGAATCCCACCAGAGTCTCCTTGCGGGAACGGTCGCCCTTGTACATCCCCCGCAATTGCGGAAGCGCAATGTGGCTTTCATCAATGAACATCAGATAATCATCCGGGAAATAATCCAGCAAGGTGGGCGGCGGTTCGCCAGCCTTTCGACCCGTGAGGTGTCTGGAATAATTTTCAATACCATTGCAGTAGCCGATCTCCTGGATCATTTCCAGATCAAAATTTGTTCGTTCTTCAATCCGTTGCGCCTCAATTAATTTATTTGCTTTGACGAAATAATCAATCCGGTCTTTTAATTCTTCATTCACCACTTCAATGACCCGTTTCCGGGTCCGCTGCTGGGTGACATAGTGACTGGCCGGATAAAGGATTAGGCGCTTCAGGGACTTTTTCTTATTTCCGGTGAGCGGATCAATCTCAGAAAGCCCATCAATCATATCTCCAAAAAACTCGATGCGAACCGCCGTGTTTTCTTCATAAGCCGGAAAAATTTCTACCCGGTCTCCCCTGACCCGGAAAATACCGCGATAAAAATCCGTATCATTGCGCTCATACTGAATATCAACCAGACGTGTCAGCAACTGCTCCCTTGAAAATCCCATATCATTTTCAAGTTCAAGTCGCATGGCAATATAATCTTCCGGCGCCCCTAAGCCGAAAATACATGAAACACTGGCAACCACAATAACATCCGGCCGGGATAAAACCGATCGGGTCGAAGAATGTCTCATTTTATCAATCATTTCATTGATTGAAGAGTCCTTCTGGATATAGGTATCGGAAACGGGAATATACGCTTCCGGCTGATAGTAATCATAATAACTGACAAAATACTCCACCGCGCTATCTGGAAACAAAGTTTTAAATTCATTAAATAATTGAGCAGCCAGCGTTTTGTTCGGCGCCAACACCAGCGTCGGTTTTTGAACTTTCTCGATGATATTGGCCATGGTGAATGTTTTACCCGATCCGGTCACCCCGAGCATCACCTGGTTTTTTTTGCCTTCCGTAACGCCCTTGCTCAAAACGTTGATGGCATTCGGCTGATCTCCTTTCGGGGTCATTTCGGAAACTAATTTAAATCGCGACATGATATTTATGTATTAAAACCCAACCCGGATATACCGGAAAAAATTAAAGAAAAACTAAACATTAAACATTCAACATCGAACATCAAAGACGGATATCGCTTCGCTTTTTTTCATAATACGAGAAATATAGTGGAAAAATAAATCAAATTTTTACGATCCGTATTTGAACTTCAGAGAAAAAACTAAACAACCCT
>Ga0307991_1002786_pt1 | contig 11653 bp, 10 predicted proteins | sample EllFjometagen131_FD_203146 | JGI IMG/M metagenome (GOLD analysis project Ga0307991, IMG submission 203146) | Marine microbial communities from Ellis Fjord, Antarctic Ocean - #131 | ecosystem: Environmental > Aquatic > Marine > Unclassified | place: Southern Ocean | collected 2014-10-08 | reverse complement strand
TTAGTGTCTGTACGAAAACCCGAAATTTTGCGAGTTTTCCCGGCCAAAATCATTTTTTAAAATAAAATCATACCAAGAATTATCCCGAAGTTCCCCATATCCGGCCTGCTGGATCACGATTTCGGTGTAACCCATTGATATGCATCTTATCAAGGCAGACTGCTCCCCGTGAGCAGCGGTTTTCGTTTTTTCTGTCAGTGAGTTAGGCAGCTAATCGTAGCTTTTGCCTCCGCTTTAATGCCTTTTTCTCCTTCTCTAAAATAATCCCACCCAGTCGCTGGATATTACGACCCACTATTGCCAGGGCAACATAACGTTTGAATCCATATATCCCATGATCCGGACAGCGATCCAGGCCATGATGATCCAGAGCATTTATCGCCGATTCTATTGCAGAGTGCTGCTTCCGTTCTTGAATAAAATATTCATCCTCTTGCCTTTCCTTGTCCTCAACTGACAACCGGCCTTTCTTCGGGAGGATAACTCTTTCCAGTATCTCTTGCAGTTTTTTTTGATTCGACGGGGTCCAGAATCCTTTGTCAAAACTACAGCTTTTAAAATCAGGAAATCTTTTCTTGGTTTCCTCAACCATGGCGATCGCAATTTTATCATCGGTCTCTTTCTCCATTACTCGGTGATAGAGAATAAACTGATATTGATCTTCCATTATGCATACCCGCAATCCAAGTTCCACCGGCACTCCTGCTTTCCCCTTGCTTATCCACTCGGTATGCTCTTCAAAGACTGAAAAAATCTTTTCCTCATGCTTTATCACCTCATCTAGGATCACTCGCCGATCAACCTGATCCATTAACTTTTCCGCAAACACGAGATAGCGTTCTATCTCCATTATATCGAAATAATACGCGCTACTCTGTTCTCGTACTTCCCTGATGGTTTCTTTCGCTCGGAGAAAAAATTCACCAACTAATTCCAAGTACGCTTGATAATACCGAAGGATCAGATCTTCTCGTATTTGCTTCTTCTCCGGATTCTTGGAGTTAGAACGTTTCATCCTCTGGATCTGTCTCAGTAGGTTTTTGATCTTCCTCACATTGTGCTTATATTGCCGCCAACCCGAGCCGCCGAACTCAAAACTCAATCGGGAGGTCAATATAATCACTTTGCGAATAGCATCAAACAGCAGGCTGATATCTGTAGGAAAATGAACATCGGTCTTGACTACGGCTGAATCACATCTTCCTCTTGAACCTTCTTCGGGCTTTTTTTTTACCAACGAGTGTCCCGCTTCCACTACCACTACGTTGATCTTATCCAGCACTTCCACCGTCAATAACGACACATTATCCTTCAACGTCTGCAGGGCATACTTGTCTTTTTTGTTAAACAGGTTATGGCCTAACATCTCCCTCAATCCCAGATGATGATCCGCCATCTCCTTTAACCGATCATAGTCCCAATCGCAGTTCAATCGGATTGCCCCCAACACAAAAATCTTCCACAGTTCCATACCGGGGCGGCCGTTATTCGCGTTGGTGCCCGGTGGTACAATTTCCTCCAATATTTTGAAAACTTTTTCCCTTAATTTCGGTGTGCAATAAACATACTGCAATCCCTTTAATAATTTCGGAATATCGTCTCGAGAGCGAGGATCAAATTCAATTTTTGAGATATCCACTTCTCCTAATTGCATCTGCGGATCGATTGTTTTTCTCATCTGTTTTCCTCTGAAGATTTTTACTATAATTTGTTCAAGAATATGTTGGCATACCCCCCAAAAATCTGAACAATCGAGAGGAACCCATTGCAATTCAAGTAATTATAGCAAAATAGCCAAAAAATACCAAACAAAAAAAGAAGTAATTTTACTCAATCTTCAGATTGAATTATTTGATGAGCTCCTTTATTATAATACGGTTATGACTTTTCGGTCAGACACTAATTAAGTTATTGCTATGGAATTTTCCCGAAATACTTCGGGATCCCGATTTCATTTACTTTTAAATATAAAGTATCGGGACAATAACTGATAAAAAATTAAACAATTTAATGCCCAGCTCCGTTGGCGCGGAGAATCTTTTAACTTTAGGCACTTAAGCGCACTTTAGGCACTTAAGGCACTTTAGAACGTTGCGCCGAAGGCGCTAAGTTCTAAAGGAGAATATTTGTGAAGAGATGGATTACAGTAGTAATGTTTAGTATTATGGTCGCGTTGGTTTTCTGTATTGCCGATGCCCCGGCCAAGGATGACAAACTGGCGACCCAGATCGATGATTCGGTCAAGGCATCCCGGGAAGAATCCGGATCTGAGGCATACCTATTTCCGGGTTGGTTGATCGACTTCAGCGCCGGCTACTCACTCTCCCGGGGAAATTCGGATACATCCGATTTCCTAGCCCGGGCGGCTGTCATCAAGAAGTTTGAGGAGACCTGGGAGCTGATCGCCAAAGGAGAGTACGCCTGGGGAGAGGTGAAAGACCAGGATTCGGGAGAGTACGACAAGACCGCCGACCGTGGTCTCCTCAAGGGCCAGGCCAATCTATTTGTTATAGAGAGCGGTTTCCTCTACGGTCGCTCCGAGGTATCATACGACAAGATTAAGAAACTGGACCGCCGTCTCGATAACGGCATAGGCGTCGGTTATGAGCTATATAGGGATGGGAAGACATATACCGCCCTGGAGGCAGGTACCGCCTACATCGACAGCAAGTACGAGGATGATCAGCGTGAGCACGGAATCTACCTCCGGTTGGCGCAGAACGGGGCACTGGTGATCAATGAGCGAGTTACTATTGTCGAGAGCGTAGAATATAAGCCCAAATTTGATGACTTCGATTCCTACCTGATCAACGGTGAGGTCTCTCTCCGGGTTGGGCTTTTTTCACAGCTGTATTTTATGCTGAGTGTGACCGACCGGTATGACAACACCCCGGCGGCCGGAACCAAGCGGAATGACCTCTCGGTCATCAGCTCCCTCGGGGTTTCTATATAGAACTTAACTTCGCAACTTTTCTGCCACAAAGACACTAAGACACGAAGAAAAGAATTAAAGGTTCAATAACTACGTCTCTTCTTGTTTTCTTAGTGTCTTGGTGCCTTTGTGGCAGAGTTATTGTCCCGATAATATCAATTAAACAAATCGGGATCCCGATGGATATCGGTCCCGATAATATCAATCAAACAAACCGGGATCCCGAAGTATTTCGGGAGAAAATTACGAAGCAGAAGGTCTGATACAAACGTGGTACTGTAGTGATAGCTATGAAGAGACCGAATAGCGTAGGAAAGCCGTACCCTCGCAAGGATGGTCCGGATAAGGTCCACGGTCGGATCCGTTATACCGATGACGTGCTTCCGCCCGGCACCCTCCATACCGCTTTTGTGACCAGTCCCCACGCCCATGCCAAGATCGTCTCGATTGATATAGGTGAAGCCGCCTCCGCCCCCGGAGTTTGTAAAGTCGTAACCGGCGCGGATTTCGATATCCGGCTCGGCATCTATCTTGGCGACAAAACGCCACTGGCCCGGGAGAAGGTCCGCCATTTCGGCGAGCCGGTGGCGGCGGTAATTGCCGATACCCCTCCGCACGCTGCTGCTGCCGCCCGGCTGATTCGGGTTGAATACAGCCCGCTCCCCATTGTCAGCAGTCTCCAGGAAGCTCTGGCCTCATCCGCCCCCATCATCCACGAGCGGATGGATACCTATGCGCACATCCCCGCCATGCTCCCCGAGCCCGGTTCCAACGTTGCCAATCGGACCAAGATCAGGAAGGGCGACATCGAGGCCGGTTTCGCCGCGTCGGATATAATTATCGAACAAGAGTTCAGCTTTCCTCCCGGAGATCATGCCGCCATGGAGCCCCGGGTCTCAATCGCCGAGATTGGTGCCGACGGCACCGTTACCATCCGCTCTTCCACCCAGGCCCCTTTCGTGGTCCGTTCCCTGATGAGCGCCTTCTTCGATATCCCGCCCGGGAAGATTGTCGTCATTGCCCCTCCCGTCGGCGGCGGCTACGGCGGTAAGGCCGGGATCCAGCTCGAGGGACTTGCCTATCTTCTCTCGAAGTCCGTCGGAGGGAGGCCGGTCCGGGTGGCCAACAGCCGTGAGCAGGATCTCGTCTCCTCTCCGGGACATATCGGATTGGAGGCGAAGGTGAGGCTGGGTGCCCGGAAAGACGGCCTCCTGGTCGCTATGGATCTTCTCTATCTCTTTGACAGCGGCGCTTATGCCGATTACGCGGTCAATGTCAGCCGGGCCGGCGCAATTGCCTGTACCGGTCCCTACCGGGTCCTGAACGTAAAGGCCGATTCGCTCTGCGTGTACACGAATCATCCCTTCTCCGCCGCTTACCGGGGTTTTGGTCATGAGGTGATAATAGCCATCGAGCGAGCGATGGATACTCTGGCAGACCGGCTGGAGATGGATCCGGTAGAACTGCGGATACTGAACGCCATTCGCTCCGGTGATACCTCGCCTACCCGATCGGTGATGGACTCCAGTACCGGCGATCTCCCCGAGTGCCTCCGCCGGGCCGCCGGGATGGTGGGGTGGGAGGAAGGTACACTCCTCGATATTGGCGGAAACCTGGTGCGGGCGAAAGGGATCAGCAGTTTCTGGAAGGCTCCGGCCATGCCCACCAATGCCGGGGCCGGCATGGTGCTCACCTTCAACTCGGATGGAAGTATCAACCTCAGTTCCGGTATCATCGAGATTGGACAGGGGACCTATACCGGCATTGCCCAGATCGTCGCCGGGCGTTTCGGGATAGATCCCGACGATGTCCATGTCAACTATGAGATCAATACCCGTCTTTCTCCCCATGACTGGGCGACGGCGGCCAGCAGGTCTCTCTTCATGGCCGGCCGGGCGGCGCTGGCGGCGGCGGATGACGCCATCGATCAGATCAAGCGGATCGCCTCCGATCCTCTCCGTTGCCCGGTGGATGACCTTGAAGTCTTAGGCGGGCGGGTCTATTTCCGTGACGACCCTGATCGCGGGTTGGACCTTAGTGATGTGGTGCTTGGCTACCAGTATCCTGACGGTTCATCCATCGGTGGCCAGGTTATCGGGCGGGGAAAGTATATATCTCGAGGTCTGACCGGGCTCGATCCGGAGACCGGAGAAGGTACACCGGCGCTGGAGTGGACCCTGGGTGCCGAGGCGGTTGAAGTCGAGGTGGATCTCTCCGACGGTTCCTATCGAGTACTGAAGGCGGTCTGCGCGATGGATGTTGGAAAGGTCATCAATCCCCAGCTGGCCCGGGGCAACGTGGTCGGTTCAATAGGGATGGCTCTCGGATATTCCACCACCGAGGGATTTGTCTTCGACAGGAAAGCGCGGCCCTTAAATTATCGGTTGCGGGATTTCAAGACACCACGGTTCGGGGAGCAGCCTGAATATGACGTATCCTTCGTCGAGACGCCCCAGGGCGATGGCCCCTGCGGCGCCCGGGGACTGGGCGAGCAGGGCGTGCTCGGTATCCCCGGCGCACTGGCTAACGCGATATCCCGGGCCATCGGTTGTCCGGTCGATTTCCTCCCCATCACCCATGAAAAGGTATGGGAACTTATTCGGGGACAAGGGGAAGATAACAATAAATCCCAAATTCCAAGTTGTTAAGCACCTTAGCCAAAGGCTGATCAGCCTTTGGCTGAAAATAACAAATAAATATCAAAGAATATATACCCACCCAACATGATACCGAACAATTTTACTTATTACCGTCCGGAAAATCTGGCGGAGGCGATGGAGGCTTACACCATGGCCGAGAAGAATGGCCTCCGCCCCCTGTACTTGGCCGGGGGGACCGAGATCACCACCTTCTGCCGGCAGGGGACGATCAAGCCTGGTGCTCTGATTGATATCAAGCGAATTTCCGAATGCCGTTGCTTCGATGAAGAGGGAGATGAGATTATCTTTGGTTCGGCTTTGACGCTGAATGAGGTGGTGGAGAGTAACTCTTATCCCCTGCTCGCGCGCGCGTCCCGGATTGTCGATCATACCGTTCGCAACCGTCTTACCCTGGGAGGAAACATTGCCGGCCGGCTTCCCTACCGGGAGACCGTGCTTCCGTTTCTCCTGGCCGAGGCCCGGGTCCACCTTTCGGGTCCCGACGGGGAACGCGTGGTGCCGATTTTGGATGTCTTCTCGAAACGACTGAAAATTGAACCAGGCGAGCTGCTGGTTCAACTACTGGTATCGAAAGCCGCGTTGTCCGGGTCCTGGTACTACCGCCGGGAGGTGAGGAAGACACGGGTCGATTATCCGCTCCTGACGGCCTGCTTTCTTGGTATCAACGGCTCGATCCGGATGGCGATGACGGGGGCGTATGGCTTTCCGTTCCGGGCCCGGGAAGCGGAAGAGGTACTCAATGACAGTACCATTGCCCCGGCCGAGAAACCGGCCCTGGCCCTCGCCGCGATCCCTTATTCCTTTTCAGAGGATATGCGGGGTAGTGGATCATATCGACGGATGCTTCTGGAGCGATCCATTGCTCAAGCACTGGAGAAATTTAAGGCGGGAGAATGATGGTTTCGGTCATATTGTGGTGCTGTCAAAAGAATTATGGAAGAATGTGCGCCAGAGGCGCATCAGCCTCAGGCTGAAAACCGGCAAAAGGCAACTGAATATCCAACCCGCCGTCGCTAAAGCTATGGCGAGGCAGAGCAAGAAATATCTCATGATAAAATACCATAATACAGTCTCCATTTTCCTGCGTGTGAACGGGGAGAACCGCGAGGTCCAGGTCCGTCCGGCGGATACACTGCTGCAGGTTCTGCGGAATCACCTGGGTTTGACCGGTGCCAAGGCCGGCTGCGAGAACGGCGACTGCGGTGCCTGCACGGTTTTGCTGGATGGAAGACCGGTAAAGTCCTGCATGATCCTCGCGGTCGAAGCGGAGGGTGCCGAAATCACCACCATCGAGGGGATCTCGAATACGGTGGTTCAGAGAGCGTTCCTGGATGAGGCGGGTTACCAGTGTGGTTTCTGTACCCCCGGTTTCATTGTCAACGCCTTCGCGCTTCTCCGGGCGCATCCCGATCCTGATAAGGAGACGATTCGGATGTGGCTGGAAAGCAACCTCTGCCGCTGTACCGGATATGAGGGCATTGAGAACGCGATCCAGGCCGCAGTAAAAGTGCTGAAGTCCACAAATCCAAAGGAGTAAAATCGGAGATATCGAAAGAAAAATTAGCTCTATATATCTGTCACATATTCGTCTGCGTAAAATCCCGTCAGGGTGAGAGAAAATCCTGCGCTGCCGGTCAGAGCCCGGTGGTTAAATCCATCCTGAAGAAAGAAGTAAAGAGCCGGGGATGGGTTGACCGGGTAAGGGTATCCGACTGCGGCTGTCTGGGGCTCTGCCCGCATGGTCCCAATGTCATAATCTATCCCCAAAAAATCTGGTTCTCCGGTGTGACTGAATCAGATATCCCGGATATTCTCGCCCGGGTTGAGTCAGAACTGTTGATATAATTATAACCATTCAAGAAGAGGTATTCAGATGAGAAGATTTGGATTGTATTCCGCATTAATCTGTTTTTTATTAGTTCTCTCGGGCTGTCAAACAGCGTATTACAAGACTATGGAGAGTTTTGGTGTGCACAAGAGGGATATACTGAAGGATAACGTTGAGGAGGCACGGGACAGCCAGGCGGAAGCCAAGGAGCAGTTCCAGACTGCCCTGGAGAAGTTCACCGAGGTCACGGGTTTCCGGGGTGGCGACCTGGAGTTGAAGTACAAAGAGATGAAGCGGGAACTGGACCGTTGCGAGGATAAGGCCGAGAAGGTGCGGACGCGGATCAAAAACGTCGAGGATGTGGCGGACGCGCTCTTTATTGAGTGGGAGAATGAGCTTGAGCAATATTCCAGCCGGAAGCTTCGCCGGTCCAGTGAGACGAAGCTCTACGAGACGCGCCGCCAGTACGAGAAGCTGGACGCCGCCATGCGCCGGGCGGAGGAGAAGATGGATCCGGTACTGGTGGTTTTCCGGGACCAGGTTCTCTACCTGAAGCATAACCTCAACGCCAAGGCGATCGCGTCCCTCCAGGATGAACTGGCCGCGGTGGAGGAGGATGTGGCGATGCTGGTCAAGGATATGGAAGCCTCCATTGCCGAGGCTGACAGCTTCATCAAGACGATGACGGAGGAGGGATAGAGATGGAGACAGTCTGGTTTCTTATCATTGGACTGGCGGCCGGCTGGCTGGCCGGCCGGATCATGAGGGGGCGAGGATTCGGTCTGATCGGTGCCCTGGCGACCGGGGTGATCGGGGCGGTAGTAGGCGGCTTTATCTTCAAGCTGCTGGGGATTCAGACCGAGAGCCTGATCGGATCGCTGGTCACCGCGCTGGTAGGAGCTATTCTTCTGCTTTCTATCCTGAGGATCTTTAAGCGGTAAATGAGGGCCCGCCGCGGGGTTAAAAGTAATTCTTTTTTAAAGGATAGGATCCGTTCCGGATCTATAATACAGATTAATGCTGGATCTTTTTTGCGTGGATACGCTTCCTGGCTTCAGTGGTGTCGATGCTGGAGGGAAGGGATATTAATCTCTCCAGATGATCGTTGATGATCGTCTCGATAAACTTTTTCCTGTCAGCCCGGGTAATATATTTTTCCGCTAGGAATAGAAAAATCTGGTTGACCTCGGAATTCTCATATTCATTGGCCAGATCAACCGCCTCATCCAGATTCCCAATCTTATCCCATCGAACCGGGTCAATAGTACTCGTAGCGGCGACCTTCAGGTCGCCATTAGTGGCCGTCTGAATGCCCCCGCGACGAGATTGCGCCGCAGGCGCAAATCTTCTCCGGTCAAAAAATTTCTTTTCTGGTGTGACAGTATGGACTCCCCCCCTGGTTCCGATAATAGTCCTGGTGATATTCCTCAGCTTCCCAGAATGTACCGGCCGGGGTCAGTTCGGTGGCTATCTCATATCCTTTCTCTCCCAGGATCCTGATCAGTTTCTCCGCGGTCTGTTTCTGCTCTTCATCAAGATAAAATATTGCCGAGCGATACTGTTCTCCGATATCCGGCCCCTGACGGTTGACTTGGGTGGGATCATGTATCTCGAAGAATAATCGAGCTAACTTTTCGTAGGTTGTCTCCGCGGGATCGTAGACGACTTCGATCGCCTCGGTGTGACCGGTGGATCCGCCGCAGACCTCACGATAAGTGGGATCTTGCTTTCGACCACCCATGTAGCCGACCCGGGAGGAAATAACACCTTCAGCATTTTGGAATAAATATTCCGTCCCCCAGAAACATCCGCCCGCGAAATATGCCTTTTTGGTCTGCACTTTTTCCTGGGCCGGAATAAAATTTAACGAGATGGAGTTAACACAGTGCCGGATATCCTTTCCGGTCATCTTTTCCCCGGTGAATACATGTCCCAGATGAGCCCCGCAATTATTGCAGATTATCTCTGTACGTCGGCCATCCGCGTCGGGGACGCGTTTTATCGCCCCCGGAATTTCGTCATCGAAACTCGGCCACCCGCAGTGAGCATCGAACTTGTCTTCTGAACGGTAGAGCGGGGCGCCGCATCTCTTGCAGATATAAGTACCGTTTTCTTTATTCTGATAATACTTGCCGGAGAACGGCCGTTCGGTTCCTCTGTGAACTATAACCTGCTCTTCAGCGGAGTTTAATTCATTATATTTCATCTCTTCTCCCTCTGCCCCGGCAGCGGCATCGCTTATAACCAAATTGATAGTCAGCAGTCCAGCTGCAATAATGATCAAGCTGTGTTTTAAGTTCATGATTTAAAATACTATCTGCATATTTAATAAATGTAAAATCATTATATTCCCCTGATTTATATTTCTCGCTTTCTCGAGAAACCGAGAAATGATAGGATAGTTCCTGAATGTTAAAGATGGAGGAAATGAAAAAATGGATGTACTGGTCCGACTTTTTAAAAGTGTGGCTAATGAAAAAAGAGTACTCTTGCTTGAGACCCTCCTGGAAAAGGGCGAGATGCGGCTTGATGACCTGGTATTCTATGTAAAACTTCCCTATAAAACAGTATCCAGGAACTTAAAAATTTTGGAAAAGTCAATGCTGGTCAAACACCGCACCAGGAAAGGGAAGGTCTATTACTCTATTGAGGGGTCATCGTCCCTATTTTATGAGAAGACCCTGCTTAAACTTATCCGCCATCAGCAAGTAAAGAAGCAAAAACGCGCTTAACTAATTTCTCCGAGGAAGAAATCATTGAGCGCAAAGCTGCATAGTTCCACAAATTAATAATACGTCACCGTATTTATGAGACAGAGCACTAAGTCCTTAGGAGGCAACCATGACCAAATTACACGAACTTTCTGACCTGGGCCAGGCGGTCTGGATTGACTACATCAGCCGTTCTCTCATCACTACCGGCCGGCTTACTGAGCTGGTAGATGAAGGAATCCGGGGCCTGACCTCAAATCCAACTATCTTTGAAAAAGCCATTGCCGGAAGTTCTGATTATGATCGGGAGATGGCGCGACTGGCGGGCGAAGGGAAGTCAGTGGAGGAGATTTACGAGGCGCTGGCTCTAAAAGATATCGGAGATGCCGCCGATATTCTCCGACCCCTCTATGATCGAACCAACGGGAAGGACGGTTATGTTAGCCTGGAGGTCAGCCCCACGCTGGCCCATGATACCGCAGGCACTATTACTGATGCGCGGCGCCTCTATAAAATCTTGGGACGGCCCAATGTTATGATCAAGGTGCCGGCTACTCTCGAAGGGATCCCGGCCATTGAGACCCTGATCGGTGAGGGCATAAATGTTAACGCGACCCTGATCTTCTCCCTGACCCACTATCAAGCCGTGGCCGGGGCTTATCTGAACGGCCTGGAAATATTGGCGGCCACTTCCGGAGATCTTAGCCGGGTGGCCTCGGTAGCCTCTTTCTTTATCAGCCGTATCGATACAATCGTGGATAAGGAGTTGGATAAAAGAAACGTAATAGATCTCCAGGGAAAGATAGCCATCGCCGCCGCCCAGACCGCTTACGCCCGTTTTCAGAAAATCTTCAGCGGTGAACCGTGGTCCCGGCTGCCTTCTCCAGGGGCGCGAGTGCAGCGCCCGCTCTGGGCCAGCACCGGTACTAAAAACCCGCTTTATCCCGACACCCTTTACGTGGATAGCCTGATTGGTCCGGATACAGTTAACACGGTGCCTCCGGCAACCATGGAAGCCTTTCTCGATCACGGCACCGTGGCGCCGACCATCGAGACCGATCTGGAGGAGGCCCGCGCTCTGCTCCTCCGGCTGGATGAATCAGGGATTGATCTGGATGCCATTACCCAGAAGCTTCAGGATGATGGGGTAGCCTCCTTTGCCGATTCTTTTGGGACTTTGCTGGCCAGCATCGCTGAAAAAATAGAGCTGTTTAAAACTCGGGTCTGACTACGCCTTGCCCGGAAAGAGATAAAAAATACCTCTACTCTACTCGGCACGATTCTTTTTCGGGGCCTTCTTTCTCTGGCTAACCGATAAGATTCGCCTCCACCTCCACCCCGGTCTCAAGATATCGGAAGCGGAGGGGATCAAGACCTCCTGGCACCGGAACATTCTTCTGGTTCTCGCGATTACCCTGCACAATATACCGGAAGGTCTGGCGGTGGGGGTAGCTTTCGGGGCCCTGGCTTTCAACCTCCCCTCGGCCACCTTTGCCGGCGCGGTTGCCCTGGCAATCGGGAT
>Ga0307991_1002785_pt1 | contig 11655 bp, 12 predicted proteins | sample EllFjometagen131_FD_203146 | JGI IMG/M metagenome (GOLD analysis project Ga0307991, IMG submission 203146) | Marine microbial communities from Ellis Fjord, Antarctic Ocean - #131 | ecosystem: Environmental > Aquatic > Marine > Unclassified | place: Southern Ocean | collected 2014-10-08 | reverse complement strand
ACATTTGCTGGACAGGGTTGTCAATATGTAAAAATCGACGAATAATTCCGTAATTTATGCACAGCTACTGTTTTTTTGAAACAGTAGTCGTTTCCGCTCGCCGAAAAAAGACGCTGCACCTCCCAACATGAGGGTTAAAGGCCGGCATAAAAAAGATAAGCGAGCTTGATCACGACTACCTAGATAAAAAACGAAAACAAAAATGCCTTTTGAGGTTGTTGGAGAACTCTGTTAGTTCCAAAACCAGCTACTTTGCAACACCCTTATAGTGTCTACTCCTTCCATCCAGCTTGTTTGAAGATGCTGTTTAAGGTTTTGGACCGGCTCTATCACTTGGGTTGGAGATAGAATGTATGTGACAGATAATTACTTTCATCTATGATGACTTGCGAAAAAAGAGATTATCGCGTATTTCATAAGTCATGAAAAAATCTTCTAAGAACCGGCTGACCCCCCAACAGCAATCACTTTTCCCCGGCAACAACCTTTTCGATAAAATTGCAAGGGCTGTGTGCCGTGCGGGAACGCTCCCCAGAAAAGAACTCTATGAAACATGGGAAATGGCAAAAAGGGTACGGCGCAGATACCGGGGGGGCAGAATTTTAGATCTCGCCTGCGGTCATGGACTTTTGGCACATATATTACTCATCCTTGATGATAGTTCAACAACAGCTATTGCTGTGGACCGCAAAATTCCTTTAAATACAGCTAATTTATCCAATACCTTAATTACATCTTGGCCGAGACTGAAAGATAGAATCATCTACAAAGAGGTGCCGCTCCAGGAGATCACCATTCTTCCGGATGATATCGTGGTCTCGGCCCATGCCTGTGGCTCTTTAACCGATCTGATTATTGATAAGGCCACCAAACAACATGCCAGAGTAGCGGTTCTGCCCTGCTGTCATGATTTGCAGGAATCTTCGACCGGTGGACTTGAAGGCTGGATGGATAAAACTCTGGCCGTGGATACAGTAAGAGCAATGAAACTCAAGGCAAAAGGATATCAGATTGTGACCCAGAAAATCCCCAACGATATCACGCCCAAAAACCGGCTCCTCATGGGAGAATATATAAGTTCAGCCAGTTAAAACTTATCTGCTAACTTTGGCAAGGGAAAAGCCTCTGATTTAATGATCGAAAAGATCCCGGGCGATATCAAAAAGGACCTTGGCAAAGTGTGCACCTTATACCAACGCGCCGTATCCGACTACGCAAAATGCGTGGAATTCAGTAAGATAATGTCCGACCTGCTGTCAAAACTAAAATATACTGACTACATTAGAACCGCTGACAAAGTGATGACCATACGCCTCGACTGCAATCCAAAAGAAGGTACCCACTGTGAAAAAGCTACCCTTAAATCACTCTTTTTTTCCCATCAATGCCTGGATTAAATCGATGGGCAGGGGAAAAACAACAGTCGTAGCGTTTTCATTGGAAATATCGTTTAAGGTCTGCAAATAGCGGAGCTGCAGGGTCTGGGGATTTTGAGAAATAACATTGGCTGCAGCCAGCAGTTTTTCCGAGGCCTGTAATTCACCTTCAGCATGGATCACCTTAGCCCGGCGCTCCCGCTCCGCTTCCGCCTGCTTGGCAATGGCCCGAATCATATTCTCATTAAGATCCACATGTTTTATCTCGACATTGGACACCTTGATGCCCCAGGCATCGGACTGCTTATCGATAATTGTCTGCAGGTCGGCATTCATCTTCTCCCGTTCAGACAGCATCTCATCCAATTCATGCTGACCAAGCACTGAACGCAGGGTGGTCTGGGCCAGCTGACTAATGGCATTATAGTAATTTTCCACCTGGATAATAGCTTTTTCCGGATCAACCACTCGAAAATAAAGCACGGCATTGACCCGCACCGTCACATTGTCCCGAGAGATAACATCCTGGCTGGGAACATCCATGGTGATCACCCGCAGGTCAACCCGGACGGCCTGCTGAATGCCGGGGATAATGATGCGCAGCCCCGGTTTTTTAACTTCCTGAAAACGACCCAGAAAAAAGACCACCAAACGCTCATACTCCTTAACAACCTTAAGGGAAAGCGCCAGTATAGCGATGATCAGAGCCACAATAACGAGGTAATAAGATATAATCATTTCAGGTCCTCCTTTAGTTCAACTTTCAGTAGTAACCCAGCCTTTTCTATCACCTGAACTTTCTGCCCTTTTTTTACTGCTGCCGGGCTCACAGCCCGCCATGATTCGTAGATAATCAGAAACTAGGCCTTCTTTTTGAATAGTCATCTGCCATCTCCACAGAAGAGATTGCTAGATATCTTCTATATTATAACACATTTTTCAAGATTGGTTAAAAAAGTATACCATTAAATAAAAAAATTACTTTCTCCATCAGTACTTTTCTTGTGTTATATTTATAAATAAAACTTGGAGGCATCGTTTAACTAATGTTATCTCATCGGTTCAAGAACTCTTCCCTGAATCTGTCCCGTCTGGACGGAAACCGAATGCCCCTTCACTTTCCAACTAATTTAATATCCAACACCCTGCCCTACCCGGGCCTGCGGCCCATCATTTTCCACCATCTTCTTCAGCCCGAAAACCCATGACCACAGCCATCAAAGAACAAACTATTTTTTGAGAAAAAAGTTATACAAACATTAGTAACCATGCAGTCCACCCTTATTACTGCGGCCACCCGTCACTAAGAATAGTTAATATTTTTATACTGCAAACAGTATTGACATCCACGCTTCGCCGATTATAATTAAAATTAAAGTAACTATTCAAGTACATTAATAACTTTGGCCGGTCTGAGGCGCTTTTTTCCGCTTCCCGGTCTCCGGCCTTAAGTCCATGAAATCATATGACAAACAACCTTCCAATAAAACCAAGGGTTCGATCATTGTACAACCTTCACAACTACTGCCGTGGTGGCGTTATTTCATCTGGTTTTTCGTCATTATGGCGTTTTCTTTGTACTGGTTTAATCCTGTTCAGAATCAACCACAAAAGTTTTCCTACACCGAGTTTAAGGATAAGATCCGGGCCAATGAAGTTGCCAAGGTGACGCTACAAGGCGATCGGGTTTCGGGTAGTTTGCAAAAGCTTGATATTTCCAAGGTGGCCGCCGAAAAAAAAGTTTCATTACGTTTCGTAACCACACTGCCACCGGTTGATGACCCGGAACTGATATCTTTACTGGAGCAACACCAGGTCGAAGTTCATGCCAGGTCGGAACAGACTATTTGGTGGATACGGGCGTTGATCGTCGCACTTCCCTGGCTATTTATCATCGGCCTGTTCTGGTACGCCAGCAACAAAATGCAGAAACGTATGACCGGTGCCGGAGACCCTTTTGGGAGCATCTTTGGCTTCGGTAAATCCAGAGCTAAACGTTTTCACCAAGGCGAGTCTGAAATGACTTTTGACAATGTTGCCGGGTTAGAAAATGCCAAGCGAGATCTGCGTGAAATAACCGGCTACCTCAAAAACCCGGATCACTATCGCAAACTGGGTGCCAAAATTCCCAAAGGCATTCTGCTCATGGGACCACCGGGAACCGGCAAGACCCTGTTGGCTAAGGCCTTCGCCGGCGAAGCCGAAGTGCCCTTCTTCAGCATCAGTGGCTCGGAATTCATTGAAATGTTCGTTGGTGTAGGGGCCTCCCGGGTACGGGATATGTTTGAAAGCGCCAAAAAAGAAGCGCCAGCCATTATCTTCATCGATGAAATTGACTCAGTGGGTCGGGCCCGTGGCACCGGCCTTGGCGGTGGTCATGACGAACGTGAACAGACCTTAAATCAAATACTGGGTGAGATGGATGGTTTTAATCCCCATGAAGCTGTAGTGGTATTGGCCGCCACCAATCGTCCCGATGTACTCGACCCCGCATTACTGCGCCCGGGGCGTTTTGACCGCAAGATAACATTGGACCTCCCGGACAAAAAATCGCGCCGGGCAATTATGAATATTCACTCAAGAAATGTCCCTCTGGCCGATGATGTTGATCTCGATCGTCTGGCGGCGCTGACTATCGGTTTCTCCGGAGCTGATCTGGAAAATCTTATCAACGAAGCAGCCTTACTATCGGGACGTGAAGATCAAGAGAATGTAAATATGGCATCACTGCTTAATGCCCGGGATAAAATAGTGCTTGGTAGCAAACGAGAAATGATCATTACTAACAAAGAGAAAAAACTGATTGCCCATCACGAGGCGGGGCATGCGCTGACTGCCAGTCTGCTGCCTAACGCCGACCCCCTGGACAAAGTCACGATTATCCCACGTGGACGGGCACTGGGCGCCACTGAACAAATCCCTGAAAATGAACAATACAATCTCCGGCAAAGTTATCTGCATGACCGCATCGGGGTAATGCTGGGTGGTCGGGTGTCTGAACAAATTATATTCGGTGAAGTCAGTTCCGGTGCCGAAGATGATCTTAAACAAGCAACCCGCCTGGCCCGCCATATGGTGACGCATTGGGGAATGAGCGATAAGCTCGGACCGGTCGCCTTTCACCGGGGAGAGGAACATATCTTTCTCGGACGAGAAATGACCCAGCAGCGGGATTTCAGCGAACACACCGCTCAGATCATTGACGATGAGATTTGCAACATGGTCAAAAATATCGAGAAAGAAGTAACGAAATTACTAAAGGAACATGGCCAGCTACTGAAAAATCTGGCTGGAGCCCTGTTGGAAAAGGAAACCCTGGAAGCAGATGATATTCAGTTGATTATCGACAAAGAAGAAAACCCTAAGTAACGAAAGGGAAAACCCGCTGCGGCAACTACGCAAAACCGAATATCATGGTTACGCCCGTAATGGCAAAATCGAGAACTTGATTGCAACCTGGTTTCATTAAATCAAGGGAGGAACCTATGACAACTAAATGCAATCCAATTATCGGCAACTGGTATTGTCATCTAGACAAGGGACAACGTTTTCATGTCGTGGCAATTGATGAGAACACAAAAACCATTGAGGTGCAGAACTTCGATGGAAATCTGAACGAATATGAAATAGAAAATTGGTATCAGCAAGAGATAGAAGCGTGTGAAGCACCGGAAAACTGGTCTGGACCGTTGGATATCGAAAATGTTGACGATTTAGGCACGAATATCACCGATACCGAAGATTCTGACTGGGATGAACCTCTGGATGTTTTTAAACCGCGTTCCGAGGAGGGCAAGGAAGAGTAAAATACGGGGGAACAATAGATTAAGGAGACAAAGCGATGAAAGAGGCCATGTTTTATCAGCAGGCGCAGGAAAACGAAGTTATTTGCGGTTTATGCAACCATCACTGTCACATCAAAAATGAGAAACGGGGTCTCTGCGGGGTACGGGAAAACCATGATGGCAAGCTCTACAGTCTGGTGTATGGCCGGTTGATTGCCGAACATGTCGATCCCATCGAAAAAAAACCACTCTTTCATTTCCTGCCGGGTAGCAAAGCCTATTCCATTAGTACGGTAGGCTGTAATTTCCGTTGCCTGCATTGCCAGAACTACGATATCTCCCAATATCCACATTTACATAATGGTGAGATATCCGGCAAAAAACGTAGCGCTGAGTCCGTGGTTGAAGATGCACTTCGACAAAATTGTGCCAGTGTCTGCTATACCTATGTAGAGCCGACGGTTTTTTATGAATTTGCCTACGACTGCTCTATCCTGGCCCACAAGCGGCAGGTGAAAAATGTCTTTGTCAGCAACGGTTATATGAGTCCCGAAGTGACCCACCAGCTGGCAACGGTTCTGGACGGTATTAATATTGATATCAAGGGGTTTACCGATGATTTCTACAAAAAAGTGTGCAAAGCTCGACTGCAGCCGGTTCTTGACAATGTCCAACTCATGCATAAACTCGGGGTATGGGTCGAGGTGACCACCTTGATTATTCCGGGTCTCAATGATTCAAAAGAAGAATTACGTGATGTTGCTCGGTTTATCAAAGGCGTCGATCCGGCAATACCCTGGCATGTGACGGCCTTTTATCCTACCTACAAGATGCTGGACCGGGAACCGACACCCGCGGCAACCCTGCGCAGGGCAAGAGAAATCGGCCTTGAAGAAGGATTGCGCTTTGTCTATGAAGGCAATATTCCCGGCGAGGGAGGAGAAAACAGTTACTGTCCTGCCTGTGGTGAGGAATTGATCAACCGTTTTGGTTTTAGTATCCAAAGTAACAGCTTGGATAAAGGACTTTGTAACAAATGCGGCAAGGCCATTGAAGGGGTATGGCACTGAAAGGTTTGTACCTGAAGGGCTGCCGGCTATTTTTTAGCTTTGTTTTTGTTAAGGTTGTTATTTTTTTCAAAAAAGTGAGGAAAAGATCATGAACCGAGCGCCATCAGTTATTCAAATATTTTTACTGCTGCTGTTGACCGGTTTAATGTTTTTCTTGCCGTTAATTAATGTTTCATCAGTTCATGCTGAGGATAAACAAATAAAAATCGGTGTCTTAGCCAAACGTGGGGCTAAACACTGCCGGCAAAAGTGGTCGGCCACTGCCGAATATCTCTCCCAGAATATCTCAGGCTACTCATTTTCGATTGTCCCGCTCAATTTTGATCAACTTGGTACTACTACCGAAAAAGGTGAAATTGATTTTGTGCTGACCAATTCCAGTTACTATGTCACACTGGAAATCAGCTGCCGGGTGAATCGTCTTGTCACCCTGATAAATAGGGATATTCACAATAAGCCGATGACCACCTTTGCCGGAGTAATCATTACCCGGGCCGACCGCCAGGACCTTACCTCTGTGAAAGACTTTGTCGGCAAAAGTTTTGTTGCAGTAGATCCGAAATCTTTGGGTGGTTGGCTTGCAGTACTACTAGAATTTAAACGGGCAGGTATCAATCCCCAGAAAGATTTTACCAAATTATCATTTGTCGGAACCCATGATGGAACCATCTACGCGGTGCGGGATGGCAAGGCAGATGCTGGATGTGTAAGAACCAGTACTCTTGAACGTATGGCTGAGGAGGGTAAAATCAACCTGAATGACTTCAAAGTTATTCACGCTCCATCATATCCAGATCACCTTTTATGTAAACATCACCTGCTCCACTCAACCGAAGCTTATCCGGAATGGCCCTTAGCCAAGCTCAATCATGTTGATTGTACCCTAGCTAGACAAGTTGCCAAAACTCTGATCGATATGCCATCTGACAGCCATGCTGCCCAGATGTCTCATAGTTTCGGGTGGAGTGTTCCTCTAAATTATCAATCCGTACACGAAGGCTTGCGGGAGCTCAGGATCGGACCCTATCGTGATTATGGAAAATTTTCTACGGCCGATGCTTTCAAACAATATTGGCCCTATATCTTAGGTTCGGCCATTATTATGATATTGTTTTTCGGCCTCTCAATTCGACTGAAAAACCTTAATAGCAACCTTGAAAAATCAGTTACAGAACGTGAATTTGAACTAGATTTACGACAAAAAATTGAAAAAAGGCTGAATGAAACCCAGCAAATAGCTTTGCTGGGGAGTTGGGAGTGGGACATCATCAACAGTAGTCTCTGGTGGTCAGAAGAAACCTACTGTATTTTTGGGCTTGGCTCAGATGACAAAATAACTATTGATAAATTCATTGAAGCTATCCATCCTGATGACCGGCAAAAGATTCAGAATTTAATTGAAAAAAATGCATCTCAAGATCTCCCTCTGGAGCACGGGTATCGGATTAAATTGCCAGGTGGCGAGCTCCGGTTTATTTACGAAAAATCACGCCCCATTTACGACGAGACAAAGAGGGTTGTAAAAAGAGTGGGCTCAGTCCAGGATGTTACGAAACTCAAGAAGGCTGAAATTGAAAGGAAAAGATTGATCTCCGAGTTGTATGAAAGCTCTGAAAAAATTAAGATATTCGCCTATTCAGTGTCCCATGATTTAAAGAACCCCGCACTTGCACTCCACGGCATCACAACGTTGTTCATAAAAAAATATCAAGATACTCTTGATGAAAAAGGGGTTCTTTATTGTGATCGGATAAAAAAATTATCCGATCAAGTCATGTCACTAGTGGAACAGATAAATATTTACATGTCAACCAAGGAACGACCTATTGTCTTGGAGTTAATTAATGCCAAAAAGATATTTCAAATCATCAGACAAGAATATTCAAGTCAATTGAACCAACGAGAAATAAAATGGCTTGAATCGAAATTGGATATAGAGATACGTGCTGACAGGTTGGCTTTGCTCAGGGTTTTTAGAAATTTTATCGATAACACCCTGAAATATGGTGGAGATGCTTTAAGTACAATTGAAATTAGTTATAAGGAATCGGATAAAGCTCATATTTTTTCCGTTAAGGATGATGGGGTTGGTTTAGATCCGGATGATTGTAAAAATATTTTTGATCCGTTTAAAAGAAGTAAGAGAGCTTCTGAAGTTGAAGGAAGTGGGCTGGGGTTGGCTATTGTCAGAGAAATTGCCGAGCTCCATAATGGTAAAGTATGGGGAGACTCTGATGGAGAACATGGGATAACTTTCCATTTTGCAATTGCAAAAAATTTGTAGCTCAGGAGAAGGTGTTTTAGTGCATGTATTGAAACATTACGACCAGTTGCTTTCCGGTTAAATGGGCATTTGGAAAATGAGAGGGCTTGCGAATCGGTTGCCCTTCAGACGATTACCGAGAAACTTAGCGCCAATACCCGGATGGTGTTGGAAAAATCACGGGATCAACAGATGCCCCCTCGGAAAGCAGCACAGGAATTGGCGCTCAATCAAGTTCTAAAAGCCATGAGTTATCGACGCTGGTCACGACCGGATTTTGATGTAGCATAGTTAATGTAGAGTACACAGCTGGAGAAGTTATGGAAACCTCGGAAAAAACCGCTTGGTTTTCGCTCTTGATCAATCTACTGCTGGTTGCCATAAAAGTGCTTCTGGCCTTTCTCTCCGGTAGCCTGGCGATCAAGGCCGATGCCATCCACTCCCTTACCGATGTTGTTTCCGCCACCGTTATCCTGATCGGTATCAAGATCTCGAAACGTTCCAGTCGCAGCTTTCCCTACGGCCTCTACAAGGTGGAAAATCTCGTTGCTCTGGGGACCTCGCTGTTGATCTTCCTGGCCGGCTATGAAATCGTTATGGCGGTCCTGACGGGATCAACGCAAATTATCCCGGCCCAACTTCCCCTGGCCGTCGGCGGTATCAGCCTGACGATCCTGATAACTTTTCTTTTCTCCCGTTATGAGCTTAAGCAAGGTCTCAAGACCGGCTCCCCCAGCTTGGTCGCTGACGCTCGCCATCTCTGGACCGACATGCTCTCTTCGGTAGTCATCCTGCTCGCTCTTTTTGGTAGCGCCCTGGGTTTTGCCGCAGACCGCTATGCCGCTCTGGTTGTGGTTATTTTTATTGGACGGGCGGCCTTTATAATTCTTCTCGATGCGGTTAGAGTCCTGCTTGATGCCTCTCTCGCTCCGGCGTACCTTAATCGGATTCGTGAAATCGCCACCGCCGATCCCCGGGTGGAACGGATCAATGAGCTTCGGGCACGCAACGCTGGTCGTTATAAATTCGTCGAATTGGACCTGGCTTTGCGGGTAAAGATGTTGGAAAAAGGACATCTGGTTGCGGAAGAGATTAAACAACGTATAAAAGAGGACCTGGAAAATGTGGACCATGTGCTGATTCATTACGAACCGTGCCCGAAGGAGTACCTGATTCTGGGCCTGCCCCTTGCTGCCGATCGCCGAACCATTTCGGAACACTTTGGCGAAGCTCCCTTTTTCCGATTGGTTACCGTGCGTTCGTCCGACCTGATGGTTACGGCCGATACCACCTTGAGTAACCCCTTCATTAATGAGGAGAAGGCCAAGGGAATTAAGGTGGCTAACTGGCTACTGGAAAGTGGTCTGGACCTGATGATTGTGCGTCAGGATCTAGCCGGCAAGGGACCGGGTTTTGTTCTAGGTAATGCCGACAGTGAGATTCTGGTGGTTTCGGAAAGCGCTGCCGACACGGCTCTAGCTACAGTCAAAAAGGATCTAAGCCGACCAAACTTAGAACCTACACAAAAATAATTTTATATTTTTGGACCCATTTCAAAACAGCTTTAAATCTCGATCCAAACAGAGATCCGGAACAACTTTTACGGGAATAATGGCAAGGGGTGGTTCGATAAAATCAAACATCAATTATCGAATCTTTTAATGGTTAATAAAAATAACCAGACGGCCAAGGGCTTCACTAAGTCGTTGGTTGAAACGCAATCATCATTAAAGGAGGTTTGTTATGAGTTTAGCAATCTGGGATCCATTTCGTGAAATGGAAGAGTTGGTGGACAGGTACAACCGATCGGCAAGGAGATCTCTGGTAAAACATGATGACAAAACATTTGAGGTTGGAGACTGGATGCCGTCAGTCGATATCAGTGAAACCGAAAATGCTTTTGTCGTTAAGGCTGAGCTACCTGGTGTTGACAAGGATGCTGTAAACGTAAAAATTGAAAATGGCATTCTAACTATCAGAGGTGAAAAAAAAGCTGAAATCGAAGATCAGAAGAACCATCGAATTGAATGTACATATGGTTCTTTTGTGAGAAGCTTTACTCTGCCACAGACAACCAAATCTGACAGTATTGAAGCCGAATACAAAAACGGTATTCTCAATCTGACTATTCCAAAGTCAGAAGAAATCAAACCAAAGGAAATAGAGGTAAAAATCAAGTAAAGAATTTATGGAGATCCAACTTAACTGGCTGCGGCATTATGTTTCAAGTGTCCGCAGTCAGTTGTAGTTGTGTTTACCGTCAGGCTGCCCAGATAGTATGAGGTGATGATAAAGTGCGAACAACCCTATTTGCTGGAAGCCTGGTCGTTGTTTTCAGGGTGTCGTTTGGAAAGCATCCATTCCTCACAACTTTCATAAGTGGATCACGATCATAGCTTAATTTTACCATTACAGGAGATTAGTTATGCCAAGAGGAGACGGAGCAGGACCACCATCTGGTGGCCGCATTAGAAAAGGTGGGGGCGGCGGCCCCTTGGCTGCCGGGCCAGAAGGACAATGTATCTGTCCGAAGTGCGGTTACAAGGTAGCCCATACAGCTGGTCAACCTTGCAACCAGAGGGATTGTCCTAAATGTGGGGCAAAGATGACGCGGCAGTAAAGCGAACCATTACATAGTAAAAAGGTAATGGTGGTATCAGCCTGACGATCCTGATAACTTTTCTTTTCTCCCGTTATGAGTTCAGACAAGGGATCAAGACAGTTCAGCCAGCCTGGAAGCGGAGTTGACCAATCATCAAGGAGAAAAAGTGCCGGTGCGAATAGGCACTACGGCCATCGAAGATGCAGATGGCAACTTTATTGGTTATCTGGAGATAATCGAGGACATCTCCAGATTTAAGGAGATGGAACGGGAAAAAAAGAATTTTGTCTCCATGGTTGCTCATGACATGAAATCACCGATGGTTATCATCGGTGGTTTCACCAAACGCCTTCAGAAAGATCCGCTCTGCAAGGATAATAATAAAATCAGGAAATACCTCCCGGCAAAGGCTCTGTATTTACTGTCAGGCTGCCTAGATAGATACAATAATAACAGGAAAATATATGACCAATGCTCAACACATGCCGGTGGCTGCCTTGCTGGTCCAGAGTGAATGCATTATCCGCTCTTTGGGATCTGATAATAAAACCGCTCAGCG
>Ga0307991_1002783_pt1 | contig 11658 bp, 9 predicted proteins | sample EllFjometagen131_FD_203146 | JGI IMG/M metagenome (GOLD analysis project Ga0307991, IMG submission 203146) | Marine microbial communities from Ellis Fjord, Antarctic Ocean - #131 | ecosystem: Environmental > Aquatic > Marine > Unclassified | place: Southern Ocean | collected 2014-10-08 | reverse complement strand
TCTATAAACCGCCCCGTTCCAGCAGCACATTTGTCATTCATGATAAAATTCACGACCTGATTGTTCTCAATTTTAATGACCTTACTGTCCTGACCGCCGATGTCGATAATCACCTTGGTGTCAGGCTTATAATACAGCATCCCACGGCCATGACAGGTTATTTCCGTCATGTCCTTTGAACGATTTTCCACCAGCATACGGCCGTAACCAGTTGAAACGATATGTTTAATATTTCCTTCAGATATGCCACCTTTGTCCAGTGCCTCGGAAACCGCCCTGTTTATAGCCTCAGCATGCTTAGCCCCGGAGGGCGTGATGGCAACGGAGGTGATGCTGCCGTCATCATCAATGATCACGGCCTCACAGGACAGGCTTCCGATATCTATCCCCAAATAATAAGACATGAACTGTATCTCCTATGTTTCGTATAAAACATGAGACTATTGATCATGTCAATAGTCTCAATGCTCCGTTATCCCATCATCTCAGCAAACGCGTTGATTCCGTTTGCAACCTGCTCTTCAGAAAAGACTCTGGCGTCATTGTGATCGGCTTCCATGATCAGTCCGGGCACGTGAAGTTCATCGAACAGAATCGCCCGCTGGTCTTCCTGCCCTAGAGAATAGGGTTTGCAGGACCGATCCGAATGAAATAGAACACCATCGAGGTCAAATTCCTTGATCAGTCTTTTCATGTCATTGAGTTTATATCCGGCGGAACGGTTTAAAAGAGATTTAAGATAGGTTCGTGCACAGCTTTCAATGGGGCGGTTCGGGTCAAGTTTTTGGGCAGAATCGGCCCAGCTCAGGGTGTAATTGGATACAACGGCTGCAATGCCGTGGGAAGCAAGAGTTTCGGCCGTCCATTTAATTCTGTACCAGATGGGAAGGTTGTCCCAGAGCACTCGGTATTTTTCAGTTATCACGGCTGCCACTCCATTTTTAACTCTTTCATCCACTTCTTTTAATACATCACGATAAAAATCCAGGGTGACTTTCTGCCCACGCATGGCCACAATTGGCCCCATGAGGATAAAAGCATCAAAAGTGGTAATGGGTGCCGGCCTATGTTTTGCCTTATTGAGAATTTCAAGCCAGACTGCTGCTGCTTCCATACCAATATCTCCAATCGCTGTCATCTTTTTCATTGAAAATGTATTACCTGAAATTCGTTCAGCAACTTCAGCGAGTTCTTCCAATTGATTTTTTACGAATTCCACCTGGTGGTCTTGGGCATCCTCATATAAGAAAGGGGTATCGATCAAAAAGACCGGAGCGTCGTAATATACCCCCATGGCCTGATACCAGTGGAGGATGGTCTGGCAGATATTGTTGCACACAACGATCAGATCAGGTTTTGGTATTTTCCCCACCGGGGTTTTATTAAGCAGAAAGGCACCGATATCGGTTCGGGCGTATGAGCAGATATCCCTGGAGTATCCGACATTTTCTGCAGCCTCGCAATACTCGACCGCCACACGTCTGGAGCCGCATAATGCAGCATGATTATCCGGGGTGTAAAGAAAAAACCCCAAGGACTGTAGAATCTCAGTGGGTGCACCTGAGGAAAACCAGGCCACTTTTTTGATTCCGTTTACATAACTACCTTCAAGGTAGTTTTGCGAAAGCAACTCGGACATACGGGCCAAGCTTTTTAACGGGGGAGAAAGCAAGGTATGTGGTTTTTTCGTTTCCTCAAGAATCATTTTCTCCTGCTGAAGTCTTTGCTTTCTAAGGTAACGCTTGCCCTCTGCAACTGCTTTTCTATAATCATCAATTTGATTTTTTGGACTCATGACAGCACCTCCACAAACGCATTAATCCGGTTCAGAATCTGATGGGACAGTTCATCTGATAACTCGGTTTCAATAAATAAAAAGGGCTTGCTAATATCTTTCATGGCTTTTTCCAACAGGGGCATGTAGAAGAGCTCTGGTTCGCAGAATTTGATATTATAAACTAGCATGCCTTGCGCACCTTTTTCATTGACGCGTTTTTTCAAATAAGCGAAACGCTCTGCAAACGGAGTACTGATGGTAGTATCCGGCGGCATGCTGAGCATTTGATTTGCTAGAATAGAAATAGGATCATCTCCCCAGCAAGGCTGGTATATACGTCGACTACAGCAGGCCAGGTCATCACAGATCACATGGGCGCCGAATCTGTTGATGTGGTCAAAAAGCGCCATGGGTTCAGGAACAATGCCGCTGAGCATTATTCCCGGACCTTTGAGATCTGGCTTACCGGCTGGAATTTTTTGGGCCAATTCGATAAATGTTTCAGCTGGAAGGTATTCCCGGGATCTTAACAGGGTATAAAACTCCCGATCGGTCAGCGAATATTGCTCCCTGCTCATGGCTACTTTTTCAAACACAGTTATGGCTTCATTTTCTAGGCGGATATGCTCGAGAAGCTCAGAATCTGACGGGGATTTTCCGGAAACGGTTTCCAGCTTGGCTGACAGTGATTTCAGCTCTTTTTCCATGAAAAGGAAGTCGGATTTCCTTCTGCCCCTAGGGTGGTAGAGTGTAAGTATCGGGCTTTGGGGCTTGATAAAATCGTTTATAACCGAGGCCATGCCCTGCAATGAATCACAGGTGTGGGGAATCAGGGTACAGGCAACATCCTTAGCCTCGTCACTGTTTAGAAAATAGGTGGATTTATGCACGATATCGCAGGTGTATTCAGGAAAGTGCTGCACCCCTCCCATGTGATCCACATGGGGGGGGCCCCAGAGTTCGATGGGTTGGAACCCGTATGCTCTCAGCAATGCTCGCGGGTAATGAATCGGCATCACCGCAGCTATTTTATCGCCCTTTTCTTTCGCCTGTTTAATGATGTCTTTTCGTCTTGGTATGTTCACACTGTTCTCCTTCTTTATGCGATAACATTAGATAGTTAACCGATTTTGACTTTTTGCCGGTTCATCAAGGTTGGACATTTGCCGCATCCCCAGGCAGGAACTTGGCGTTCGACACCGTCGAATACAGTATCCAAGATCCGTAGCACCGAAACGCATCCACCTCATTTCTTGAAACACAATCAGGACATGACCTCCTCATGTTGTTCCCCTTGGGCATCTTAACCCCGCCTTTCGTAATCATGGCGATGGTTGCAATACCCATCGCACAAGATCGTTGCTACAAGCAAATCCTCATAAGCCCAGATAGCTCTTACGGATAACTTCGTCGGCCATCAGCTCTTCGGGATTCCCTTGCGCTACCATCTGACCCTGGGACATCACATAGTTTCGTTTGGCAAGGTCAAAGGCGAAGCCGGTGTCCTGTTCGGTCAGCAGCACGGTGATGCCCATGTCATGCACACCCCTGATCCGCTGAAACAGGTCTTCCTTGACCTTGGGAGCGAGACCCACAGACGGCTCGTCGATAAGCATGCACCGGGCATTGGACATTAGCGAGCGGCCAATGGCCAGCATAGTCCGCTCACCCCCCGAGATTGTACCCGCGACCTGGTGTGCCCGTGCTTTAAGAATCGGGAACAGGGAGTATACTTTTTCGAGCATGTTGCGTTTGGTTGCTTTGTCATCAATGCAGTATGCGGCTACCTGCAGGTTTTCCCATACGGTCATTTCCTTAAAGGGCCGTCCGCGCTCCGGGGTCAGAATCAGACCTTTTTCTGCGATTTTGTGAGCGGGCACATCACTTAAATCCTCGCCATCAAACATGACCTGGCCCTCGATGGTAATTCGACCGCTGACAGTGCCCTTATAGGACTCCCGTTCCCACCGGACAAGCCCGGCAACAGCGCGCAGGAGGGTAGTTTTGCCTGCTCCGTTAGGTCCCACCAGGCTGACGATTTCGCCTTCTTCCACCTCCAGGCTTACCTGGTTCAACACCATGGCGCGATCATACAGGATTGTTAAGTTCTTCACTTCAAGAAACATTTCTCTCCACTTCCTTTCCGATATACGCCTCGATAACGGTTTTGTTATTTACAATCTCCTCCGGGGTGCCCACGGCGAGAATCTTGCCGAAATTGATCACAATCACCCGGTCAACAATGCGCATCAGCTCGGACAGTTTATGCTCGACAATCAGCATAGCCGGCCCCTCGTTGTGAAGCTTTCCGAACCGCCCACCCTTGTGCAGCCTTTTCAAAGAGTTGGCGATAAGAGTGGTCTCCGCCAGGTTAAGTCCGCCAAATGGTTCATCAAGCAACAGCAGCTCGGGATCGGTCGCGATGGCCTTGGCCAGTTCAAGGCGCTTGAGGTCACCGTGGGACAGAATGGACGCCGGCTCGTTTGCCATGTCTGCGATGCCGCAGAATTCCAGGGCGTCCATGGCCCGCTGCTCAACAGACTTGACCCATTCGCCTTTTCTCTTGGCTCGCGGGCACAGACAGGGGACCATCACATTGGCTACTGCCGGCAAGTGGCGAAAGGGCTTGACTACCTGAGAGGTAGCGGCAATGCCCCTGTTGACTATCTGAGGGATTTGCATGCCGGCTATGGAATGCCCTTTAAACGTGATGGTCCCGGATGTTGGCTTAAGGATACCCACCAGGTTTCGTATCAGGGTGGATTTTCCTGCACCATTGGGACCGATCAGGCCTACCATCTCGTCGCGACCGATCTCAAAGCTGATATCATCGTTGGCCGCTATTTGGCCGAACGTCTTAGTCAACCCGTTTACTTCCAGAAAACTCTCCGCCATGGTTAGTCTTCCTCCTGTTTTCGTATCTCACGGCGCGACACCTTGCCGATATCGGTTTTAGGGATTTCGCCAACAAACTCGACAATTCTAGGAATCTTATAGTGCGCCAGTTTCTCCTCGCAGTATTCCCTGATATCCTTCTCGGACACCTTGCCTCGCGCGTCGCTTTCCAGAACAATCACCGCCTTGACGTTCTCGCCCACCAACTTATCGCGCTCACCCACGACGCCCACTTCCTTGATCTGGGAGTGTTCCTTCAGCACTTCCTCCACCTCCCGCGCATACACTCGCAGCCCCTTGTACTTGATCAGGTCCCGTTTCCGGTCGTAGATAGAAAAATAGCCGTCTTCCGTCATGCTTGCCAGATCACCCGTTCGCCACCAGCGGATACCGTTGATCACAGCCTCACACTCTGCTGTGGCATCCGGGTTCTGCCAATATCCCACCGTGATCTGCGGCCCGTTGACCACGAGCTCGCCGATCTCACCGGCAGGTACATATCGATCCTCCTCCGGGTCCAATATAGCAGCCATGGTACTTGATATGGGTATCCCGATTGAGCCATGCCGTTCATTGCCCTCGGGGTTGGTGTGTGTTACAGCGGTGGTCTCGGTCATACCGTAGGTGTTCGTGAGGATCGTGCCGGTCCGTTCCTCCCAATCCCTGGATGTCTCTTCATGAAGCGTATCCGCACCGCAGCTGAGCATCTTTAAATTACGCCAGTTTACCCGGCTGGTTTTTTTGTAGTCTTTCAACATCTCAAATAAGGAGGGTGCGCCCACAAACTGTGTTGCTTTATACTTGACGACTGAAAGCAATATCTCATCAAGATCCGGACTGGTGATGATGACCAGCGTGCCACCCATCAGCATCATGTTCACGGCCTGGCAGCAGCCCGCCTGATGGTAAAAGGGCATAAACCCGATTATGGTCTCCTCCCCGAATTTCATACGATCAGACCAGAATTTTACCTGCTGCTCAAAATTATTCATGGTGTTGAAGTGGGTGATCATCACCCCTTTGGGCGCCCCGGTGGTTCCGCCGGTGTAGGGCAGAACCAACAGGTCCACCTTGGTGTCGATTTTTACCTGGGGGGGGTCAGGTTGATAGGTTTCCAGCAGGGCCTTCATGCGGTACATACCCTTCCCTTCGTATATCTCGGGAGCTGGAGAAGCCATTTTCTGATATACGCCCCTGAGGATGCCCTTGCTCATTGCGCGTTTGGCCCAAGGCAGGGAATCGGCGACATTAGTCAGGATCACATTTTTGAACGTCACCCCGGTCTTCTCAACCCCGGCATATAAGATATCCTGGCAGATGAGATGTTCTGCTCCGCTGTCTTCCAACTGATGCCTGATTTCCAGGGAAACATACACCGGGCTGATCTGGGTAAGCACGGCACCAACCTTGGCTGCCGCGAAATAGCTGTAGAGGAACTCGGGAGAGTTGAGCAGCAGCAGCCCGACACGGTCACCCTTTTTTACACCCAGGTCCGATAAGGCGTTGGCCAACCGGTCCACCTGATCCTTGAGTTTCTGATAGGTAATTTTGGCGCCGTAATAAATCATCGCCGTCTTTTTTTTATACTGCTCGACACTTTCGTCAAATGCCTCCCCCACAGATTTGTTTTCCACCAACTCAATATCTGCGGGTACATTGGCGGTATAATACGCCAACCAAGGTTTTTCTTCATAGATGAAACGCATATGCAAAAGACCTCCTCACTGAGTGTATTGTTAACGCTTCCGACCCTCCGGACGCAAATCCGCCCGGCAGGCTCGACATTTTGTACGCGTTGCCGCATTGACCAGTTTGCAGCGAGGGCATCTGATTTCAATCTTATCCAACACCCACACTGAAATTCCCTGAGGCATGAACACCAAGGTAATAATAAGTATAACGGGGAGAACGAAGTACCGAATCGAGGAGGTGAACTCGAACAGGCCCAGTACCTCCATCAATACGACCAGGGCAAAGGTACCAAGCACGGCCCCGTAAATGGTCGCCATTCCCCCAAAGACAGTCCACAGGATCACCTGAAAAGAAAAAGACATCTCCAGCATAGACGGTCCGGCTACCCTGACGTAATGGGCGTACAGCCCACCTGCAATACCGGCGAAAAAACCGCTGACCGCAAAAGCGGTCAGTTTATAGCGCACCGTATGGATACCGGCCAGACGGGTCGCTATCTCGTCTTCACGGATGGCTTGAAGTATGACCCCGAATCGCAGGTACTTGTTTTCGGGATCAGTAAATGTGTACATGATGAACACAGATATGACAAACACCATGAACACGATATAATACGAAGATAGCCTGGATTCCGATAGCCGATCCAGACTGTATAATCCAATTTCACCGCCGGTGATATGTGGAAATGCCATCAGACCTGCGGTTAATATGATAGGGAAAGCAAGGGTCACCAGGGCCAGGTACATCCCCCTCAATCTCAAAGCGGGAATCCCCACCACCAAACCCGTCACGACACCGGCCATGGCCCCCAGCGGTATCGTAAAGACGGGAGGAAGACCAACGGCCTTGTTCAGCGCGCCGGCCACATAAGCCGCCACACCGAAAAACACGGCGTGACCCAGGCTAAGCTGTCCGCAATACCCGGCCAGCACATCCCAACTCACCGCGAACAAGGCAAAAATAGTCGCCACAGTGATGATCCGCAAATAAAAGGACTCTGTTGAAATCGCGGGGAAACACACCAGCGCAATAAAAAACAGCATCGCGATAACCCGGCCCGGGACAGCCAGGATCTCACCGTTAAACCATCCCCACAGGCGTTGTACATAGACCATCATTATAATCTCTCCTCTTCAAATGTCACCCCAAACAGCCCCTCGGGTTTAATCAGCAGTACCAGAATCATCAAACCCAGTGACACTACACCCCGAAGAAAGGACCCGTTGGGGACAAGAAACACAACCAGGATCTCCGCGTAACCAAGAATAAACGCACCCAGTACGGACCCGCCGATACTCCCTAGCCCACCTATAACTACCGCAGCCAGTACAACGACAAGAGGCCCCATCCACATCTGGGGGCTGACCATGGTAATCGGGGCGGTCGTAGCGCCAGCCAGCCCTGCGAGTCCTACCGACATCACAATGACCAGCAGCTGCATCCGGCTGCCATCGATCCCCATGACGTTGGCGATTTCTCCATCCTCAGCTATTGCGCGAATGGCAAAACCGATCTTGGTTTTCTTCAGTACAAACCAGACCGCGATCAGGGCCAAGGCAGATGAACCGATGGCTATGAAATTCTGATACGTCACGGTGGTACCGAACACCTCAACCGATCCGGCAATAAAGGGGTCGACCGCGCGAAACCGACCCCCAAAAACTTCCAGGCAAATCTCCTGGAAGAGCATGGCCAGGGCCACGGTGATAATCATAACCGCTGTCTCGTGTTCCTTGATACGATCAATAAACAGTTTAAAGACCGCCACGCCCACGAGAACGGCCAGGACAATCGCCAGAGCAAAGGATATCCAAACGTTGATACCAAACAGCCTTACCCCGGAAAAGAACAGATAGGCACCCACCATATATAAGGCCGTATGTGCCATGTTGACAATCCGCCCCACGCTGAACACCAGGGCAAACCCCAAGGCCAGCGTTGCGTACATCCCCCCCGTCAACAGCCCATTTATTAAAATATTTCCAATCATTATACCCTCGATTTTATCTTGTGTTTGACCACCTATTGTCCGGTCCCTTCGGAAACCGGGGGGACCGGACAATAGCCATGATATTCTACTTCTTGTTCTTCCAGTATTTTACGGCCCAGGGTGGCACGACATAATCCACCGTCCCTTCGTAGCGTACACCTTCAAATCCGGTCGGGCAGCCCATTGCCTTTATCAGGACCGGGTGGAGTTCATGACCATCGGGCCAGACCACCTTCATCTTGCCATCACGCCACTGCTGGATGAGTCCCGATGCTTTCGGGCCCCATACTGCATCATGAGGGTTGGGGGAACCCGGCTTGGTAAACGTATAATTAATTACGGTGCCAATCTCATTATCCGCTTTTTCTAGCACCGGCACCAGCACATCACTGTCCACCGACCCGGCCCTTTCCGCCATGTCCTTCCAGAACATGATGGCGCTATACATATTGGTTGCCCCAGTAGAGGGGGCCTCGTTGTATCGTTTCTGAAAGGCGGTATAGTAGGGCAGGGTCCTTTCCGTCAGGGGAACGGCCGCGCAGTTGCCAAACGTGGCCATGTAATTAGCGAAGCCATTGGTTCCCTCATAAAACTCGTCGGTGGTGCCGTTGAGGATTAGTCCGTACAACGCCGCCGGTATCTGCATCTCTCCCCATTGTTTGACTAACACCGGCTCCACTGGCCCCACTAGAGCAGCCAGGATAATGTGCGCGCCGGCGGCTTTGATCGCGGTGAGCTCGGCCGTCACGTCGGACGCAGATTGGGCGGGACGCCAGACCCCGACGACGTCAACCCCCAACGCCGGGAGGATTTTTTTCCAGAAATTGATCAAAGTGTCGCCAAACTTCAGCTGGATCGCCACAAGTGCCACCTTCGGCCTCTCCACCCCCAGCTGGGCCTTCACCTGCCTGGTCATGGCCGTGAACCCTGCCATGAGTGTCCGTGCAGTGCCGGTTGTAGTGAAACTGGGTCGAAAGCAGTATTTGAGACGGTCATAGTCCTCGGCAATACGGCTGCTGATCTCCAGATCAGCGGAGGGGAGAATCAGAAAGAGCCGTTTATTGTCACCGGCGATATCCATCATGGGAATCGTCGATTCGGACCGCACGCCGCCCACCACCACATCCACCTTATCCACGGTGACCAATCGCTCCATCGCCGCCATCGCGTCGGGTGTACTGGCATAACAGTTACTGTCCGCCTTGATGACCTTGACCTTGTACTTCTTGTCCTTAAGCTGAATGCCACCCGCCTGGTTAATGGTCTCCTCGGCAAACTGAGCACCCTGCCACGCCTGCCTGCCATATGTAATCTTCGTGGGTCCAATCACCCCCACCTTCAGGACATCCTCGGCCAAGGCCGGACCCGGCGACAGGAACAGCATGCACATCCCGACAACCATCAAACAAAACAGCTTTCTCTTCATAACTCCCTCCTTGATATCACTCTTGACATAGAAAAGGTTTATGGAAAGGTTTATGGCCAGATGTATCTTCTGGACAAAACCGCCTACAACAAGTGAGCAGCAAGAATCATGCTTCCTTGTTGCTGAGTAATTACAATGTATCTTTCTCAAATCCTCGGGCAGCAACAATATCCAAGATCATATCCATGACCCTTACGCCTTCAATGGACACCTTTGTTTTCTGAATAGGGTTGAAAAGCAAATAGCGGCGGACTTCATTGGAAGCGGAGCGGAAATAGTCCAAGCTCCTGAGCGCATAAAGTTTCATGGCGTTCAAGCGGACATAGGATTCAGCAAACATTTTCTTGATATGAGCAAAATTGGTAACCGGCTTGCCATAAAGAATGCGGTTTGCGGCATGATTCATGGCTTCGTATAGTGAGTGCGTACATAAACCAATCGAACAAAATGCGGGTTGAACCTTGCCTATATTGATGGAGGGAAAAAAGGAGTTCCATGCATGATGCCCGCTGGAGATAAAATCTTTCTTCGTGATGGGGTAGTCCACTAATTCAAGCTCGCCAGGGTACCCGTTCCTAATACCGGAGGTATTTATTCTTTTGACGAGTTTATAATGGTGATGTTGTGTGTTAACCGTAAATAACACATGCTCATCATTATCGGTAAATCTGCCATGAGCGGATATCAGTGAGGTAAGGAGAAGTTCTTCCCACTCGAAGTATCGTTTTACGACCGGGAAATAGATCACAAAAAGAGTAAAAAGAATCTGTAGAATGAACATGCCGACAATTGAAGTAAATAGACTGAGGTGAAATGTATCCATCAACATCCACGTCGTATAAACAGATACAACAAATACGACGCCATATCCCATATGAAAAACTCTCAAAACGCCGCAAACAATTGTAAAACCTAGCGATATAAGAAGATATATGGAACCTAGTATGAAACCATAAACAAGTATAAACTGAATTGAGTCAAACACTCTAACCCTCCTTATTGAACAGAGAAACTCTGCATTTCAAGACTCTTTTAAGAGTTCATGGCATAGGCGCCATTAAGAGTTTCAACATGTTCTCTCCAAAGCCTTACCTCTCTCGCCTTATCATTACAGGGCATTTTGATCATCTTCCGCAGATATTCCTCCTGAATATCTGTGTTTGCGGTATCTGTCATTTGTGACAATGCATAATGAGAAAAGTCCCGAATAAGAAAATTAAAAATTTGATCGATCAGATCCTCACCTACCTCATAGTTTTTGCAGCTCTCTAGTATTAGTTGCGCATAGACAATGAGAGTAAACATCTCGCACAGAGAAAATAGATACTCCCTACTCGCCTTTTGTATTGGATTAGGAAGCGCATCGGAGATCATTTCTCTAAAAAGCTCAACCTGACTCTTGAAAATTGTTACATTAGGCAGACCTATTCCTTCATACACTAACCGATAGTCAGGAAATTGAACTTTTGAAAAATCTCCCGTAAACTGTTGGAAAATGGAGGCATCATCGCATGAATCGTCCCGCTTGGGAATAAAAGGATATTCCCTATGATTAAAAAAATAGTTCTTAAGGAATTTGATTACCAGCAAGCTGTTGACATGAACTGTCCCTTCAAGGCGTGGCAGCATGCCGATTTCTCGAACCGCCAATTCCATAAATGTCTCTTTCTCAAATCCTCGGGCAACAACAATATCCAAGATCAGTTCCATGACCCGTACGCCTTCAATGGGCACCTTTGCTTTCTGAATAGAGTTGAAAAGCAAATAGCGGCGGTCTTCCTTGGAAATGGAACGGAAATAGTCCAGACTCCTGAGCGCATAAAGTTTCATGGCGTTCAAGCGGACATAAGATTCAGTAAATTTTTTCTTTATATGAGC
>Ga0307991_1002782_pt1 | contig 11658 bp, 6 predicted proteins | sample EllFjometagen131_FD_203146 | JGI IMG/M metagenome (GOLD analysis project Ga0307991, IMG submission 203146) | Marine microbial communities from Ellis Fjord, Antarctic Ocean - #131 | ecosystem: Environmental > Aquatic > Marine > Unclassified | place: Southern Ocean | collected 2014-10-08 | reverse complement strand
GCATATGTAATCTTAATCAATAATTCATCCTTGTTTACCTCCTCAATAATTCCTTCTATTTTTCCATCATCAAAAAATATTGGTTCCCCTTTTTTTACATCTTTAAATATTTCTGGAAGTGTACAAGAAATGTGAGCATATTTCAACAGTTTTCCATTTTCATCATATTGAGTGGGGTTACCTGGCTTTGGGTCTTTGTGAAGTATGAGATGATCATTCTCTTTCAGGCTTATGTATTGTTCCATTGGAAGTAGTTTGCCAATTTCATGTATTTGCTTCTCTGTATTATCGTGTTTGAATAATTTTATTTCCATTCCGGAAGAAAGGTATGCAGAGTTAAAACACAACCCCAGTCTGCCACCACCTCTTTTTCCGTTAATAAGCATCTTAATTTTTTTACCTCTTGTGTCTGTAAAATGAAGTTTATCACCCTTTTTAATCTTAAAAAACAACTCTTCACTTACCGGAATATGATAGTCTGCTACATTATCAGGAGATGGAAAATCAGGTGGGGCAATCCATATACTAGCCGGATTAATTATCTTTCCGGTTGCGTCTTTTTCCGGCTTGATATGAATTATTTGAGGCCCTGGCTGCATGGAGCCTGTACGGAGTTTTGGACCACCCAGATCCATCATAATTTTACAGTTCTTCGAAAGTTTGTCGTTAGATTTATGGATGTTATCAATCATTTTTGTCCAGGTATACTGATCATCATGTGCGCAATTAATCCGGGCACTATTCATGCCTAAATTCATCAAATGATTGATAAACAAATAATCATCACCGGCAGCACCGGGAAGTGTAACCATAATCCGTGTTCGTCTTTTTTTCGATTTATAACCAAACAGCAGTTTCGTATTCCGGTTTAATAATTTTTTGCTCTTTTTTATTGAAATAATCCCCTTTCTTTTTTCCCTAACAGTGTTACCAAGCAAGTGATTAAGAATGGAACTAAGTGTGAGAAGGCTTTTCATTACGTGAGCTTCCACATTCGACAGGCTTGGTAATCCAAGATCCCTTAACTGTTCTTGTAGTTGATCAACATCAAAACTTCTAAAGCCAAGATAATGCACCAGATTTAGTGCGCTTTTGCGATAAACAGGGTGAACATTTTTAATTTCTTCAGAATAGGTATATTCAATCTCCTTTATTTTGTCAATTATCTCTACAACCAGAAAATTTATGGCAGTTAATTTCTCAGTTTTCGTTAACATAGGATTTTATCATTTAAACTTTTAGTCATTCACTCCTAAACACCAATAAAAGCAACTACAAATGCAAGTACAGAAACGATAATACCAATCATAAATACATTGTATGAAATACGCAGAAGTTTATATTTTTTTGCAAGAACCTTTCCTAAAAAATACTGATCCTTAATCATAGTAGAATAAAGATTGTCCTCATTATTCATTAGCCCGTTAATGGCTTCCTCATAATCATTCAGTTCCATTTTGTAAAAATTACCAAAAAACAGCAGGTTAACTTTATTTTGCTTAATGTCTTCGTTATTAAAGTTTACTGATGATATATTGGGACGTGTTGATAGTATTGCAAATACAATTGTTACTAGGCAAAATAGCAAGAAAATCAATGTAGGTATTATGTACTCCGGCATTTTATCGAATCGAGTAACCATCACCGTCATTGATATAGATATGATTATCGCATTAACTGAGATGAGGATATTTGATTTATTATCAGCGATAGAACTCAGGTTTATTTGCATTCGTCCAGTGTTTCTAAACATGGATTCTACGCCACGTGAATAGCCTTTTGATTTGACCTTTTTTGATTTAGTATTGAGAAGTTTTTCCTCTTTTTCTTGTTCTAACATATAAATTTCTTTTTGTAGAAGGTGTAGATTTTTAGCTTTTTTTGGTTGAAGTTCTTTTTTTGCAAAATCAGTATGATATTCATGTGTCTGAAAAAACTTTAGCGATTTTAAATGGAATTTGCGCTTACTGATTTTCTTTTTTGAGATATTTATCCATTCCTCCCGCATTTTTTCAATCCGCTCGAAATAATTGTCTTCTGAAAGGTGCATAAGATCTGCATCACATAGCACTTTCGAAATAAGGTTTGTAGGTTGCTGAGGCACACAAGTTGCCACAATACTATTTTTAACCTGACTTATTATTTCTTCATCAACACCCTTTGAGGTTAAAAATTCGCCGGCAATTTTGGCACTTTCTTCTTCGTGACCCACAGATTTAATAATATACCCCGTATCGTGAAACCATGCACAAAGTTTTGCAATATTTAACTCATCGTTAGTTAAACCACTTTTTTCTCCAATAAACGCTGCGTTATCAACTACACACTTTGCGTGTACGATGGTATGAAACTCTATGCCCTCTGGTAATTTATCTTTCAAAAGTTTGGCTACGTAGTTCCCAGCATGTTCTACTAAAGCAAAGTCTATTTTATTCATTTGTAATTCTTTATCTTTAATTTAAACTTCTGTTTTTCAGAAAAATTGCACTTGTAAATGTTATTAAAACATAAATTTGAATGTAAAATCTATCATACTATCTTCTTTCGACCTGTTGTAAGTTAGTGTCATAGCAGTATAATCGAATGGTGACAGCCATAAGCCTATACCATAGCCATCATGCCAAGTTTTTGAATCTTCGCCATCAACCCAAACCCTGCCAATATCGTTAAATACCAAAAATCCGGTTTGTCCATTAAACAGATAGCTTTTAATATTCATTACTTTAACCCGAATCTCTGTATTTTGGTAAAATGAATGATCGCCTGCAAACCGATTTCCCGTGAATCCTCGTAGGTTTGTTTTACCGCCAAGAAAGTTGGCGTGGTAAAATTCATAATCCCCGATATTTGTGGCTCCGCCAATTCTGAATACAAATACTACTCTTGGATCTTTTCGAAAACTAAGATAGCACCTTAAATCAGAGCGGATCTTTACGAAATTTCTTCCTTCTTCTCTTATACTATAGTAGCCCAAAGCTACTGTTTCCCAATATATTCCACTATTGGGCAATACTTTATTATTTCTGGTATCAAGGGTGTACATTGCGTTTATTCCTGCATAATTATGTGCAATATATGCTGAGGAGTCGAGCAATTGCGGATTAATGTCTCCGATAAATCTATTGGTAGTGTCGGTTACCTTGAAATATTGGTAGAAAGCCCCAAAAGAATATTGAAAATTATGGCTGATGGTTTGTTGAAGCATAGGGTTCAACCAACCATATTCATAGCGAACGCGATAATATTTTTCATCATCGGTTATTTTTTTGGTATTATTTCCTAAGCCATAAAAATTATTTACGTTTTGTGGCAAACTTAATTCTGCCTGAACCTTTAAATCAAATATTTGAGAAACAGAACTAAACAATCCATCATATATTAGCGAAAATGCGCCGGTTTGAAGAGATAAATTTCCTTTTATTTTATGGATGGTTGAGTCTCTAAAATTAAATTGTTTTATTCTAGCACCTCCTCCTAAAAATATACCATCGTCGATGTTATAACCGGCCCAAATTATTGGTCTAACCAGATTATGCTTAAATTGTTTTCTGTTGTAGATATTAACCGTGCTCTTTTTTGATAATTGCAAACGGGTTTCCTTACCTGTTATAATTGCATTATCCTTATCCTTCCTGTCATAAACAATTGTTTTTTTTCCTGATTCACTAACAATTGATTCATCAATAATAGAATCAGTTCCTTTACCACCGATTATCCTTATTTTAATTCCCTTGTTAGCCCTTCCGTTAATTTTAAATAGATCCTTGCCACCCAAACCGTATAACCTTATTTCTTTGGTTTCGTTATACTTAAATTCCCGGTTGTAAATCTGTTCTTTTACCTTTCCTTTTTTTTCGCTTAAAGCAAAAACGATAACATGGGTATTTCCATTTTGCAGTCGTTCTACATCAAATAGTTCACGCTGTTTTGTTCCTACAACATCTACTGTTTTTGACAAAAAAAGGTAATGCTCTTTGGCATAATTATGAAGAAGGTTTCTTCTAGACTTCAATTTATTTTCAACCTCTATTCCGGTTGAATCATAAATATTTTTCGGAAATGTTAATATGGCTTCATGAATAACACTATCGGTAATATTATTCTGGATGTCATTAGCGATTGACATCCAGTCTTCCATATTCGGCTCACTAATAAACGACCTGTCGAAATATCGGCCATTATACATCAGCCCTTTAACATCTTTTACGGTATAATCGAAGCCTTGGAATTTACGTGTGGGCCAAGTAATTGTTGCAAGTCCCATTAACACACCTTCGTTTACAAAAAACACCTGATCACGGTCCCTGGGAATAGGGAGATATGTTGTTTTCTTGTCTTTTTTAAAGGACGCCCATCGCCATTGATCATCGTGTCTGTCCCAATCGTTTATTAGCATATCAAATAATCGGGCACGGACTACGGCATTCTGGTCGATCTGGTGATCATGATCTTTTTGTATTTTTTTAATTACTTTGTCCGTGCTGACAATTTTTTCAGATCGGCCAAAACTCTCCACATCATCTCTGTTACCTGCTGGCCGCTCCTCAAACAAAAACACATCATTGGCCATTTCATCGCGATAAATTCCAAGCCGAGGATCGTCAGGAACCCATACCATTACCGGGTTGGTATGCATTACTCTGGCGGCATCAGCAAGCATAGGTACAGGAATAGCAGCAAAGGGATGGGAAGCAGATATACCATCTTGTAACACATCAAGAGCTACCGTATTCCGTAAATTTTCCGCCAACGCCTTTTCCACATATTTATTTACCGAACGCAATACATATTGTTTGCCGTTTTTGTCTTCCATGCGGATTGACCTTGTTTGCTGGCCACCACCTCTTTTAATGATTGACAAACCGCCTTTTTCACTACCAATATCAAACACAGGTAGCTCTACTGTTGCACTCCAAATATTACGGTAATTATCACCCATCCGCATGCGCGTAATTTTTCCCTTTGAGTATAATTCACTAACTACTACATTAACCACACTATCCGAAAAATCAAGGTCAGCTAATCCAGTTTCTTTTTGTTCAGGATCAAATACCTGCTTGTTAAATAACTTCTTAGCATAAACAGTTTTACCATGGTTTGCACTATCCTTACTTATAAATTCCATCACAACATTACCGCTGGAATAGTAGCTTAATTTGCTAAATCCGCTATTTTGATATGCAAAATCTGTCTTTTTCTTTTTTCGCGCAATGTAGGATCCTTTACCACCTCCCCCACTTACAATATGATGTAGTTGGTCTTTTTCAAAATATTGCAAATTATGTTCATGACCGGCAGCATAAATTACATTGGGATATTCACGGAAAATATCCAATAATGTTTCTTTTAATCTTTTATACTCGGGATGCGCAAGATCCTGGATATTACCACGATATTTTCGATAGCCGGTGTAAATAAAACCGGGGAGGGGAATGTACATCCAGTTTTTAACCTCCAGCAATGGAAATAACAAATAGGATACAGGAAAATACCCTCCATGTTTACCAACACTGTATAAGGGATGGTGGGCTGCAAAAATGACCTTTTTATCTCTGTTTCTGCATAGTGCATCTTCAATTTGTATAAAAATTTCTTCTTCATCAGCAAAACCGCATTCTCCATTATATCCAGGGACTATGCTTTTTTGAAACCACCATTGCGAATCAAAAATTATAAGTGTAATATCTGGTGATAACTCAACTTCTACAGGGCCCGGACAACCAGAGTTGGGTAAATAAACATAAGTCCGATTGAGATATTGTTCAACATAACGTTCTTGATTTTTAACATTCTTCCAACCTTGCTTACGACCATTGGCCCAATCATGATTCCCCGGTATAACAATAAGTTCACCTTCAAACGAATCAAATGTATTAAGAATTTGCTTAAGGTCTTGTTCAGCTTCAGTATAGCCCACATCAGATGAATCAGGTAATCCATGGGGATACACAATATCCCCCAATAGTATCACAGCACTTTTACTGCTTTCATTAACAATGTGGTTTCTGAGGAGTCTTAAATTATCCTTTCCTGTATTTGAATTTTTTATGTCACCCAACAGGTAAATAGTGTATAATAATGCCGAAGAATCTGCGTAATTTTCTGATTTCCAATGCTCAGCTCCAGGGGCATAATATATTTTTTGCGCTTCTGCGTTAAGGATAGACACAAATAATATTATTATAACTACTATTTTATGGATGTTAATCTTAATCAAGATATTCAAACTTTAATAATGTTCCATTATTTTTATCCCCCTCATTTGCAATATATAATGTGCCTTCGGGACTGAAACAAATTCCTTCAGGTTGAGGAAAGAATTTCGATTTGAGTTTAATTATGGCGAGCATAACTCCATCTCTGGAAAAAACAATTATTAGGTTGCCTACCGATCCGAGTATATATATGTTTCCTGAAATGGGATTAACTGCTATTCCTGAAGGTTGAAAAGAAACATCGCCCTTGGATGAATCGAACCTGGCAATCAATTCTACTCCCAGCATGGCAAGATTATTATAGTTTTTGTAATATTTAATTGTATCCATTTCAATCAGTAAAAATGGCTTCAAAACCATCTGTTTGGTTTCTAGATCAAAGCTATAAACGGCTTTAAATTCTCTACCTTCCTTGTCATCTACAAAGGGATGTCCTTTACATGCAATCAACAGATTATTGCTTAGAGGATCATGAGTTAATCCCTCTGCATCATTTTTACCTGTTAATGCAGTTGTGTGTTTTTTCACATCGGGGTTTTTCTTTTTCAGGTAATCTTTAATTTTATATAGCGTCCCGTTACTTTTTAATATCCAGACATCATTTTTAACTATTTCAACACCCTCATAATCGCCATCATTGCCAAAATCAATTTTCTCATCAACTTTTCCAGTTACTAAATTGAAAATGTAAATATTCCCCTTTTCATCCTGAACACAGGCAAGTTCGTTTTTGTCAATATAGCTTAAGCCAGAAATTTCCATAAGCGATTTTGGCAGCTTCCATAATTGGTCGTGTTTCTCTAAACAATACGGAAAGTTATAATTAGCTTGTTCGAACAACAAACTATTCTCACTTTCCTGGGAATACATAAAGAAAAAGGACAATACCAATATTTGTAATATTATGACTTTTTTAAGTAACATCTACATTGTATATTCAAGTTTAAATAGTGAAACCGGGTTTTCACTACCCTTTATTTTTGAGTCTTCGAGCCACTCAAATGCATTTTGGGTAACCTTGTTTAATTGATTATATACTTCTTTAGAAATGAGCATATTAGTATTATATTTCTTGTTCAATTGCTCGATTCGTGAAGCCATAATAACCACTTTGCCTGTAATTGAATATTGTTTGCGTTTAGTTGAGCCAATATTTCCTGTAACTGCCTCATCATAATGAAGCCCGATACCTATACGTGTATGCGGAATATACTCCTTTTCAGATTCAATATTTAACTTTTTGATAATTTCTTGTGATGCTTCTGTTGCATGCTGACTGCTATTCCCAATCGGAGCAGGGGCACCAAAAGTGGCCATAAAACCATCCCCAAGAAATTGATTAATCACCCCATGATGAGACTGGACAATATCAATCATAAACCCAAATAAAGTATTCAGGTAGGCAACCACCTCCTCAGGCTGATGCTGTTCCACAAAAGGAGTGAATTGTCGTATATCAAGAAACATAATGCATACTTTTTTTCTTGCCCCAAAAAGTTCTGTCCGGTTTTTTAATATATTATCTACAATTTGTGGTGATATCTGTTGGCCGAAAAGATCAATTACTTCATTTTTTTCCTGAATATTATTCACTGAAATTATCATCTTCTTTTTAATAAGATCAGCAACAAAACCGGCTGCTATACCAGCAATTATCATTATTAATCCCTGTCCAAGATACTGCATGCCGGACAGATCGGGCATGTGGTTATTAGCAGACGTATTTGAGAAAAACGTTGAATAATATATGGAGATGAGAATGAATTCAGAAGCTGCTAGAGCACCTGTAAATACTGATAATTTAAAATTAAGCCGGAACGTAGAGAGCACAATAAAAATAAAATATGTTAAAGTTGCCGGTGCCTGAAGAATAATTATTTGTCCTGAATATTCTACTATGAAAATTAAAAGAATACTCATTAAACTAATCTCTGAAAAGCTATTAATATAGCCAAAAAAATGTGGCTCTACTAAAAACGATTTGCCTCTTATCCCTAATATATAATGAACAAAAAATTCATAAACTGTAATGATAACCGTAAAAATTAAAATGGCATAAATAGCAATATGCGTTTTGAACACCTGAAGATATTCTTCACTATAAAAAAAGTAAATGACTAACAGTAATATCGCTTCAATACCTAATAATCCAATTAGAATTATTGCTCGTAAGCGTTCACTTTTGAAAATTTCAGTATTATATAGTTTCTCAACAGATGTCATTTTATAGATGTCTTAGCTTTCTAAATGGCTCTAATTTACGATTTATTTCCTCAACCTTATGTACGCAAAGTATAATGCATTTCCGAGTAACATTCCCATAATCGGAGCATTAAGTTCTCACAACGTTTTGCCACTGTAACTACTTCTTAAATATTCCTATATCAATATTCAAATTGATTTATCGCAAAGTTAGTTAATTTAACTAGTATCCAAATTTATTTGTTTTTTATGGGGTCAAGAGATAAATATAAAAAGTTTGATATTTAGGAGGGTATGGTAATAACTTTTGATTAGATTTGTGAAAATTATACAGAAAAGCCACAATTCACAAATACCTCTAAAAATGGAAATGAAACACTTATAAATATGGAAGTGCACTAATATTCAAAAAACATGAAATCGAAGACTGGATAAAACACCGTAAGAAGAAACAACCAGTTGAATTATGAATTAATAAAAAAAGCACCAAGTTGATGTTTGAGTCTATATTTTAAAAATCAATTGTGTGTGTTTGCATTAAAAATAAACCCTGAGATGATCCTAATATAGTATGATTGCTAATGCTTTATTAATACTAACTATTTACATCTTCAAATAATGACAACACAAACTATTCACTTAAATAACATGAGTTGTGATTGCTGCGTAAAGGTAGTTGAAATGGAATTGAACAACCTGCATGTTACTATTAACGACATTAAACTTGGAGAAGTGAATATAAGTTATGATGCTGATTTAGTTAATATTAATGGCATTGAGGCTAAGTTAAATAAAAATGGTTTTTCGTTTTTAATTGATAAAAACAGTATTCTTGTTGAGGACGTAAAAAGATCTATTATAGATTTGGTACATCATACTACTTTTAACGCAATGGTTAGAAATTCAGATTATCTTGTAGGTAAATTTGGCAAAACATACCCATATTTATCTGCTTTGTTTTCGAACAATGAGGGAATAACTATTGAAAAATACATTATACTTCAAAAAATAGAAAAAGTAAAAGCTCTAATACAGGAAGATGAAGTTACACTTAGTGAAATTGCATTTATTATGGGTTATAGTAGTGTACAATATTTATCAACACAATTTAAAAATGTAACAGGTTTATCTGTTTCAGAATTTAAAAAAATGCATTAAAAATATTGGAAACCTAAAGATATGATTATTTGATGTTTTTTGAGCTTGTATGTGTGTGTGTGCCCAGCATGAGCAAACACAGATTCATGTTATATGGTTTTTTTTAACAGTTATTGGTAATTAGTTATTGGCTATTTGAGGTTGCCTGAATAGCCAAACTTCAAACATCTAAAAGCCAACCAACCTATTCCTCTAATTTTTCTTTACACTGATCATAAACCTTTTTCCCAGCGTAAGCAGCCCCTAAGCCAAGCAGTATAAACAAACCGCCGCCTATTGGTGCTCCGCCACCATCCTGGTTTCCTGTTACTCCGTGTGCTGCAGGTGGTGGTGGTGGTACATCCTGTGCAATTAATGTTGTTGATGCTAAGAATATTAGTCCTGTTAAAAGTACTTTGTATATTTTTTTCATTTTATATGAGTTGAAGTTTATAAGCTTGAAAGTTGTAAAGGTTAAGCCTTGTTGGCATCTCGATGGAGGCACGACTGAGAGATCTCCTGAGAGTATGGTAAATGCTCAGGGGATTTCTCCCTACAGTCGAAATGACAACAGGTTTACCTTAAGTACACTTTTTTATTAATCACTCCTTTTTGTGTTATTGTGTTTATTATATAATATCCTGATGGTGCATTAATCACAAGTTTTTGATTTTTATCACCTGTTAGTTTTGTGCTCAAAACAGTTTGGCCAAACATATTCATCACTTTAATATCGCCAACGTAGTTATTTGTGTTTAGGATATTAATGGTTTTGTTTGATGCCCAAATTTGGATTAACTCCTGCGGGGTTGTTGGCTCATCAATACCAAGTGGGCTAAAGTGAATAACAAACCTATCATGATCATCCTGTTCAAATGCTGTAAATATATAAACAGGGTTTAAAGATAAATTTTGGGTTTTATTCTGTTTAGTATCTGTAATATAAATATCATAATCACAGCTTGATTCTGTGAGCTTAATGGTGAATTCAGTTGAGTTATTTTTAATAAAACCCAGCTGTACAGTAAGACCTTCTATTAATTGCGGCAAACAATTCAGCGCATAATTTTTATTGTATTGAGTAGTGTAAAACATTGGTGCATACCCGGCCATAAAATATGAGTCATATTTCAAATCAAAATCATCAGTGGCTTCAGCATTAAAATTTATAACTGTTTCCTGTGAAGTATGTGTTTGATTATCGATTGCTGTAAGCACAATCATATCTTCATTTATAGTTGATTTGTACCAGTTGCTGTCACTGTGTAACCTGGCATCAGTAGGAATTGTAAGAGAGCCACCATCACTATAGGTATAAACCATAAAACCATTCATGGCTGGTATATTTTGCTCAGTCCTCAAAACCTTATAACTTGCAGCTGTTTCGTTCCATATTTGAGCATATGCTCCAATATCATCCGATTTATTCCATGTTCCAGCATTAAAATCAAGCGCACTTGAAAATGGATTTCCCAATAAATGCCAGCCTGCATAATCTTTACCCGATGTGTAAGTTAAACCTGTTACATCATAATCTGTTGTTCTTAAAGAACCGCTAAATGTTTTTGTTTGTTCGGATGCATAAGCAATTAAATATCCTTTGCCTGTGGTAAAGGTAGGACTTGCATCACTTGAAAAGTAAGTTTCACCACTGCCTTGATTATAGTCACCATCTCCATTCTTAATATTAATCCACAAACCTTCCGATTCGCTCCAGCGATATAAATCCAAATCTTGGCTAATGGTTCCACTGAGATTCACAAAATTGGGATCAATAGCTTGCGCTTCGACCGGTGAACTTAAAAAGTGCCAGCCATGGTTGGTACTCCATGCTCCTATATATCGGTTAACCGTTATATCTCCTGTTGCAGTTCCGTTAACTATAAGTGAACCAGTGCTTGCAGCAAGGCTTTTGATAGTCAACGAGGCTCCACTGATAACGTTAAGATCATTACAAGTTATAGTACCGTCAGTTGCAATTTCGGGGTAATTGGAAAGCCCCGAGTGTATTGTAACATTTTCTGTAATTCCTGCGACGCTTCCATCATCCCAATTTGTTGAAGTGTTCCAATCATGGTTGGTTGATCCTGTCCAATATCCGGGA
>Ga0307991_1002781_pt1 | contig 11660 bp, 6 predicted proteins | sample EllFjometagen131_FD_203146 | JGI IMG/M metagenome (GOLD analysis project Ga0307991, IMG submission 203146) | Marine microbial communities from Ellis Fjord, Antarctic Ocean - #131 | ecosystem: Environmental > Aquatic > Marine > Unclassified | place: Southern Ocean | collected 2014-10-08 | reverse complement strand
GCCTGAGGCGGATATATCTGTCAGATGATGCATACCTGAATAGATACAAATAATAATATAAAATGACAAAAAGATATTTTATTAAATTATCGTTTAATGGCAAAGAATATCACGGATGGCAAATCCAAAATAACAGTATAACTGTTCAGGGAAAATTAAATCAGGCATTATCTTTAATATTAAATCATAAAATAAATGTAATTGGAGCAGGAAGAACAGATGCGGGAGTTCATGCCAAAAATTTCTTTGCTCATTTTGATTTCAATCATTATTTTAATGAAAAAGAAAAAATATCTTTGATTTTTAAACTAAATAATTTTTTACCATCAGATATAGTGATACATGATATTATAAAAGTAAAAGATGATGCTCATGTCCGCTTTGATGCTATTTTAAGAACTTATAAATATTATATCAGCAGGACAAAAAATCCTTTTAACAAAAATTTTTCATATTATTTTTATGGAAAATTAAACATTGCTCTAATGAATAAAGGAGCAAAAAAAATATCAGAATATGAAGATTTTTCTTGCTTTTCAAAATCACATACACAGACAAAAACAAATATCTGTAAAATAACTTATGCAAAATTTGAACAACAAAACAATATGTTGATATTCACAATTACTGCAAACAGATTTTTAAGAGATATGGTAAGAGCTATTATAGGCACATTATTAAATCTGGGACAAGGAAAAATTAAATTGAATGATTTTAAAAAAATTATAGAAAGCAAAAATCGTTCTAATGCAGGCAAATCAGTAGATGCACAAGGACTTTTTTTAACAGAAATTGTTTATCCTGATCATATTTTTAAAAGTTTCCCGTAATTTTAATTTTGTGATATATTTACCATAAAATATGTAACCATTCGCTTAAGGCGAAGAAAATATAAAAAATCAGAGATAATTATGCAGGTTTGTTTATAAATTTTAATCTTTGCGACTTGGCGGCTTTGCGTGAAAATAATACCTCTCGCAAAGACGCTAAGACGCAAAGAAAATCGGAATTCCGACTTGTCAGAACTGAATAAATACAAATAATTTATAGAGATGTTACTTATTTATACACATAGAATAACCAAACGGGTTAAATATATTTTTAAATTAATATTTGAAAATCTATTGGGTATTAAATTTGTTTTAACATCAAACAAAGAGGACTTTAGAAATTATAACGGGGCTAAAATCAATTATTCCAAACAAATTATTGATGATGAAATATTTTTTTTATCTCATAATCTTTTGTTTGAAAAAGGTATAAAAGAGCAGAATCTCTTATTTTCAGAGTCTGAACAATCAAAAGTCTTTTTTATTAATAATAATAAAAAATCAGCACTTGCTTTTGACCCTTTTGCTGCCAGTTTTTATCTTGTTAGCCGATATGAAGAATATCTGCCTTATATAAAAGATAAATACAACAGATTTTCTGCTAAAAACAGCATTGCTTATAAATATGGATTTCTTGATAAACCTGTGGTTAATATATGGGCAATAAAAATTGCAGAAATTATTAAACAAAAATTCAGTTCTTTTAATATTCCTGAAAAAAATTATAAATTTATTCCAACTATTGATATTGATATTGCTTATTCTTATAAATCAAAAGGATTTGTAAGGACAATAGGTGGTTATCTGAGAGCATTAAAAAATATTGACTTTCATGAAATTGCTGAACGGACAAAAGTGCTGACAAAATCAAAAAAAGACCCTTTTGATACATATCAGTTTATTTTTGATATTCATAAAAAACATAATCTAAATCCTATTTATTTCATCTTATGTGCAGATTATGCACAATATGATAAAAATATTAATACACAAGACAATTTATTTCGTTCATTAATAAAATCAATTGCCGATTATGCACAAATTGGTATTCATCCTTCTTTTGCTTCTAATACAAATCCCGGAAAATTAAAAATTGAAAAAAACAGATTATCAAAAATTATAAATAAAGAAATAACTAAAAGCAGACAGCATTTTTTAAAATTGGACTTGCCGGCAACATATCGTAATCTTATTAAAAATGATATTACTGATGATTATACAATGGGTTATGCTTCTGAATTAGGTTTTAGAGCAAGTATATGCTCTGATTTTAATTTTTATGATATTGACTTGGAAACAGAAACAAACCTGAAGGTTCATCCTTTTGCTGTAATGGACGGCACATTAAAAGATTATATGAAAATGTCTGATGATAATGCTATTTCTTATATAAGACCTTTGATTAAGCAAGTAAAAGATGTTAACGGAACTTTTATATCATTATGGCATAATGAATCATTTAGCAATGCAAAGACATGGAAAGGATGGCAGAAAGTTTATGAAGAGATGGTAAAATTATCAATTTAAAAATTAACTGTTTTATTTGTCGGATGCTAATGTTATTTTTTTTATAAGTTTTTTATTAGTGTCCAATTAAAATGAAATTAGAATTTATAATAGTAGATTCCTCATCCGCCTCAGGCGAAGAGGAATGACAACTTCGTTATATTGGGAGGGTGAGGGTAAGGACGCGCAAAACGCGTCCTTACCCTCACCCTGAACTCTAAATAACACTGTCATTCCGAGTGATAGCGAGGAATCTCATAATATTTAGAAACGATTTTACCTAAATTTTTAAATTTAGTCAGACACTAGTCTAAGTTTTTATACATTTGCCAAAAAATTAAGGGTAGTTCTAATAGTTGGTTCTGTATATGAAAGTGAGCGAAAAATATCAGTATGAGGCGGAGGGTAAAATATTCCGCAGCCATAGCCATAGCTATGGTGAGGAAAGATTTTGCCCGACAACGAAATAATGATGTTTTGCAGACACTTGTAATAAAAAGTAATTATTAGAACTCCCCTTAATACTAAATTAAATTAAAGTTCGTTGTGCATATTAATAATAAAAATAGATTATGTTTTTAGATAAAAATAAATTTACAGGACAAGGTCTGACTTATGATGATGTATTATTAGTTCCTGCTTATTCCGAAATTCTACCTCGCGAAGTTAATTTAGCTACCAAAATAACAAAAAATATCAAATTAAATATTCCTATTGTATCTGCTGCAATGGATACTGTTACAGAGTCCACTATGGCAATTGCAATGGCACAGGAAGGCGGAATAGGTATTATTCATAAAAATATGTCAATAGAGCAACAAGCTAATGAGGTTAAAAAAGTAAAACGCGCTGAAAATGGAATGATTATAAATCCTGTAACTCTTAACGAAAATGCATTAGTGATAGACGCTCTTAATATTATGAAAGAATATAAGATAGGCGGAATACCTGTTGTTAATGAAAATGAAAAATTAGTCGGAATTGTTACTAACAGAGATTTAAGATTTGAAAAAAAACTAAACCGTCCTGTGTATGAGGTTATGACAAAAGAAAATCTTGTTACTGTAAGCGAATTTACTGACTTTGAAAAAGCTGCTGATATTCTTCAAAAATATAAAATTGAAAAATTGCCTGTTGTTGATAAAAACAACAAACTTATTGGACTTATAACTTACAGAGATATTATAAAAATCAAAGAGCGTCCAAATGCATGTAAAGATAAAATGGGACGATTACGGGTAGCTGCTGCTGTAGGTGTTACATCAGATACCATGGAAAGAATTTTTGCTCTTGTAAATGCAGGTGTTGATATTATTGATGTTGATACTGCACACGGAAATTCCAAAGGGGTAATAGAAGTATCTAAAAAAATAAAAAAACAATTTCCACAAATAGAACTTATCATTGGAAATGTAGCAACACCGGAAGCATCTTTAAATTTGGTTAAAGCTGGAGCTGATGCTGTTAAAGTAGGAATAGGACCAGGTTCAATATGCACAACAAGAATTATTGCAGGTGTAGGAATACCTCAACTAACTGCTATATTCTCAATAGCAAAAGCCCTGAAAGATACAAATATACCGGTAATTGCTGATGGCGGAATAAGATATACCGGTGATATTACAAAAGCTATTGCAGCAGGAGCAGATTCTGTTATGATAGGTTCATTATTTGCAGGCGTTGACGAATCACCGGGGGAAACTATTATCTATGAAGGAAGAAAATTTAAAACATATAGAGGAATGGGCTCTATAGAAGCAATGCAAAAAGGTTCTAAAGACAGATATTTTCAGGATACAGAAGATGATATTAAAAAATTAGTGCCGGAAGGTATTGTAGGAAGAGTACCTTACAAGGGTTCTTTATCCGAAGTAATATATCAAATGATAGGCGGACTGAGATCTGGAATGGGTTATTGCGGAGCTAAAAATATTAATAATCTGCAAAAAGCTAAATTTATAAAAATAACAAATGCCGGTGTCCAGGAAAGCCACCCTCATAATGTATCTATAACAAGCGAAGCACCTAATTATAGCTATAACAGATAAAAATTATGAAAAATCTGTGATTCTGCATAGCACGGATAACGCAAAGAAGAATGATTATAAGCAAAAAAAATTGTTAAATTGTTAAATTGCTAAATTGTTTGTCATTTGATGTTTGTAATTTTTACAATCGTTTCAATCATTACAATTTTTTTAATTTTTCAACAATAATAAACTATACTTAATTAACAATATAAATAACTGAAAATCAACTAAATAAAAAACATAAACAAATGAAACATCCAGTATATAAAACAATAATTATTCTTTTATCTCTTTTATCTTTAAATAATGCTTTTGCTCAAAAAGAAAAAGACCCTGTATTTATTACTATTGGAAATGAAAACATAGCAAAATCAGAATTCCTTAATCTTTACAAAAAAAATAATCTTAACAGTAAAGTTATTGACAAAAAAAATATTATTGATTATTTAGACCTATACATCAATTTTAGATTAAAAGTATATGAAGCCAAAGAACTTAAATTAGATACTTCTTCTGCTTTTAAAAAAGAATTAAATGGATATAGAAAACAACTTACCAAACCTTATCTTACAGACAATGAACTTTATGAAGACCTTATTAAGCAAGCTTATGAAAGATCAAGATATGATATACGTGCAAGTCATATACTTATTAAATTAAGACCCGATGCTCTTCCAAAAGATACTATTATCGCATATAACAAAATTATGAATATCAGAGATAGAATATTAAAAGGCGAAAACTTTAAAAAAGTTGCTTTAGAAACATCTGAAGACCCTTCTGTAAAAGGTAGAACATCAATTAAAAGACATCGGGCTATTAGAGGAAACTTAGGAGACCTCGGATACTTTACTGTATTTGATATGTCCTATCCTTTTGAAACAACAGCATATAATACCAAAGTAAATGAAATATCAATGCCTATCCGCACAAAATTTGGATATCATATAATAAAAGTTACAGATAAAATACAAGCCATAGGAAAAATACAATTAGCACATATCTTTATCAATGTTCCTAAAAAGGATACTATAAACGCAGAAAAATATAAAAATAAAATTGATTCAATATATCAAAAATTAAAAAATGGCGAAAACTTTGCAAAGCTTGCAAAACAATATTCAGACGATAAAAACTCAGCAAACAAAGGTGGTATATTCCTTAACTCAAATGTTAACAGAATATTACCTGAATTTGTTATACCTATTTCTAAACTAAAAAAAATAGGAGATTTTTCCGAACCGGTATTATCACGATATGGATGGCATATAATAAAACTTATAAATAAAGAAGAAATAAAACCATTCAAAGATATGGAAGATGACCTGAAAACAAAAGTTGAAAGAAGTGACAGATATCAAAAAGTTAAAAAATCTTTTATAAACAAAATAAAAAAACAATATGCTTTTAAAAAAAATATTAATGCTAAAAAAGAATTTTATACTATAGTAGATGATAAAATATTTGAAGCTAAATGGGATATTAAATCTGCTAAAAACTTAAATAAACAATTATTTACAATTGCAGATAAAAATTATACACAACAGGATTTTGCCAAATATATAGATTCTCATCAAAGCGTAAGAACAAAGGGAAACATTGAAGAATATATCAACAGATTATATAAAAATTTTGTTAACCAAACTTGTATATCTTATGAAGAGAGCCAGTTAGATAAAAAATATCCTGAATTTAGAATGTTTATGAAAGAATATAGAGATGGAATGTTGTTGTTTGAACTTACTGATAAAAAAGTATGGTCCAAAGCTATCAAAGATACTGCTGGATTAAAAAATTATTATGAAAAAAATAAAAATAATTATATGTGGACACAACGAGTTAATGCCTCTGTATATGAATGTGATGACAATAAAATTGCAAAACAAACACAAAAACTAATCAAAAAAGGATATAATGATGATGATATTTTGAATGAAATCAACAAGGACTCTCTGTCTGTTGTATTAAATATTACAAAAGGAATATTCTCAAAAGGTGAAAACAAAATAATTGATTCTATAAAATGGGAAAAAGGGATAAGTGAAAATATTATGTCTGATAAAAAAAATAATTTTGTTGTTGTCCACGAAAAAATTGAGCCACAACCCAAAACATTAGCTCAGGCAAAAGGAATTGTAACTGCTGACTATCAAAAATATCTTGAAAACAAATGGATAAATTCCCTAAAAAAGAAATATCCTGTTAGTATAAATAAAAAAGTGCTGGCTGCTCTAAAACAAACATATTGATAAATAAATATATCAAGCCAAAAGAATTAAGAATTCATTTCTTGAAATAAAATTGTAGATTTTAAACCTCTTAAATGTTTATCCCGAAGAACATATCTCTTTTTAGACAAAAAGAATCAGGTATTTGTTCTGGTAAATATCCAGATAAATGCGAGATTTACAACAGAATTTACAATCAGTAGCCGAACATGGTTGCCTGATATTTTACTTAACTTTGTGTATTTTACGATTTGCCTGCGATTTTTGTGCTAACTAAAAAAACACTTCCTATACTGAATTCATCTATATTTATTCTCATTTCTATAAATGTCCTTTTATACATAAACTATATGTTTTTATTTCCCGAAAATTATAAAATTATTACTGTTTACCAGTATTTTTTTTTACTTTTTGGAAACTTACTAATTTTATATTAAACCGATATTCCACATCAGGCAGGTTAAAGAATAACATTGTTGTTCTTAAAATAAAATATTTTTTAAAAAAATACCAAAAAAAAATTGGAAATTTTATAAAAATTTTGTAAATTAGCAGAAAATTTAGCTAAAATAAAAAGATATATTTTTTTTAAATTATGAATAAATTGCAACATACTATTAGTATTAATACGGACTCACAACAAGGATTATTTGACATTACAGAACAAGTAAAGATATTAGTTAAAAATTTCAATATACAAACAGGAATGGTAAATGTTTATGTCCGTGGCTCAACTGCTGCAATTATGATTCAGGAAAACTGGGATGACAGCGTTCAAAAAGATGTTATTAACCTGCTTAAAAAATTAATACCTCCGGGAATCTGGCTGCACGACCAGCAGGATAATAATGGCGATGCCCATCTTAAAGCAGGTATCATCGGACCAAGCGAATCAATACCAATTATAAATCACCAACTCGGACTATCAACATGGCAAAATATTTTTTTATGCGAATTTGACGGACCAAGAAAACAAAGAGAGATTGTAATAACAACATATAAAATTGATAAGTAACTATATTATATCTGAAATAAAAATGTTATAAAAAAATACAAAGATTAATATTCATGAAACTATATAAAACAAATATTTTATTTAATATTAATAAAATTGTTTATACAATAGTTATATTGAATTTTTTGATTTTTTTCTCATCTAATAGTAATGCTCAAATATCAAGCGGGACTTATACAATTGGCGGGACTTCTCCTGATTATGCCAATTTTACTGCTGCTGTCAATGATTTAAATACTAACGGTGTAGCAGGTGACGGACCGGTTACTTTTAATATACGCAATGGAACTTATACAGAAATCTTTACTATTAACCAAATTACAAATGTTAGCTTAACAAGCAATGTTGTTTTTCAATCTGAGAATCAGGATAGCACTTTGGTAACATTAACAAATTCTTCTGCTACAACCTTAGTGCTTAACGGAGCTGATTATATCACATTTAAATTAATTACAATACAAACTACTGGCTCAAAAAGAGTTGTAGAACTAATTGCAGGAGCCACTAACAACAAATTTCTTAATTGCAGACTAAATGGTTACACTACTACAGGAACGAGTACTTCTTATGCTATAGTATATTCCACATCAACGGCTACCTTAGATAACAACAATGAATATAGAAATAATGTTTTTTCTGATGGAAGCTACGGAATTGTATTACTTGGTTCCTCAAGTTATACCGAAACCGGTACTGTTATCACCGGTAATGAATTTGTAACTCAAGGTGGATATGGCTTAAAACTCAATTATAATGATGGTCTTATAATAACAAACAACACATTTAACAGGCATACAAGTACTACTGCTTATTATGGTATGTATTTAAACTACTGCGATGGTAAAAGCATGATAAAGAAAAACAAAATATGGAATACCTCGGGCTATGGTTGGGGAATAAGATTTTATCAATCTAAAAGTACCAGTGGTAATGAGAGTGAAATATTTAATAATTTTATTACCATTAGTGGAACAACAGGAAACGGCTATGGTTTAAGATTAGAATATGGTGAATATGTAAAAGTATATAATAATAATGTGCATTCATCTCATACAACTACTAGCACTTCGGCTGCTACTTTTTATGCTTCAGGTAGTACCACCACTGCACACTATGATATTCGCAATAATATTTTTGAGAACTTTGGCGGAGGATATGCAGTATATATTAGCAATACTACCGGCTTAGATTATCTTAATTATAATGATTATTATTCAACAGGTACAAATATAGGAAAATGGGGAAGTACTGATAAGACAGATATGTCGGCATGGACATCTGCTACTGGAGAAACAAATTCACTTAACCTTGACCCGTCCTATACAGATGCTGCTAATGGTAACCTGCATATAGGAAACAGTAGTCTGGAGGGTGTAGGTATAAATATTGCGGCTATTACTGATGATATTGACGGAACAGCACGACCCGACCCGCCAACCATAGGTGCACATGAAACAGGAACTGCAACAGGTCCTGTTATTACAGTTGTAGGTGCTTTAACAGCTTATGAAACCTCTGTAGGAACACCTACTTCCGCACAAACTTTTACTGTCGAGGGTAGCAATTTAACTAATAATATATTAGTAACAGCACCATCTCATTTTCAGGTTCAGAAGCAGGGCGTTGGACCATGGGCAAGTAGTGTTCCCTTAACAGAGAGCGGTGGCACTGTTTCTTTAACAACTATTGAAGTTAGATACAATCCAAGCTCTGCTGATTCTCATAATGGCAATGTGGCTTGTTCCAGCACTGGTGCAACAACAAAAAATATAGCTGCTCAAGGCATATCAACTAATTGCTCAGGTGCATTTCAGGGAACTTATACTATTAACCCAGGATTAGCTGCAAGCTGTAATAATTACCAGACAATTTCTGATGCAGTTTCTGATTTATTAGATGGCACACGTAATGATGATAATTGTTATTATCAGGGACCAGGCATTAATGGAACTATATGTTTTAATATAGCAAATGGGACATACAATGAACAAATTAAAATTAAAAATATTTCAGGCACTTATGATTCAATTATCTTTAAATCTGCCTCAGGCAATTATAATGATGTAACAATAGAATACAGCTGTCCTCAGGATGGAGATATTAATAACTACGTGCTTCGTCTGGATGGAGCACAATATGTAACAATAAGAAATTTAACAATACAATCTGTAGGTGCAGGCTCAACTTATACTAAAGTTATTGATATTACAGGAGATGCTCATAACAATAAAATTACAAATAACAACCTGATTAGCAAAACAACTACCAGTCAGAGTAATGACAGAAAGGCGGTAGTTGCCTCTTCCAGTGATTTTAATAATGATAATAATCAAGTAAGTAATAATGTATTAACAAATGGTTCTCATGGTGTATATTTTAGCGGAAAAGCTTTTAACAATTTAGAATCAGGCATACTTATCCTAAATAATACAATAACAAATTCATGGTTCACAGGTATTCATTTTCAGAATCAAAATGCTCCAATTGCCAAAAATAATTATATTACTACAAATTCAACCAGAACAGATTTTAAGGGTATATATGGTTACTATACTGATAATGGATTAAAAATACAAAAAAATCAAATATATACAACAAGCGCCTATGGTTATGGTATATATTTATATTATTGTGATGGAACTGCAGGAAATTATGGTGAAACATCCAATAATATGGTATATATCGGTTCAGGCGGTAGTACTACAAATTATGGGATACAATTGAACGTAAGTGACTATCAAAAAGTTTATTACAACAGTGCTGTCTCAAATAGCAGCAGTACATTAAACAGCGGTGAACTGAATTGTGCTTTTAAGTCATATAATACTAACAATAACCAAATTATTAAAAATAATATTTTTGTAAATGCTGATGCAGGATTGGCAATATTTGTTGATATAGCAGCTTCTATTGAGGAGCTTGATTATAATGATTTATATACTACAACAGGTTCGGTTCTTGGTAGATGGGTAACTACCTCGTCAGCAGATGCAACACTGGCAAGCTGGCAATCTATAACACCGGCAACAGAAGATGAAAATTCCATTTCTGCTGACCCTTTATTTACTTCAAATACTGATTTGCATATATTAGAAAGTTCACCATGTATTGACAAAGCAATTGATGTTGCCGATGTTACCGACGACATTGATAATGAGTCCAGAGCTACAGATATAGGAGCTGACGAATATGGCAGTGGAGTACAACCTGTTGAATTATTGTTTTTTACTGCCAAAGTAAATAAAAAAGAATCCGTTGTACTGAAATGGAAAACTGCATCAGAAATAAATAATGATTATTTTACTGTTGAAAAATCTGTTGATTGTGCTAATTTTGAATTAGTTGATATTATAAAAGGAGCTGGTAATAGTAATATAATTTTATATTACGAAACTTATGATAATAAACCATATATTGGAACAAATTATTACCGCTTAAAGCAAACTGATTATGACGGAAATTATAAATATTCTGATATTCGTATGGTATATATTCCTTTGACTAATGACAAAATAAGCATATATCCCAATCCTATAAAAGATAATATCAATATTCAAATTAATGCAGATGAAAAAACAAATGTGTCAATAGAAATTATTGATATAAACGGAAGAATTGTTTATAACAGAAATAAAAATTTGAACAAGGATAACAACCTTATTGAGATAAATGTAAGTAATTTGAATAGTTCTGTTTATTTTGTTAAGATACTTAATAATAAAGGTTATATACTTTTCACTAAAAAAATAAGTGTTATTAAATAATCAAAACTTTGTCTCTCATATACATAAGTAATTACTATTGTTACCAATATCAATTTCTAAATACTCTAATTTCTAAATCTGATGAATTTAAAATAAAAATACTATTTTTGTATCTAAATATTAATAAACATAATATAAACTATGAAAACATTTTATCATCTATCAAAAAAACTTTTGTTATTTCTGTGTTTTACAATAGTTATATATGGAAATAACATTTTAGCACAGACAATTCTCTTAGGTCCTGAAGAATTTAACTCAGATATTATAATACATGGAAGCTCGGC
>Ga0307991_1002777_pt1 | contig 11668 bp, 10 predicted proteins | sample EllFjometagen131_FD_203146 | JGI IMG/M metagenome (GOLD analysis project Ga0307991, IMG submission 203146) | Marine microbial communities from Ellis Fjord, Antarctic Ocean - #131 | ecosystem: Environmental > Aquatic > Marine > Unclassified | place: Southern Ocean | collected 2014-10-08 | reverse complement strand
TGGGGGTTCGAGTCCCCCCTTCTGCACCAATTTTTATTTACATGAAGAACAAATGTTCAATCAGGATTTTTAAACCTATCCCAATTAACACTATACCCCCGATTAATTCGATTTTATTTTCAAATAATGATCCAATTTTTCCACCAAGATATACACCTAATAGCGAAAGTATAAATGTAATTATACCTATAATTATTGCAGGCTGAATTATTTGTATATTTAACACTGCAAAGCTAAGACCAACTGCTAATGCATCAATACTGGTAGCGATAGCTAGAATGAATACGGTGGTTAATTTATTGGGGTCACAATTTCTCTTAGTTTGTCCAAAAAGGAAAGATTCATAGATCATTTTACCGCCAATAAAAGTAAGTAAGCCAAACGCGACCCAGTGAGCGAATGCTGCGATGTAGTGTTGGAAACTAGTTCCCGCTAACCAACCTAACACCGGCATGAATGCCTGAAAGCCACCAAAAAAAAGAGCTACACGAAGCGCAGGACCAACTTTGAAACATTTTAAAGTAACTCCACTGGCAATAGAAACAGCAAATGCATCCATTGCTAAACCAAAAGCAATTAAAATTATTGTAACTATATTCATTCAATCTCCGAAAGCAAAACTTGAGTTAAAAGATAATTAGTAAATGATTTTATCCTAACTATAAATTTCCCCTCGTTAATAAATTGTATTTTTCTCGTTAACAAGTTGAACTTGTTAACGCTACTGCTTTGTAAGTTTTACTTACGAATTTGTTTATTATGTAAGAAGTATAACTTCAATATCAATTGTGTTCGCAAGTGCAACTTACGAACAAGAGAATTCAAATTTTATAGTAACTACAAAAAACTATTTGACATACGTACGTTTAAACGTACCTTGTCTAAAGTGAATAAATAAGGAGGATATATGACAACAATAAATGCAACTGAAGCCAGAGCAAAATTATACAGGCTTATAGATAAAACTGCGGAAAGTCATAAACCAGTAATAATTTCTGGAAAGCGTGGGAATGCTGTTTTAGTTTCAGAAGAGGACTGGAACGATATTCAAGAAACTCTCTTTTTAATATCTATTCCAGGAATGCGAGAATCAATTATTGATGGACTGAAAACTCCTGTTGAAGACTATTCTGAGGAACTTAAGTGGTAAACTGGAAGCTAGTTTATTCTAAAACAGCACAAAAAGATGCATTAAAACTAACAAAATCAGGATTGAAAGATAAAGCATTAAAAATATTAGAGATACTGAAAACTGATCCGTTTCAAAATCCGCCCTCGTTCGAGAAACTCGTTGGTGACCTTAAAGGAGCTTATTCTCGAAGGATTAATATTCAACATAGGATTATATATCAAGTTCTAAAAAAAGAAAAAAAAGTTAAAATAATTCGAATGTGGACGCACTATGAATAGAAGTGAATGGAGATAAAACATTTGACATAATAATCCATTTAACTCAGATTCACTATTGATTATAAATCTTTCAGGAGAAACCATGAATAAAACATTTATATTTGTATTGTTTACATTATTTATTTCATTTTGTTTTGCTGGTGAAGAACAGGCAATCGATCAAGTTATAGATAATAAAATTCATATAAAAATCATTGAGAAACAGCAAGAAAAACTATCAGATCGAATTAATGAAAAAACCGAACAACAACAAGAATATACTGATAACGAAATTCAAGAGCAGATTGATATCCTTTTAAAAGATAGAAATAATGTTCTTTGTATGAGAGAAAAGTGGATAGATTGGGTTATGATGGTTTTAACAGCTTTGATAGCTTTTTTTGGAATAGGTGTTACAATCTATTTTTTCATTAAAGGTCGTAAACAATCAAAAGAATTTGAAGAACAAAAAGCTAAAATATCAAAAATTCTAGAAGAAACTGAAACCGAGCAACTAGATATAAAAGGAGAATCAAGGAAACTTCAAATGTATTCTCAACAAAGAATAAAAGAGTTAGATAACTTATTTGACGAATTAAAAAATAAGAAAAAGGAAATTGAAAACTTAGTCGAAAGTGCTAAAGCAGATATATATGAACTCAGTAAAAATTCTTTGATTAAAGATAAGAAAATCAAGCCTCAATTGTATACAATAATTGATGATATATTAACAGAAAAAGAAGAATCTAATTTTGATGCCAATGACTGGATAATCAAAGGTAATGATTTATTAGAAAAAGAAGATTTTGAAAAAGCATTTTATTACTATTCAAAGGCAATAAAAATTGATGCAAAGAATTCATATGCTCATAATGCGCAAGGAGTTTGTTATGAAAGAATGGGCGATCTTAAAAAAGCGTTAGGAGCTTATGATAAAGCAATTGAATATGATAAAGAGAACTATACAGCTTATTGTAATAGAGGAAATTGTAAAAGAGAGTTATTTACTCCTGAAGAAGGATTAGAAGATATTGAAAAATCAATAAGTTTAGCACCTATGACTACTAATGGTTATTCATCACGAGCTACAATTAAAAGTAAATTAGGAGATTTTAAGGGTGCAGTTGATGATCGTATGAAAGTAATAGAAATAGACCCACAAGATGTAATAGAGTATTTAAATTTACTTGAATTATCGTTACTATCAAATACAAAAGAAATTTGGGACCGCTATTATGGTAGAACTTTACATCTAAAGAAAGATACTGGTGAAGAATCTATCATTTCATATTTAAAAGCAATTTATGATTGCATTTTTAAAAATTTAGAAATCAATATAATACTTGAAACAATGAAGTTGAAACAATTATTAAGTGATTATGATAAGAAAGTAAATTGGACAATTATTGATATGTTAAGAAGTATTGAAAAATCTAAGAGCTTGAATAAAAAACAAAAAAAGCAAATAGTCACATTTACAGAAGAATTTGGAAATTATATTAAAGAACATAATATGAAATACGAAAAAACAGAAGACAACAATTAGTATGTTGTTTTATTTATATCATCATTTTCTTAAATACCTTTCTGTCTTCATCAGTTATCGAACCTGCATTGAAGAGTGCTAATCCCACCGCATCAGACTCCTGATAGATCTCAATTGCTTGCTGTAATGCTATCGTATATAAATTGGAATAATCTTTTAATAATTTAAAAAGGGCAACTCGTGAGTTGCCCCTACATATTTTTTTGCTAATGACTAACTGCTAACAAGTTATTTAGCCACAATGCTTACAAGTTTCTTTGGGACTACTATCATCTTCAGGATATTTTTTCCTTCCAATGCTTTCTTTACATTTTCCACTTCTAAAGCTAATTTCTTTATTTCATCATCAGTTGTATCAACTGATACATTTATCTTACCACGAATTTTACCCATGATCTGAATAGCATAAGTTATTTCATACTTAACCAGGTATTTCTCATTAAATTTTGGTAAACCTGCTTTATGAAGTAAATTTTCTTTACCTATAATTCTCCACAGCTCTTCACATAAATGCGGTGCAAAGAAATACATTAAATTAGGTATTATAATGCAGCTTTCTGCAAATAGAGCTTTCTCCGAGTCGTTCAATTTATTCACGCTCTTGATAGAATAAACATTGTTCAAATGTTCCATTACCGCCGCAATGGCAGTATTGAACTGCATTCTATTCTCAATATCATTCAGTACTTTCTTAACAGTGAAATGAGTGCTGTAACGAAGTTTTTTAATTTCTGCACTTAATTCGTTATCAGATCCTTCGACTCCGCTCAGGGTAACAGAGTATTTCTTTATTAACTCAAGATTTTCATCAAACAATCTCCAAACGCGGTTGAGAAAGCGAAAAGCACCTTTCACACCTTCATCACTCCATTCAACATCTTTTTCCGGTGGAGAAGCAAAAAGCATGAATACACGTACAGTATCTGCTCCGTAGCGGTCTACAATATATTGAGGATCGACTACATTCCCCTTAGATTTACTCATCTTAGCGCCATCTTTTGTAACCATTCCCTGGGTTAGTAATCTGGCAAATGGTTCAGCGGAATTAACTAATCCCAGATCTCTCATAAATTTATGAAAGAAACGAGCATACATCAGGTGCATTACCGCATGTTCAATGCCACCGATATATTGATCTACCGGTAACCAGTTATCTGCTGTTTCTGTGTCAAACGGAACGTTATTATTCTTAGGATCAGTATAACGGGCATAATACCAGGAACTATCTACAAAAGTATCCATCGTATCTGTTTCACGTCGTGCAAGTTTGCCGCATTTAGGACATTTCACATTAACCCAATCCTCAACTGACAGAAGTGGATTCTTAGTTGTTTTTCCCAGTTCAACATTTTCTGGAAGTTTAATAGGAAGATCTTCATCTGGAACAAGTACAGTACCGCAATCTTCACAATAAATTATTGGAATTGGATTTCCCCAGTAACGCTGACGTGAAATTCCCCAATCCCTTAATCTATATGTTACAGTTTCTTTTCCCATGTTGTTGACAGCCATCCATTCTGAAATTGGTTTTTGGGAATTTACGCTATACATTCCATCAAATTTATCAGAATTTACCAAGATCCCAGGTTCAGTGTAAGCTTCTTTCATTTCTTCCAGGATCAGATCTTTTTCTGGATCCTGGATAACGATCTTCATTGGAATATCATATTTTTTTGCAAATTCAAAATCTCTTTGATCGTGGGTTGGAACTGCCATAACAGCACCAGTACCATAATCCATCAGAACATAATTTGTAATCCAGATCTGAACCCTTTCACCATTAACCGGGTTGATCGCAAACCTTCCTGTGAAGATCCCTTCTTTCGTTGTATCTTCAGCAGTTCTAGCAATAGTATCTTCATTTAAAACTTTATCGCAGAATTTTTGCATCTCAGAATCTATCGGTTCGTCTTTAAGCCAATTCGTAACCAGAGGATGCTCAGGTGGAAGTGCCATGAACGTACAACCGAATATTGTGTCCGGTCTTGTGGTGAATACTTTTATCAGTTTTTCGGAATTTCCAAGTTTAAACCAGATCTCAGTTCCAAAACTTTTCCCGATCCAATTTGTCTGCATTGTTTTCACACGTTCCGGCCAATCAATTACTTTACTGAAATCCAGCAATTCTTCGGCATAATCAGTAATTTTAAAGAACCATTGTTCCAATTCTTTCTGGCGAACTACACTACCGCATCGCCAGCATTTATTATCTTCTACCTGCTCATTTGCCAGAACTGTCTGACAGTCATCACACCAATTCTGGAATGATGTTTTTTTGTAAGCCAGTCCTTTTTCATACATCTTTTTGAAGAACCACTGTCCCCATTTGTAATATTCCGGGTGACAGGTACTTACTTCACGATCCCAATCCATTCCAAAACCCATCATATCAAATTGTTTTCTCATAATATTAATATTATTATCAGTAGTAATTCGTGGATGAGAGTTATGCTGGATTGCAAAATTTTCTGCCGGCATACCAAACGAATCATAACCCATCGGCTGCATAACATTAAAACCCTGCATCATCTTATAACGCGTAATTGCATCTGCTATGGAATAATTGGAAACGTGACCCATGTGCAGTGCTCCTGATGGATAGGGGAACATGGAAAGAACATAATAATTTTCCTTATCTGTCTTATCTTGTGCACTGAATATCTTTTTATCTTTCCAGATCTTCTGCCATTTTTTCTCTATTTTTTCAAAAGGATATTCCATTTATATTTCTCCTGATTAATTTTAATTTTTATTTGAGATAATTATTGTATTATTCCCCTAACAGGGGAGTAAAAGAAAAAGACTTGATTGAGTAGCTAAAGCAAATTTACAGTGCTTACAAATAAAATATCTCACTAGTTCTTTCTCCTATTTAATTACTAACGCAACTTTTGAAACAAAAGTCTTTTGGTCAAATTTATTTTATTCGTTTAAATAATTAAATGATTTTTCACTTGCAAACAAAAGTGAGGTAGAATTATTTATCAGAGTCTAGAAGGAGGTCAAAATGTTTTTCATAGAATATTTCAATAAAAGATTCAAAGAGTATTTCACGATCTGGGATGTCAAGCTTGCTCAAATTGCCGCAATGTTCTTACTTATCATTCTTATTAAATTGATCCCTGAGATTATCACACTAAATTATTGGGTTTATATTGTGGGATTAATTATTACTGCAATTAGGCTATTGTATGTGCTGTTCATCAAGAAATAGAGTAGAATACTTGTTCGTAAGTTGTACTTGCAAACACAATTGTTTGCGAAGTTGTACTTCAAAATTATTATGAAGTTTTGTAAGTAAGACTTACATGTCAAGTGCGTTAACAAGTGCAACTTGTTAACGAGAGGAATGTTGAAAGAAAGGAGAGAATGAAAAGTAGATATAAAATTGTTGAATCTGATGGTGTTTACTTTATAACTTCAACAATTGTAGAATGGATTCCTATTTTTACAAATGAAGATATTTTTCAAATCATCGCTGACTCATTAAATTATTGCATAAAAGAAAAAGAACTAAATATTTATTCTTATGTTATAATGCCTAATCATTTACACTTAATTGCATCTGCGAAGGATTTTTCTGAATCAATGAAATCTTTTAAAAGGTATACAGCAAAAGAGATAATACAATATTTTAAGAAATCTAAGTATGAGTGGGTATTAAATCAATTACATTTTTTCAAAAAGAGAAATAAAATTGAAAGTGAATATCAAGTCTGGCAAGAAGGATTTCATCCTCAACTAATCAGTTCATATAAAATGTTAGAGCAGAAAATTCATTATATTCATAATAATCCTGTAAAAAAAGGATTTGTTAATGAACCAAAATGTTGGAAATATAGTTCTGCAAATAATAAAGATTTTGACGTAAATGAGATTATCAAATTATGCAGTTTAGATGATTTGTAGTTAATTCAATTTCATTTTCTTGTTCGTAAGTTGTACTTGCGAACACAATTGTTTGCGAAGTTGTACTTCCGAGTTATTAAGAAGTTTTTGTAAGTAAAACTTACATAGCAAAAGCGTTATGTTCATTAAGAAATAGAGAAAATTCTTGTTCGCAAGTTGTACTTCAAAAGTGTGAAAGTTTATGTAAGTTAAACTTACATAGCAATTACGTTAACAAGTGCAACTTGTTAACGAGAGAACGAGAGAGTGAGAGAAAGAAATAGAGGATTATGGAAAATTATGATGTAATTGTTGTTGGTGGTGGAGCTGCCGGAATGATGGCTGCCGGTACAGCAGCTATGAATGGCAAGAGAGTAGTTCTAATAGAGAAGAATCCTGTCCTGGGAAAGAAGCTATTGATAACTGGAAAAGGCAGATGCAATATAACAAATTATTGTGATGTCCGTGATCTGCTGGAAAATGTTCCGGTAAATAGTAAATTTCTCACGAACACATTTTATGGATTCAACAGTTATGATACGGTTTCATTCTTTAATGAAAAGGGTTTAGAAACAAAAATAGAACGTGGCAATCGAGTTTTTCCAACTAGTGATAAAGCTATGGATGTTGTTGAAGTTCTTATGAAATTCATTTACAAACATAAAGTTAATGTTCTGCATAATTCAGCTGTTAATGCTATGCAGTTCGGGACAATATTTGCAGTAAAATTAGATGATAAAGTGGTGGTAAAGGGAGAAAAGCTCATTATTACAACTGGCGGTAAATCTTACCCATCCACAGGTTCAACTGGAGATGGGTATGATTTTGCTAGAAATTTTGGACATAAAGTAACACAATTCAAACCATCATTAGTACCCATATCTGCCAAACGGATCCTTGCGCTTGATGAAGTAGAAAGATCAAAAGGCTGCAATTTGAAAGATCTGCAGGGATTATCACTCAAAAACACAGCAATAAAAATTGTAGATAAAAAGGACAAAACTGTCTATGAAGATTTTGGTGAAATGCTTTTCACTCATTTTGGAGTTTCCGGACCTATGATACTTTCAGCAACTTCACACATTCGCAATCTGGATGGGCATAAACTGATCATTGATCTTAAACCAGCACTATCTATTGAGAAACTTGATGAACGACTTCAACGTGATTTTAAAGAATTTTCTAATAAGCAATTCAAGAATATTCTTAAGAATTTATTACCAAAAAAAATGATCCCGATCATTCAGGAACTTTCTGCAATTCCGGAAGAGAAACCTGTTCACCAAATTACAGGTAAAGAGAGAAAGAATCTTATTCAAGCACTAAAAGAACTTACAATTCAATTAATAAAATTCCGTCCGCTCTCTGATGCAATAATAACTTCAGGTGGGGTAGATGTGAGCCAGATAAATCCTAAAACAATGGAATCTAAACTTGTACCCGGATTATTCTTTGCCGGTGAAGTTTTAGATTGCGACGCTTATACAGGCGGGTTTAATTTACAGATTGCATGGAGCACTGGTTATGCTGCTGGTATGAGTTGTTGAAAGGCTTAGCAACGAACAATAACGAACATTAACTAACTAAAAAAAACTACAAAAAGTTACGTAGTAGTTCTTTTGAACCATAATTCATTATATTTAAATTATGAATTCTCTCATTTTTACTATTTTTAAACTTACTTACTAAATTTTGGATTTCTTTATCTTTATTTTTGTAGGCTGTTGCATATATTCTTTTATTTCTATCAAGAGAATCAGGAATTCCGAGAATTTTCATGTTCTCTGAAGCGAATCCAAAACCAAGAAAGAATATTCGATCAGCATCTTTAATAAGTTTCTTTGCTTTCATAATTCTTTCTTCGTCTATTCTATTTGAGTAGATTACATTGATATTTTTAGCTAATTGAGAGACACTATTATAATTAATTTCTTTATAAGGTAAATAAGTCTTTGAATTTTCCCATGGTAAATCAACTAATTTCCCATAAACATGAACAATTGGTATTTTTAAAAGTATTTTTGCAATTTCCTTCGGATTTGTATTTGTATATGAATTAGTTAGAGCTTGAAACAAAAAATGTTCAAGGGATCTATCATAATTGAATGTAATAAATGAAAAATTATTGTTTAAAAAATTATTAACCGAATTTGGTTCAGTTAGCTCATCTGTTATTCTATCAAATAGTTCACTAAACCAATCTTCTACATTGTCAATTTGATCGGGAGATTTACTTTCCAATTCACTTTTCATAATACTAAATGCAATGAAAAATTTACCTAGTTTTTCAAATTGCGGATTCCTAGTTAAAAATAAATCAATTGATTTATTAGTTGATTTTGTAAAATTCTGAATTAACTCATTACTTTTTGTAATATAAGGTGAATATCTATCATATCTGAAAAAATCAACGGAATCATGAATTATATCATTACAAATATATTTCTTCAATTCTTCACCAGTTGGATACCCATATGGTTTACTTGCACCAGCTCCTAAAATGAAAACAGTTTTCTGTTTAATCATTTCTCCTCCAAATATTTCAATTCATTGTTATCAGATTAACTAAGATGTGAAGCTAAAGGATAATCCATGAGATTCTTCGAAAGTAAAGCAATAAGAATCCTCAGAATGACAATCTACTCTTTTGCCTGCCACGCCGAAGCGTAGCGAAGGTTGGTTCACTTTTGTTCGTTGTTAAAATCCTCTAATAAACAAACACCACACCACTGGTAGGGAAGACCCATTCGTCTTTATTGGTTGAAATTGAAATTTTATTATTAGATTTACTAATTTTTGGAAATTTACTTTTACCTGAGAATATCGGTACTGCTTCAACATTTTTTAGATCACTTTCAAAAGAGATATTTACTCCCTGAGTCATCTCAATAATGTAAACAGAGAGTTGATGAGAGTTTTTCGGGTAATAAGTTTTAGTAGAGATTGAAAAATCTACTTCTTTACCAACCAGGTCTTTCAATTTCGGATGATAACATTTGATCTCAATACAGCCATCGGCGATCTTCATCTCATGGTACAGTTCAATATTATTCACTTTTACAGATGTAATATTGAAGAACATCTCGTTCAGATCTATACTGTTATCCAGTAGCCAGCGGTATTCCACATCATTACGCAGAAAATATTTCTCAAGTACAGTTTCATTATTTGCGCAGGCAACACTAAAATGATCATTTTGTAATTTCTTATAAAATGAGAGATCAGTAGAAGTTAAATAATAGTGAGGGAATTTTTCTGAATTCTCAAATTTGATAGAATGCTTAAAATTTTGTCTGTAATGAATATCTTTATCCTTTTCGGCAAATAGTCGTTTGAGAATATCTTCATGTACGAGACTAGCTATTTCCTTACTATGCACTCTTTGTTCAATAGCTGTCTCAATTATGTTTCCCAGCTTATTATCAGACAAGTCTTTTGGCATAAAATCTCTACGTAAAAGTGGGGAAGAATCAATTATTTCTCCGTCTTCTCTATAATATCTTTTAGCTCTTCTACCGATCTGGGAAAGCAGTTCATAACTCAATCCGTTGTATAGGGATGTGATATTCTCAACTGAGATATTCTCATTGGAACCACCCAGCAGAATTACTTCATCGCCAACTTTGGGAGCAGAGATCTTGGAAACATCAATTGCGGTCATATCCATGCTTATTTTTCCCACGATATTACAAACATGTTCATTTAAAATTACCTTTCCTCTATTTGAAAGCAGAAAATCATATCCATCAGCATAGCCTACAGGCAGAATAGCATAATCCATGCTTTTTGCTGCAATAAATGTTCTATTATATCCGATCGAATCACCTTTATAGGCACTTTTTAACTGAGTTATGCGTGATTTAAAGCTCATTACAGGTTTCAAATTAATTTTAGTTTTCATTTCAGCATTGGAATAAATTCCATATGAAAGTAAACCAAGACGAACTAAATTTGCAAATTTATTAGGAAATGTAATAACTCCGCTGCTATTGGAGATGTGAATATATTTTGGTAAAATATCAAGTTTAGATATTATCTGTTCAAATCTGTCAGATTGAAGTTTCGTAAATTCGTGATCTTCTTCAGCTGAAGAAAAATGCGAGAAAATTCCATTGATCTCAATATTTTTGAGTTTCCTGATTTCCTTAATGCTTTCCAAAGCAATATTATAAGGGATTCCGCTTCTACCCATGCCTGTATCAATGTTTATGTGGATTTTGCACTCACCCTTTTCATTGATTTTTCTGGCAAATTCTACAGTTGAAACAGAAGGGATGAGATCATTCTCAAGAATTAGATCGATTTCATTATCAAATGAAGGCGAGAGGATAATAATGGGAACCTTAATTCCCTGATATCTTAGCAGGATACCTTCCTGTACATTTGCTATTCCCAGTGAAACAGCTCCGCACTCAATTGCCTTTTTTGCTATCTGATAAGCACCATGTCCATAAGCATCAGCTTTTACTATCTGCATAAATTCAGCTTCGGGATGAAATTTCTTTTTTAATTCGAAAAGATTACTTTTGAAATTTGTTAAATCAATTTCCGTCCAACTTCTGTCATTTTTCATATATTACCCTGCAATTATTTAAAAGAATTTTGCAGCCAAGTCTGCTAAGGCAGAACGTTCTCCTTTAGTTAATGTGATATGACCCACGATTTCTTCCTGCTTAAATTTCTCAACTGAGATACTTAACCCGTTACTTTCAGAATCTAAGTATGGAGTATCTATCTGATAAGGATCACCTGTCAATACGATCTTTGTCCCTTCACCAGCTCTTGTTATTATGGTTTTCATCTCGTGTGGTGTGAGATTTTGCGCTTCATCAACAATTAAATACT
>Ga0307991_1002776_pt1 | contig 11673 bp, 4 predicted proteins | sample EllFjometagen131_FD_203146 | JGI IMG/M metagenome (GOLD analysis project Ga0307991, IMG submission 203146) | Marine microbial communities from Ellis Fjord, Antarctic Ocean - #131 | ecosystem: Environmental > Aquatic > Marine > Unclassified | place: Southern Ocean | collected 2014-10-08 | reverse complement strand
GGGTAAGGTACAGTTGGTGAAAAGAGCTTCTGTACTGTTTGGCGAACCGCCAAGTACGAGACCCGTACGCTTGGTGGTGTGAGAGGTTCTCCCTACTGGTTCTTACTGGTGGGGCAGCCTACTCGATTAGGGGCTGGCTTTCCTTGTTTCCAGTCATATTATCTTTCAAATTTGCTACAATTTTCATTTCTTCCTGTGCGTTGGCAAGACATACTCTTTTGCAATTTTTGGTCGCAGCGTTGGCTCGTGTGAATTGCAAATGTGTATGGCTTTCGGGTTGGCTTTATTCATCTGCATTTTCTTCAATTTCTGCTGTTATTCCGTATAGTTTATTTACCATTTCATCAATTTCCAATTCAATAGGTTTTAACTGTTTTTTTGTTTCTGCCCTTTCAATTTCTCCATCAAAATACTGTTGCTGAATTATTAAACATTCATCAAATTTTCCTTTGAAATCTGCTAATTCAATGGTCGATGGTATTTTTATTGGTAATTTTCTAATATCATTCATTTGAACATTCACTGAACCGTTAAAAAACTCTCTAAGAACTTTGAAAAAGAGAAATGAATTTAACGATGTTACAAAATATTCATCTCCCAAATCCAATTCGTCATACAATGACATTGAACCAACATCATTAACTGTTTTAGCCTTTAACCGACATTTTATATAGCTTGAATTCGGATTAAGAACATTAGTCCAACAAAAACCATTTCTGAAAAAGAAGTTGTAACCCTGCCACCTTGCTCTTGAATCTGTACTTAATATTTCAACTGCATTTCTACTCCAATCAATCAAATAGGGTGTTTCCAAATACCAGCGATTCCCTTCCCTGTCTCCTTTGTCATAAGGCATCCAACATTGATTGCCTGAAATTCCATTGAGTTTTTCATCATCATTTATTTGCTCTGTGTCAAATTCTATTTTTTCTGGAACAATACGATACATATATCCCTTGCCAAATATCCGTAGTCCATATTCATCTTTAAGCTCATCAAATATTTTCCAAATTTCTTGTTCTGTGATAGAGTTTAAAATATCCTCAATATCTTGCTTGGTTTCAACATTATTTAACAATGCCCAATCAGTAGTAATTTCAGGATTTTCTAAAATAACATTATACAGTTTTGCAACTCTCGTTTCTTTGCATCTTTCGGCAAAATGAGTTCCTGATTTATAACCAACAAACTGACCATTATCACCAGTTTGTAATCCAACACCGCCATCAGTGATTAGACCAATAATTGTCCAGTTTCCAACTTTTAAATTATCTGTAAACCTTTTAATTTCTGCTCGGTTGTTTTCAATTAATCGAGAAGTTTCGATTTTGCTCCACCAATTATCAAAAACAGGCCTTGCTGGTTTAACAATCTTTTCAAGAATTTGGCTATTGTATTTTGTAGGAGAAAAAATGGCGTAGTTGATTGCTTTTCGATATGGCACAAAAGAGAGTTTGAATTTAAGCAAACTTGAGTTTTTATCTCTTAAAACTTCATCTCCATCGCAAGTATGTGATAAATTCCATTCTGCTTTTTTGTAACCTAAAGCATTAAACGTATGGTCTAAAATCCTTTCCCAGCCCGAAAGGTATTCTTTTGAAGTTTTAATTTGATTCCATTCCTCATCCGAAATCTCAAAAGACTTTGCATTGGGTTTTCTTAAATCAACATAAATTAGTGATGACCCATTTATTGCTTTTTCTTTTTTTATAGAAAATATTGCAGTATCAACTAAGGCAGCAAATGCTTTTGGTGTGTTTATTATTTCAGTAACCCTACATTCGGGAAGTGTTTTTTCTTCATTGGCAAAAAGTCCGTCACCAGTTTTTGTAATGATAGGAATTCCAAGAAATTCCCTTCGCATATTCTTTTTGCTTTGTAGTGTAAGAAAAGTGTCAGAAGTAATATAACTAAGCAAACCACCCTTCTTTACTAATTCTAAGCCTCTTATAGTAAAATGATTGTATAAGTCGTCAACATAACCATATTCGGCTTGTAGTTTTTTGGTTAACCCCATACTGCTAATTTGTTTTGTATTTACGTATGGTGGATTTCCAATTACAATATCAAATCCGGGATTATCATTTTTCTTGTTAAAAATACCAGGGAACACAACTCTTTCAATAAAATAATCTTTGATAGTATTCTTAAAAACAGCCAATGCACCTAATTCATCAGCAAGTGCTTTAGATTTCTTTTTGGCTTTTTTTATTTCTCGTTCAGAAGAACCTGACGACACTAAATGATTAACAGTACTTTGAGCAGAGTTTAAATGCTTTTGTATTTTATCACTTTGTGAATCAACAACCCTTTCAAGGAGTGTAATTATTTTTTCTTTTATTTCTTCTTTATTACCATGCTTACTTGATTTGGCAATAAAGTATTCATTTTCTAAATCAACCAATTCATCAAGTAATTTTTCTTTGTCAACAGAATCAATAAGTTGATTTAGGTTTTCATCTTTGTAGTATCGTAAAAGAGAATTCTTTTTATAGAACTTAAATTCGAGATTAGGTAAAGGTTTAAGATTGTAGTTTGGTTTTGTAAAGTCAACTTTTTGTTCCACAATCAACGATAGCCATGAACGAAGTTTGGTAATCTCAACTGCATATTCCAAAAGGTCGATACCAAATAAACAATTGCGTAAAAGACCAAGTTTTTTTACATATCTAATTTGCTTGTCAGCAATAAAATCTGAAATATGCTCAAGAAATTCATCGTCATGCGATTTAAGCATTTCACCTACCCAAATATTTCCATCGGGGTCAACTGTTTCAAGTACTTGCATCATTTCTTCAAGCATTCCCATCGGGAAAGCACCTGAGCCACATGCAGGGTCAAGAACAGTTGTTTCAAGCATTTTATGAATTATCTGCTTTCCGTTTTCAGGTTTTATTTCTATGTCAAGATGGTTTAACAATGTATTGCGACACATATACGAAACAACAGGACGTGGTGTATAAAACGCACCTGCATTTTTTCGGGCTGCCTCTTTTGTGTCATCACTTTGCTCAGCTAAAAGGTTTTCAAAAATTCTACCCAACATTTCCGGGTCAACTGCAATTTCTTCTTCAAGTGGTGTGTTTTCTGCAATGGTAAATTTATAATGAGACAGGATGCTGTTGATTCCATTTTCTTTATCTAAAAACAAATGGTCAGGAACAGAAAAAGCATTGTTAACTTCTCCAATTTTACACCAATCATTTGGATGAATATCGAACAAGCCACCGTTTAAATATGGAGAAAAGAAAATCTCTTTTTTCAATTCATCAATATTTGAATAATTTGAGCCATAAACATCAAATAAATTATTTTTTCTTTCATTTTCTTCAGCATTCAATGCGTTAAAAAAGAGATTTTGTAAAACAAATTTGTAATATGATGTTCCTGCATTCTTAGGTTTTATTAAATCATTTTCATCACCATTATTAAATTCAGGAATAAGCAATTCATCTTTGACAACTTTCAATTCTTTTAGAAACCAAATAAATATTAGGCGAGCAATTAATCTTACAGTAAAATCTTTATGCTTTTCAGAACCAGCAACTTCACTCGGTATCTTTATATCTTTGATTGCTTTATTGAACCATTTGATGATTTCTTCATAGAAGTTTTTGTTAAGAACTGATATAGAAAAAACAGACTGCCAGTAATAATATAACTGCGAAAAAGTGAGAACTGCATTTCGCCCTGTTCTTGGTATTTTAAGTTGTTCAAGAATTGTTAAATGTCCACGATGTGTATTTTCTATGTCAATATCTTTAAGCAAACTTATTTTGCCAACTTTTTCTCCTTCACGCCATTCCTGTTTGTATTTAAGTCGTTCACTATTTGCAAACGCTATCTGCTCACCATATTTAAAAATAAGTGTAACGGGAGTGTAATTAAATTCTCGGTTAAAAGCTCTTGTAATCTCTGCTAATTGAGAACGTGTAGGTTTTAAACCTCCATCTCTATTCTTTAATTGTACACCAAAAATCAATAATCCATCATAATCTTCTTTAGAAACCTTTATTGATTCAAGAGTGTCAGAATTTTCTTCATTATCAAAGGTGCTTTCATTAACCATTCCTAAAAAATACACAGAATCAATAAGTGCATGAGCAGGATTATTCCTATTATAATAATTTGAAATAATATCTTCGGGACTTGCAGGTTCTTCTGTTACTTCAGAAATTGGAACATTTAATTCCTGAAAAAAGCTCCTCATTGCTTCAAATAATGTATTCTCTTTAAATATTTCTAAATTCATATTCTTCAATTATTTAGACACTAAGAACCATGTGATTAAATCAAAATTATCAATCTGGTATTTGTCAGTTACTTTAACATTTTGAGCAATTCGTTTTAATGCATCTTTATCTCCAGTTTTTATTTTAGACAGTAAATCTTTTGGTTCAGTACCCATTTTCTTTTTGGTTGTACCATCTTCTTGTTTTTCTTCTTCTACTGCTTGATTATTTAACCAATTCTGTATTGCATTTACCAAATTTTTAATATCCTTTTCTTCCCCTTTATCAATTCCTCTTGGAATAAATCTACTTTCTTCTTTATGAAGTGTCAAGGCATCAAGCACTTCTTTTTGATTTAGTAAAACAGGATTGCCTTTGTGATTAATATAAATTAAATCATAAGATTGATAAACGTGATTTTGTACTTTAGGTGGTTTTGAAGGGTAGCCAAGTAAAGCAATGATTCCATCTTCTGAACAGGATTCATTTTTTGCCTTAAAACCTGTGTAAACCCCTTTTGGCATTTTGGAATATTTTTCAGTATTACTGTTGTATTCTTCTAATAAATCTTGTCGGTACTTTTCAAGCGATAATTCATTAAATCCAAGTCCTTGCTCACTTACTTCAATATCATCCCATGAAGTTTGCATTTGTTTAATCATCTTGGCTTTCATGCGATTTTCAAGATTTTCATCTTCAGCCATTTCTTTAAAAGTATCGGAGAATTCTAAATGTACTTCTGAGCCAGCCAACTGCATTGCAGCCATTCGCTGTTCTATCCTTCCTTGTAAATCGAGGTAAGAATTAATATTGTTTGAAGGCCAAAAATTTACACCAAATATCTTTTCATTTGGAGAACCCAATCTGTCAATACGACCCATTCTTTGAATGATTCTCACTGGATTCCAATGAATATCATAGTTGATAACCATGTCTGCATCTTGTAAATTCTGACCTTCACTCAAAGCATCAGTTGCAATTAAAATATCAATTGGGTTTTGTAATTGATTGTATGTTTCAGGTTCATTGTCAGCAATCCACTTTATCCATTCTTCATACTTTTCATTATTACTCAACTCATTATTTGAAGCTTCAAATTCCCACTCTTTTTCCATAAAAAGTTTTGTGAAAGGTGCAAACCGTTCCAAAATTGTCTCGAAATTTTTATATTCTTTACCATCATCATCTGTTTTTGAACCTGTACCACTAACAAAACCAATTTTGTCAAATCCCCTTGTTTTTAATTGTGTAAATAGATATTCAGCAGTATCTCTATAAACTGTAAATATCACAAGTTTTTGATTGTTATTGTTTGCTCCAGTGCTACGCTTTTGCTGTATGATTTTAAAAAGCGTCTCCAATTTAGTATCTTCACTTTTATGATTATTTGGAAGTTTTAATTCTTCTTCTATTTTCCTTTCAAATCTTTGTAGATTAACAGTAATATTATCTAAAGCATCTATATCTTTTTTTAAATCCTTTTTGTATAAATTTAGATTTCCTGCTTCATCAATATCTGATAGGTTCACTTTACGTTTTTTACCTAAAGTAAACTCGATAAGGTTTTCTAAGTCATCATCTGTAAATAGTTTGCTTTGGCTATCATCTGTTATAGTATTGTTTTTCTTATCTTTTTGATAAAGCTTAATTTTTTTTAAAGCATTTTGATGATGTGCTAATATTTTCCCAACGGTAGAATATATTGAGTACCACGAAGATTCCAGTCTTTTAACCATTAAAATATACATCATTTTAACCAAGAACTTATCTCGTTGAATTTCGTCATCTAAGACAGAAATTGTTGTTTCTCCTTTCTTTTTGGCCTGTTGTCGTTTTTTCTTTTCCTCCATTAGTTCTGCATAAAAAGCAGGTTGATAACCTGAAAGCATCGGTGGGAATTTCTTAAATAATTCCTCAAAACTTTCAAAGTTTCCTAATTCAGTTGGAGTCACAAACAAATTTTGAGGTTTTCCTTTTTCAGGAAAAGTTAATCCTGCTTCCTGTCCTTTTATCATAACCCTTGTTCTTGCTACGGTTAAAGCATCTGTTAGCTTAAAGAAGTTATCAGGTAAATCTTTGATAAACTCACTGATTTTTGGATTGTCTTCATTTCTCCATTCATTGAAGGCTCTTTGTGCAGTTCGAAAAGCGTAATCAATATTTTTGATGCCAAGAGTTTCATAAAAACCACCTGAATTACCTCTGACCATTAACTTAAACTGATTTCTAATATCATTTAGAGAATTGTTAATCGGAGTAGCAGATAACATTAAAACTTTTACATCTTCATTCTTTCTTAACATTTCATCAACAAAGAATTTGTATCTGTTTGATTTGTTATTCCGTAAATTGTGACTTTCATCAATTACGAAAAGTTTAGGTTTGTCATTAATGAATAATGTGTCTGAGCGTTCAGATTGGTATTGTTCTTTGTCCATACGTTCAATTTGTAAATCTGTATGGAAGCGAACAAAATAATCAAACTGGTCTCTTTCAAATTTTGAATTGTGATGTTTTCTATATCGTGTCCAATTATACTGTAGCTTTTTCGGACATAGCAAAATTATCTCTCTTCCTTGCAGTTGAAAGAACTTCATGACGGCAAGTGCACTCCATGTTTTACCAAGCCCAACTGCATCCGCCAAAATCGCTCCATTATGCTTTTGTAGCATTTTGATTAAACTTAAAACACCTTTTTGTTGAAATTTATATAAAGTTTGATAGACAACAGAATTTTCAAGTCTTCCAATTTGTCGATTAAAATCGGGGTCATCTTGGTCTATTAGTAGTTGTTCTCCAAACAGTTCAAACAAGACTTTATAATATAATTCTCTTGGAGTATATTCTATAAAAATCCTTTCAATTTCTTCAATCAGATATTTCTTAAAAGGTTTTGTATAGATTTTACCTTTATCATCTTTTAGAGTTTTATTCTTGTGTGCTTGTGGCTTATTCCAAAGACTTTCAAACCAAATTGCTAATTCATTATATTGTGAATTATCACCTGTTTCTGCAATATTTAATTCAACATTATTTGTTGTTTTAAGTCCTATTCCTGCCTCTGTTAGATTTGAACTCCCTGAAACAAAATACTTAAACCTATCATCATTTTTAGCACTATGTAAATATGCTTTAGCATGACAAAAATTTGGTTCCAGTGTTTTTGCTTCTACATTTTCCTGCTTAAGAAAGCTAACAGCTTCTTTAGCCAAATTACTTAATTTTAATGCAGCTTCAACTGATATATTTTCGTTCATTAAATCAAGAGCCCTGTCTTTTACTTCGTCAATATTTACAATATCTCCAAGTACAAATCTATAATAGTCTATTTTCTCATTTGTAGTTTTTGAGAGGAAAGCAAGTGCTCCAACAGTAAAATATCCTGTAACAATGTCCATTTTGCCTTCTTCGGTGTATTTGGCAATCCATTCGTGAACTTTGTAATTTTTATTTTCGTTATCTATCAGCATTCTAATTCAGTTTATTTTATTCGTGTGTTGGCAAAAAATAGCTCTTTTGGTTTTTTCGGGTCGGCTTTTTTGCGTGTCGGCAAAAACCAAATGTGCTATTTTCGCGTGGGTTTTTCATTTCAATATTTTCTTGTAGCAAATTTATCATATTCTGTCTGTTTCTTTAGCTTGCCCCTAACATAAATATAAACGGAATATTCCGTTTATATCTTATATGTAAAAAATAGTATGTTTTGTTAAAAACAGATTAATGATGTTTTTGATATATAGAATATAATTTTGCATAATCTAATTTTTCAAATATACAAAGATTTTGTTAATATGAGAAAAGAAATTATTGATTAAAGGATTGAAATAATTATTTTTGATTGAAGGCATTTGCCGGTAAGTTATACCGATTACTAATCAAAATGCGCTTTAAGTTCGTTCCACTTCTTAAAGCACTTTGATTATGTATCGGCATTAACCATTGTAAATTTTTAAATCCACTTTCAGCGTATTTTAAAATACAATTGGTATTACAAGGTTTTTTGTGACTGAACACCGCTTAACCAAGAAACTGTCGTATTATGCCATACTATTGCGAAGAAAATATCTTTTTATACTTTTTATACTTTGTCGGCGTTTCGTTGTTTTTCTGGCAACCTAATTCCATATTTAAAAAACTTATTAAATTGTTGGATTTTATTATTTTTCTGTTTCAAATGTTCATATTTAGCAATTTCAGTTTCTGCCTTTTTATTGGGATAAATAATAACACAATCTAAACAAAAATCCGCGTCAGTTATATCAATGTTCATTTTTTTCAATATTTCTCTATCTCTGGAATAACCGCTTAATTGTCTAATGTCTTTTGCAATCTTATCCCTTTTCCATTGTTTTTGTCCTGTGAAATTTTCGTTATAATAAGTCTTATATTTTGTATCTATAATTGTTTTATCATCAACGTTCAAAAAATCAACACTACCGTACTCTCCATGGACCTGAAATTTTATGTTGTTCCTACATACCTTAAATAATTTAGAATAGACATAACGTTCAAACAGCAATGTCATGTCAATATAAAAAGGTGGATACTTCTCTTCCTTTTTTTCTGTGTTTTTTATCGAAAAAGCAAATCGTCTTAAAATTATTTTTGCAATTTTAAGTGTCTCATTATATTCTTTAAAGAGTATGTTCGTTCTAATACTTTTTATTTTATTGACATCAACATTATCCGATATATTTGAAAATGCAGTGTAATTATAATAGAATAAATTTAGTAATTCTTTATTATTTCTATAATGAGTTTTCAGGTAAGTAAACACAAAGTTCAAAGTTTTCTTGATTAATTTATTTTCAAGACAGTTTTGTGAATACTCTTGATACTTACAATAAGTTCTATCGGGTCTTGACTTTATGACATTTTGCTTTATTGTTTGGTTAATCAAAATCTTACCTTTAATTTTAGAGTTAAGGTTATTTTCTACCCAAATATAATCACACTTTAGACCCTTCTTAACTATTTTCTTTACCAGATATAAAAAATGAATGATTATTAATGGGGTTAACTCGAAACTATTTGAAGGAATGGGAATTTCTGGTTTTGTAAAATCAATACCGTATATATCTAAAATGTCCTTTGATGTAACAGGATTATTAAAACATTCCATAAACATTTTTAAGTAATCTAAATCCTTAACTTTTGGATCTACTATCAGGGCAATTTCATTCTCTTTAAGCCATTTGGCACCAATAAAATACCCAACTTGCCCAGATAATGATAAACCTAAATATTTAGCTTCCTTATCTTTCTTAACTTTCTTATTTTTCTTATAGTTATCAGTATTATCAGCGTTATTAGGATATTTAAGATCTAATTTGGACAAACAATCTCTTTGCTCCTCATTTAAGCACCTGTGTTCTTGAGTTTTAAATAATTCACACTTCATTTTATATAGACAAATCTGTAATTTGCTTCATTTCTTCAGGGGTCATAAACAAAACTCCATCTTTAACATATTCAATTAATAACGGTTTGATTTCATAATCAAGTTTCATTTGAAGTTCATCTTTTGATTTTGCCATAAAATAGCTATGACCAATCATAAGGTCATCTTTTGAAAAGTCAAGAGAAATCTTATCCATTATCTTATAAACCTTATCAAACAATGATACTGCTTGTGTGGATAATTCAATTGGCAAACTGTTAAAACTATAAAAATTCTCAATTTTTTCCTTTTCAGATTGCAATGTTATAAAAGCAAATCTTCTACGAACGGCATAATCAATATGACCAACACTTCTGTCAGCCGTATTCATAGTTGCAATGATATATAAATTTGAAGGTACTCCAAATTCTTCTTTCGAATAAGGTAATGTGACTATTATTTCATTTTCTGCATTAAGTCGTTTATCATTTTCTAGTAGTGTAATTAATTCTCCAAATATCTTAGAAACATTACCTCTGTTTATTTCATCAATAATTAGAACATACTTTTTTTCTTTGTCGGATGTGTTTTCTTTAAAGTTATGTATCTCTTTCAAGTGATTAATTACTCCCCAAAAATAACTTTCCCAACCTTCAAATATATTTATTCCTGATAATTGCTTTAAAATATTATCTTTCGTTAGAGTGCCTTGTTTTGTCTGTTTATTTCCTGTATGCAAATTTAAATTCCCGTTTCTATTAACTGAAATTCCAAAATCTTTCCCCGTTTTAGTTTTAATGACTAATATTTCATTATTCGCTTCTGTAATTTGTTTAATTAACTGGTTATATGCTCCTTCAAAATTATTTTCACTTTTAACCTTTGCTTTGTTACACATCCTTTTGAAGATACCATCTTCAACTTCATAGGCAATATTTCCATTTTCCGGTGTTGGTCTTAAGCCTTCTATAAACTCTTCATAGTCCATAGATTGATGAAATGTAGTAAAGTTAATTAATCCGTCTTTAATTGCTTTTTTATAGTCATCCATTAAGTATTTTCTTGATGAATAGTTTTTTACTTCATCATTGATTATGCTTAGAGCTATTTCAGAAGATATGTAAGTTTTTCCTGTTCCAGGTGCTCCTTGAATAATAATCTGTTTTTTGTTTTCAATAATTTCTTTTATTACTAAAATATTTTGATTATTCATAATTTCAATACATTTACTAATGCCTAACTCAGCACCTGTTTTAATAAATAATTTCCTGTTTTTTTTATCAAATTCAACAAAACTGTTGGTTAGGTTTTCAAAAGAAAATAAAGATTTATCAATCTTATACCAACTTTGGTTACTTGCATTTGTGGAAGCAGGTTTATGTTGATATTCATTACCAATACCCATCATATGAAAATGAAGGGTGTCAGACAATCCAATTATGTAACCAAACTTTTCGTTACAATATTTTTTTAAGCCTTTTGGAAAAATCTTTAACCATTGATATTCTCTAAACACAAATTTACCTCGTCCTGCTTGTTTTCTTGGGTCTTTACGTATCGAATATTCAAATCCTTTTTTCTCTAATAATTTCCCGATATGTTCAAGCTTAGTATAAATTTTTTTTAGTTCACTATGCTTAGTTTTATCAATATCCTTATTACCATATTGAGTTATCTTTTGTAAATCTATTTCTGTTATATTTTCCATTGTTTCTATTTGGTTTTCTCAACGCCAACGTTTGAGTGTAGCAACAGTAAGGGATTGCGGGCTTCGTTCTTTTCTGCCATCACAAAAAATTACACGGGACACAATGCTGGATTTACCACTAAAACCTTTATTGTTGCTACACTTTGTGTGTGCCCAGCATGAGCAAGTGCACACCCATTCACAAGTATCAGAATAAATTCCAAAAATACAAATATTTATTCAGAAACTTATAGAATGGGTAACCACTTTAATTTTCCAGAGGGTGCAAGTCCCTTAAACGCAGGAGTAAATCCTGAAGTTTTAGCAAGTCGCAAGGTGGTTTACCGTGAGGTATGCACTGAAGGAAGCGAGAC
>Ga0307991_1002775_pt1 | contig 11677 bp, 6 predicted proteins | sample EllFjometagen131_FD_203146 | JGI IMG/M metagenome (GOLD analysis project Ga0307991, IMG submission 203146) | Marine microbial communities from Ellis Fjord, Antarctic Ocean - #131 | ecosystem: Environmental > Aquatic > Marine > Unclassified | place: Southern Ocean | collected 2014-10-08 | reverse complement strand
TGGCCGAGTGGTTGAAGGCGGCGGTCTTGAAAACCGTTGAGCGAAAGCTCCGTGGGTTCGAATCCTACTCCCTCCGCCAGAAAAATCAATGGACTTGATTTTCAGCAACCAACTATGACAATCTCGTAAAAAGTCAGATTTTGGACTTTTTACGAAGCTGTCAACTATCAGTTTTTAGATTTGTCAGAATTACGGAGAGATGGCCGAGTCGGCTGAAGGCGCTCGCCTGCTAAGCGAGTATGTGGTTAAAGCTGCATCCAGGGTTCGAATCCCTGTCTCTCCGCCACCTTATTAATAAAAACGGGCACTTAGGTGCCCGTTTTTATTTTACCCCACATCCAACCCATCATTCATGAAATGATTAAAAAAACTGTATGAAAAGAATCCGTCGGCTTGGGGAATCATGATAACCATATTCTGCCTTGGTATTTTCGCAAGGCCATAAAATTGATCCGACAAAAAAACGTATCACTATTCTATTTCAACAATTTTTTGTATATAATCGGCATCTTTTCAGCTGCCAGCCCTTGACAATTTGGGCATATACATATTACTTATTTCATTCTACCTTTTTATCTCTTGATTTAATTTGCTTTTCATAAAGTTTGCACCTCTCCTTAATATGGAATGAATGCGGATATGGCAAACCAGACAGAAGTTAAGAGCTTTCCCGGATGGACGACATCCAATACTGATTCAAACAACAACAAACTGGAAAAAAAGTTGTGGCAGGGCTGATCTTCAGGTCTTTTTATATCTGCCCAGGGAGAAGTCCGCTTACTTCCGGGGTACTCTTATAGAATTCCGGCACGCAACATGGAGACCACGTACGAATGATAACAGGCGAAATTAAGAGTCAGATCGACCGGATATGGGATGCCTTCTGGTCCGGCGGTATTTCAAACCCCATGGAAGTCATTGAGCAGATGACTTATTTGCTTTTCATCAAGCGGTTGGATGAATTGCACACGGTGAAGGGAAAAAAAGCCAACCGGCTCAAGCGAAAAATTGAAAACCCGATTTTCCGGCAAGGAAAAAACCCGAACTCCAGGATGGGGCGAACATATGATACGTTGCGCTGGTCCAAATTCAAGGAATTCGGCGATCCCAAGGAAATGTATGATATCGTGGCTGATGAGGTGTTTCCGTTTATTAAGACGCTTAACGGCAATGCCGAATCCACGTATGCGGCCCATATGAAAGACGCCCGGTTTACCATCCCCAACCCCGGATTGCTGGCCAAGGTGGTGGATATGCTGGATGCCGTACCAATGGACGATCGGGACACCAAGGGCGATCTGTATGAATATATGCTGGGAAAGATCGCCACAGCCGGTCAAAACGGCCAGTTCAGGACGCCTCGGCATATTATTGAGATGATGGTGGCCTTGACTGCGCCCAAGCCGTCGGACATTATCTGTGATCCGGCCTGCGGCACAGCCGGTTTCCTGGTGGCGGCTGCCGAATATCTGCGGGAAAATCATCCTGATATTTTTAAAGATGCCGAGGCCATGCGCCGGTTCAACCATGAAACGTTTAACGGGTTTGACTTTGACAGCACCATGCTCCGCATCGGGTCCATGAATATGCTGCTCCACGGTATAGAAAACCCGGACATCGCCAACCGGGACTCCCTTTCCCAGGACCATGCAAGTATTGAGGAACAATTTACTTTAGTCCTGGCCAATCCGCCGTTTGCCGGGTCCCTGGATTATGAGAGCTGTTCCAAGGATTTGCAGAAAATCGTAAAAACCAAGAAAACCGAGCTGTTATTTGTGGCGTTGTTTCTGCGTCTGCTCAAACCCGGTGGCCGGGCAGCCGTGATTGTACCGGACGGGGTGTTGTTCGGCTCGTCCAAGGCCCATAAAGGGTTGCGCAAGATGCTGGTGGAAGACCAGAAGCTGGATGGCATCATTTCTATGCCGTCAGGGGTGTTCAAACCCTATGCCGGGGTGTCCACGGCGGTGGTGCTGTTTACCAAAACTAACTCCGGCGGTACGGATCATGTCTGGTTTTATGATATGCAGGCCGACGGGTTTTCGCTGGATGACAAACGTACGTTTCTGGATCAGAACAGGCATGAGACCAACAATATCCCGGATATCATTAAGCGTTGGAAAAAGTTAAAAGCAGAAACCACACGCAAGCGCACGGATCAGTCCTTTATGGTGCCCAAGTCGGAAATTGAAAAAAACGGGTATGACCTTTCCATCAACCGCTACAAGGAGATTGTTTACGAGGAAGTCAAATATGATCCACCGCAAAAGATCCTGACGGATTTAAAGGCGTTGGAATCGGAAATTCAGGATGGACTTGCGGAGCTGGAGGGGTTTTTGAAGTGAATGCACCTCAATGCTCTCTCAAGGAAGTGACCACCAAAATTACCAAGGGAACCACCCCAACTACTCTTGGTTTTCAGTTTACTGCGTCTGGCATACCTTTCGTTCGAGTCAACAACCTAATCGGAGGTCATGTAGCTTTCAAGCAAAACATTTTATACATTGATACATTGACAGATGAAAAACTGGCCCGGTCTCGTATTCTGCCAAATGATGTTTTGCTTTCGATGGCGGGTACTATCGGCAGAGCCTCTATCGTTTCTAACAATGCTCCCTCCATGAACTGCAACCAAGCAGTTTGCATCATTCGCTGCACATCTGAGCTTGACGTTCGATACCTTAAGCATTGGCTTGAGACTGCTGATGCACAGAGACAAATGTCTGGATCGAAAGTTACTGGTGTGATTTCCAATTTAAGCCTTACACAGATAAGAAACCTGAACATTCCCCTCCCGCCCCTATCAGAACAAAAATGGATTGCCGCCATCCTGGACAAGGCGGATGCGTTGCGGGAAAAACGTCGTCAGGCCATCGCCAAACTCGACGAACTCCTTCAATCTGTGTTTCTCGATATGTTCGGTGATCCTGTGACGAATCCAAAGGGGTGGAAAGTTGTGAAGTTTGGTGATGTAACGACCTCACGCTTAGGAAAGATGCTGGATAAGAAAAAACAAACAGGTGAATACACCAAGCCTTATCTGGCAAATTATAATGTTAAATGGAATAGATTCGAGTTGGACGAACTTCGGGAAATGGACTTTACTCCTGCGGATCAAGTTGAGTTCAAATTGAAAATTGGTGACCTGCTTGTTTGTGAAGGCGGAGAAGTAGGACGTTGCGCAATCTGGGAAGAACAGCTTCAAGACTGTTACTTTCAAAAGGCCTTACACCGTATAAGATGCCAAAAAGGCAAATGTACGCCTGAATATTTGTTGTATTATATGTGGTTTATGGCAAGTGGAGGGGGGTATAAGAATTTTGTTACTTCAGCAACAATTCCTCATCTCACAGGTATAAAGCTGAAGGGATTGAATTTGCCTTTACCTCCATTTGACATGCTGGCAAAATTTTCAAAAATTGTTTTAGCGGTCAAAGAAAAGCGACATAAAACTGTTGATAGCCAAGAAAAACTCGACACTCTCTTCGCCTCCCTCCAGCAACGGGCATTTAAAGGAGAATTGTAAGTTAATGTTTGGGGTTTGATTATGGAAAAATATAAAAATATCTCGATTACAGTAAATTACAAACAAATAAGGATGCAGTCGTTAGATGAAAAAAAAATGAACATCGAACATCGAACGCCCAACATCGAATTTTAAATAAGGTATTCTGTCTGTTTTTATAAACGGGCAAAGCGAAGCGATTTCTTATTCGATGTTCAACGTTTGATGTTGAATGTTGAATGTTGAATGTTGGACGTTCAAAAAAAATAGAGAGAAAAAATGAGCAACTTCAACTTCCTCCAACCCGAGTTTAAAAGTTTTTATCCGAATGCCAGCCAGGCGGAAATACTGGCGCTCTCGGATTCACGGGGAAGTTGTTTTTACGCCCGCCTGACCCTGGAGATGGTGGTTCACTGGCTGTATGATCACGACCAGACCCTGCGCCGCCCTTATGAACACATGCTGGGGGCGCTGATTCATGAGCCGACATTCCAGCAGCTTTTGCCGCCGCCGTTGTTCAATAAGATCAAAGCCATTCAGAAAGCCGGAAACCAGGCCGCCCACAACCCCAAACCGGTCATGGCCTATGATGCCGTGCGTATATGCAGTGAACTGTTTCATCTCCTTTATTGGCTGGCAAGAACCTACACCCGGCTTAGTGATCCCAAAGATCTTGATATCTCGTTTAATCCGGATTTTCTCAAGCCCCGGAAAATCACACCAACAAACAAAGTCACAACACCCGCCCCATCCACGATTGACGCAATAAAAAAACAGGAAGCGGACTTCCAGAAAAAACAGGCGGAAACAGATGAAAAGATAAAGCAGCGGGAAACCGCCATATTCGCCCAAGCGAAAACCCTGGAAGAGCGGGAATCTGCCCTTAAAAATCTGGATGCAGAACTTGCCAAGGCCCGCGCGGAAATTGCTCAGGCAAAAGCAAAAAATCTGAAAGTGCCGGACGGGCATGACTACAGCGAGCTTGAAACCCGCAAGCTGATCATTGACCTTTTGCTGAAAGAAGCCGGATGGACCATTGGACCAAATGGATCAGACGTGTCCGAGGAATACCCGGTAATTGGAATGCCCAATCAGAAAGGCGAAGGGTTTGTTGATTATGTGCTGTGGGGTGATGACGGCCTGCCCCTGGCCGTGGTGGAAGCCAAAAAAGCGTTAAAAGATCCCCATGTAGGGCAACAGCAGGCCAAACTGTATGCGGATTGCCTGGAAACCATGAAAGGCCGACGGCCGGTGATTTTCTTTACCAACGGTTATGAAACCTGGCTGTGGGATGATGCGCTGTATCCGCCCCGTATGGTTCAGGGGTTTAATACCATGGCCGAACTCCAGCTCATGGTCCGGCGCCGGACGTTAAGAAAAGATCTGACCGGGGTAAACGTAAAAGAATCCATTGTAGACCGTTATTATCAGAAACGGGTGATTCAATCCCTGGGCGAGGCATTTATGCAATCCCAGCGAAAGGGTCTGCTGGCCATGGCAACTGGCACGGGAAAAACCCGTACCGTCATTGCCCTGGTGGAACTGTTGATGCGGTGCAACTGGGTCAAACGGGTGCTGTTTCTGGCTGACCGGGTCGCGCTGGTGAATCAGGCTGTGGGTGCCTTTAAAACGCATTTGCCGGAATCTTCCCCGGTGAATCTGGTGACCGAGAAAAACGGCCAGGGAAGGGTGTGCGTCTGCACTTATCCGACGATGATGGGGTTAATTGATACCATGAAGAATGGTAAGCGTGCATACGGCGTTGGTCATTTTGATCTGGTGGTGATCGATGAGGCGCACCGGAGTGTTTATCAGAAATACCGGGCGATTTTTACGTATTTTGATTCCCTGCTGGTGGGCCTGACCGCTACCCCTCGGGATGAAGTTCATCACGATACGTATCATTTGTTTGATCTTGAAACCGGAATCCCCACAGATGCATACACTCTGGACGAGGCTGTCAAAGATGAATTTTTGGTGCCGCCGAAATCGGTTTCCGTGCCCCTCAAGTTTCAGCGGGAAGGCATCCGATATGATGATTTAAGTGAAGATGAAAAAGAACACTGGGAAGCGCTGGACTGGGGCGAGTATGCGGAAAACGGCCTGCCGGATAACGTGAATGCCAATGCCGTGAACAAATGGCTGTTTAATGAAGATACCGTGGACAAGGTGCTCAAACACCTTATGGAAAACGGGCAAAAGGTGGACGGCGGGGACACGCTCGGCAAAACCATTATTTTTGCCAAAAACCATGACCATGCAGCGTTCATTGAAGAGCGATTTGACATTCATTATCCGCATTTAAAAGGGCACTTTGCGCGGTTGATCGACAATACGGTGACTTATGCGCAGAGCCTGATTGATGATTTTTCCGATACTACCGAGGATCTGCAGATTGCCATATCCGTTGATATGCTGGATACCGGCATTGATGTGCCGGATGTGGTGAACCTGGTCTTTTTTAAGATTGTGCGATCCAGCACCAAGTTTTTCCAGATGATCGGACGAGGCACCCGTCTGCGGCCGGGACTGTTTGGCCCTGGGCTGGATAAGGCGTTTTTCTATATTTTCGATTATTGCGGCAACCTGGAGTTTTTTGGCGAAAATCCGGAAGGGGCTAATGGCAGTGCCACTGAGCCGCTTTCCACCCGACTGTTCAAACTTCGGTTGCAATTGATCGAGGAATTAAAGACACTTCAGATTGACCTGCCGGATCTTCAGGAGGCGGCAGAAGATGTGACTTCTTTTGGAGATATATTTCTTCCGGCCAATCCGGTGCTGTTGTCTCAGCTTCAAAAAGACACAATCGGCATCCTGCACCATGAAGTGGCGGCCATGAATGTGGATAACTTTATTATCCGGCCCAAGCGAAAGTATGTGGAGCGTTTTAAAGATGCAACGCAATGGGAGAGCCTGGATAATGAAAAATTCAGCGTATTGTATCACCATATTGCCGGGTTGCCTGCAGAGCTGGATAAGGAGGATATCACCGCCAAGCTGTTTGACCTGACCTGCCTCAAGCTTCAGTTGGCCCTGACTTCAAAACAGGCGTCAAAGTCTGCCGCCTTTGCCGGATTGCAGCAAAAAGTGATGGATATGGCTGCAAACCTTGAGGAAAAAGAAACCATTCCCATGGTCAAGGCGCAGATGGTTTTTATTCAGGCAGTTCAGACCGATGAATACTGGCAGGATATTACCCTGCCCATGCTGGAACGACTCCGGAAAAACCTGCGGGATCTGATCACGTTTGTGGAAAAATCGAAACGAGATCCGGTGTACACGGTATTCAAAGACGAGATGGGCGAAGCACAGGAAATCGATATTAAAGGCTTTAATGTGGGTGTTAACATCATCCAGTATCGAAAGAAAGTGGAGCGGTTTATCCGGGAAAACGACAACCATATTACGATTCACAAACTGAAGTTCAATAAAGCCCTGACCGCATCCGACCTGGCAGAACTGGAGCGGTTTTTGTTTGAATCCGGTGAAATTCAGGGCCGGGAGCAGTTTGAAGCCGCTTTTGGCAAACAGGAAAGCCTGAGTGTATTTATTCGGTCACTGGTCGGCCTGGACCGGGAAGCCGCCAAAAAAGCATTCTCAAAATTTCTTGATGATACCCGGTTCAACACCAGCCAGATCCGTTTTGTCGAGATGATCATCGACCACCTGACGCAAAAAGGAGTTATGGATGCGGGATTGCTCTATGAACAACCCTTTACCGGCATTCATTATGAGGGCCTGGACGGGGTGTTCCCGGGTGCTGCAGCTGATGAGATAGTCCACATCATTGAAGGATTGAATGCAAATGCTTATGTGGCGGCGGCGTAAGGCGGGTTAGGTAAAATGTGTTTGATTAATTGAAAAATTATAATGTTTCTAACCCGCGCCAGCTATGTTGTTTAACAGAAAAAAGTTCAGGAGGCAAAAGTAAGCTCCACATTCACGAAGTTTTCACATACTTTAGACATGTGTGGTCCAAAGAAAGGGAGGATATATTAATGTTGAAAAGTATTCACATAAAGAATTTTAAGGCATTCGCAGATTCAAAGCCAATTCCCATTAAACCAATAACTCTATTTTGTGGCACAAATAGCTGTGGCAAGAGCTCTTTGCTTCAAGCTATGCTTCTCTGGAAACAGTCTATAGAAAGCCGTAACTCAGATCAATCCATTTTGATGAACGGCAGATTCATTCATCTTGGCACTTTCGTTAATATAATTCACGGGCATGACATTCAATCGCCAATCGGTTTTGAGTTTAACTATGAATTCAATAGAAAAGATTTCTACCGTGCTCAACGAAGCCGCCATAATTTTCCTTTGCAATTTATTTTGCGGGATTTTGTTCCACTAGACAACGTTGCCAATAAATATGACTTAACCTTCAATTTCACATACGCTGTTGAGCTTGGAATTACAGCAATACCAGATGCTACAGCCTTCACACGCAAAGTTGCACCAAAAAGTATAAAATTCCATGCATCAGCTTTAACTCGAGATGGGGAAAGAATTGACGGTGCATCAATCAATATTTCTCAGATTAATGACTCTTCTAAATTCAAAATTATTTGGGATAATATTAGAAGTCGTCATAGAAAAGATGGGTCACCAAAAAAAGGACAAGCCGAAATCAAAGGCTTGTCATTTATCAATTTTGTGCCAACAGATATTATATTACCAGCTGCCGACGATGATGAGCCTCAGTTCCACGACGCTTCTATTCTTTTCTACCGCTGGGCTGAATTACTTCGTACAATTTTTGGAAGTTTTTCCTATCTCGGCCCATTACGTGAAGAACCTTCACGTAGATATATTTATGAAGATGAAATAGTTGAAATAGGAACCAAAGGCGAGAACGCCGCCTACATTTACATGACAGAAGGGGAAAAGACTCTCAAGAATCACTATTTCTACGATCCCGAATCGGACTCTTTTGAGAAGGAGAAGAATATTACACTGCGAGAAAGCGTTAACCGATGGTTCAGTATCATGGGAATCCACAATTTTGGCGCTAGCCGTGAAAGCGAGATTATCCGCCTTTTGTTAAACTCAAGTAAGGGAAATAAAACACAGGTCAATATTGCGGATGTGGGTTTTGGTGTCAGTCAGATATTCCCTATTATTCTGGAGGGTTTAAGAATAAACCCAGGGCAAACACTACTGCTTGAACAACCGGAAATTCACCTGCATCCACGAATGCAAATGCAACTCGCTGACTACATTATCAGCCTTGCCCTTGCTGAGAAGAACGTCATCCTCGAGACCCATAGTGATCATATAGTCAATCGTCTAATTCGCAGAATGGCGGAGGATAAGAGCGGTAAACTCGCCGAGATGATTGGGGTTTACTTTGTCAGCCAAGATGATGATGGTAGTAAGATTGAAGAGGTCTCGTTGAGTCCAAAGGAAGGTATTGTCAATTGGCCTGAAGAGTTTTTTGACCAGGCTGCTCACGAGCAGCAACTCATCATGCGGGCATTAATCGAGAATCGGAAGGAGAGTTGACGCGATGCTTTATGCCCTCTTGGATCCAGGTCTCTTTTTGATTTCTGACGAAGATTGGAACTGTGCTGACAGACAAATATCTTTCCTTGATCAACTTAATAAGCACTTGGAATTTATCGACAATGTAGGTGTCGCTTTAGTCGTGTGGTGCGATGAGTTGGATGCACGCCTGTGGTCTAATCCGCAGATGCCGCCATGGAAGCAGAATAGAAACTATGACATCCAAATGACCATGATACTCTATACGTTCCTTACGAAACATGCACATCGGGTTGATATAAAAGGTAATGCTCTCGCAGACGCTCTTCCTTCTTTATCATGCTGTTGTGATAACTCTCTTGGTTTCTTTCGCAAACTCGTGTTTACTGTTATCCAGAACATGCTATCAGCGTATTTCTGTCCGAGTTCCGCGAACTTAATAGCTGCTGATCACCAATTTAGAGAAAGCCTGACGACTGACTGGGTTTCTTTTCCCGTGATAAGAGATCCTCTCAATTGGCCCAAAAAGATTTCTCCTGTTCAGCTTTTTTGGCCAATAAATAGGATGGATCGTGACCGTTTTATAAAGTGTATTGAATACACCTCGTTAGCAAATGATATTTCACCCAAAGAACTTCAAAAATACCAGTTATCCGGACGATTTATTGGCGATATTGTTAATGCAAGCAGGAAAGAAAAAGTTGTGGAGATGATTATCTGTCGGCTGAGTATGAATCTTCATGCTGCCTCATCTGATCCCCGGCTGCAAGATGAACTCTTATCGGATGGTGTTAGTAGACGATTCAGAGTCACGCAAAGACCAAGTAGCCTTCGTATTCACTACCGATTTGATGAAGATCAAAAAATCGTTTTCACCAGGTTTTATGACGAAGGGCATCATGATGATGGATTGTGAGGGTATTAAAAAAATAGGGTGATAATGGTTAAGCCTGCTCTTAACTTGTTTCAGGATATACGATAGTGCGATTGCTTTAATCGGAGACTTGCAACAGTGCTTGATGTCAATAAAGAGAAAAACATTGGATAGTCTTTTCAGTTTTACAATTTTTCATCAGTAAAAACCACAGTTATGGCCGGCGGGATGCTGATGTTGTTATTATCATAGAGCCTGAAGTGTCTTGCGAGCTTATCTATGGCAGCAACTTTGTTCCAGAATTTGATTTCAGTGACCTCTGCAACGCCACTACCGCCGATTGACGGGCTTGTTTTTATTACTCTTGTTTTGATTAAGAGAGAAAGAAAACTTTCAGACGGGTTAAAACCTCGGTTGCAAAAACTTCGCAAATCCGGCGTTATTGAACTGGTGGGACGCAAAAATATTCTTTCCCGGCAATATTATGAATTTATTGATAAAAAAGGTGTTTATACCCGAAAAAAAGGACTTGATAGAGAGACAAACAAACAATTGTTGTTGAAACATATTCAGGACAATAAAAAACAAGGGAGCCGGTTGCAGGAACTGATGGATGTTTTGCCTATGCTATCACTCAATCAGGTTCAAACATTATTAAAGGAAATGAAGCGTGACGGCATCATTTTTCCTATAGGGAGAACAAGAGCTGCTTTGTGGTATCCAAAAAATAAGTAAATTATCAAAACTTGGACGTAATATAAACGTAATGCAATAAATATATATATTAATTACAAGACATTAAAGAATAAAGAATTGCGCCTTATCGTTTTTAAAAAACTTAAACCTTATGTGACTGGCATGTGTTTACGCAAAACAGGCGACATTGTCAGAGTACAATATCTTGTTGTTTGAAAATTTTGAATTCAATATATGGGATTTTCTTTATGTGACTGGCATGTGATTCAGACATGGCGGACTTGATTTCAGGAGACGCAATAAAAACGTAATTAAGACGCAATATAAATGAAGATATTCATTAAAAATAGCATGTTGATATAAATTTGGATTGCGTCTTAATTTTTTTAGACGATTAATTTTATGTGACTGGCATGTGATTGAGCAAAACGATTGACCTATTAAAATGCTTTATATTGTGGTCCAAATATTCAAATTACCATATATCGACTTTTTTTATGTGACTGGGAAAAAACTTTTTTGACTTTTGGGCGCAATTAAAACGCAATTCAGGCGCAATAAGTATAAAATATAAGATTGCGTCCCGTGTTTTTTGCGGATTTTTTTGACGCAATTGACCGTTAATTCTTGGGCTTAATTTTAATTCTGCTCTATGTTCTGTTGACATTTTAAAATTTGGATAGGCTCGAAATTGTAGGCTGGGTTGAGCCGCCCATCTTTGCCGGGTTTCGCTTTGCCATTGGCACTACTTTTAATTAATTAAAAATGCCGGGATAGGTTCCAGCGGCGAAACCCGGCAAAGGAGACGCGAAATTGCTGGGTTTCGTTTTACCATCGGCATTGCGTTTATTTATTTCAATAGGCTGTAAGGCACCCCGGCGGCAAGACCTGGCAAAGGAGATGCTCAACCCAGCCTACGAGGGTCTTTAGTTAAATTCAGGTGTCATGTGTTATTTTGTTCGAATCGCAGCAACAATTAATAATTCGTAATTAATTTATGGGGGTATGCACTTGACTCCTGATACTACAACATACTGTGGTTAGCTAAAACGGTGCATCGTTACAGTTCGACGGCGTTCCTTGTTGTCACAGACAGGGCGTTCAAGTACATTCTGCCAGCAT
>Ga0307991_1002774_pt1 | contig 11683 bp, 12 predicted proteins | sample EllFjometagen131_FD_203146 | JGI IMG/M metagenome (GOLD analysis project Ga0307991, IMG submission 203146) | Marine microbial communities from Ellis Fjord, Antarctic Ocean - #131 | ecosystem: Environmental > Aquatic > Marine > Unclassified | place: Southern Ocean | collected 2014-10-08 | reverse complement strand
GATCGGGACGATCTGGTTTCTCTTTCACTTGATGTGGATTACCGGCCGGCCCTGACCCAGATTAACCACCTCTGCGCGAAACTTCTTGTAAATGGCGTGGATGTCAGGGTTGCTCATCTTTATGAGCAATGTGACCATGATTTTACCGGTATGGAACGACAGCTTTCCGGTGATGACGGCCCCACAGACGGTACTGGCGGAGAAACCGGTACAAATATGCCGTTTATCGGGCCGGTTTTGAAGTATGATGAAAAATCTGAAATCGTCATGGAACGGATCATTGATTTGTCCCGGGACCGTTTTATAAGGGACCATATTTTTATCAACGCCAGGGGCATCAAACCGGATTCCGCCTGTCTGCCCGTGGTACCGATGACCGTCAGTCTGGAGATGATGGCGGAAGCTGCCGCCTGTCTGGTGCCCGGCTGCGGTCTGCTCGGGTTCGAGGATATCAGAGCTTCCAGCTGGATCGCCCTTGTCGACAGCCGGACCCTGCCTGTCCAGATCTCCGCACGGCGCTATCATGTGGACCGGGATACGGGAATTCACCATGTTATTGCGGCAGTGTTCACGCCGGACAGCCGTAAACCTGCTATTCAGGGAACAGTGCTCCTGGGGCCGCGGTATGTGGAACAACTGACGCTTGATTTTCCCCCCATTGACGATCCCTTTCGCCATCCTTTTCGGGAAAATGAGGTTTACGAAAAACGTCACCTGTTTCACGGTCCTGCGTTTCAGTGCATAAAAGGAGAGACGGCCCTGGCCGGGAACACCGTCATCGGCAGTCTTTGTGTGCTGTCGAAAAAAGAGATGTTTTCCGATATTGCCGCACCGGCTTTTTTATGCGACCCGGTTCTGCTGGACGGCGTCGGGCAACTGGTGGGCCTGTGGGCCATTGATAAAGGGCAGTATGTCTTCCCTGTAGGGATTAAAAAACTTGAAATCTACGGTCCCACGCCGGCAAAGGGAGCCATTGTTCCGGTGCTTGTGAAAATTAAAGAATACAGTGCCAAACTTCTCCTCGCCGATATTGAGATCCAGGACGGCAAAGGCGGTGTCTGGATGCGCATCAGGGGCTGGAAAGACTGGGTTTTTCGCTGGTCCCGGGGTCTCTATGATTTCAGGCGGCAACCGGAGCGCTACCTGGCCAGCCAGACCCTGTCACAAAAAGCGCTGACTGCCGATGCAAAGATGCAGTATATCTCAAGGGCGGAGCTTAAAGATATGGACATGGATGCCCTGTCCCGATTTTTTCTGCATCTTGATGAAATTCGAATTATGAATGAAATCCGTACTTCGATGCAGCGGTGGCAGTACCTTTTAAGTCGGATCGCTGCCAAGGACGCCCTGCGGTCCTGGCTGGCCGGATCGTCCGGCAAGATGCTTCATCCGGCAGGCGTGATCATTGAAGATGGCCCGGCAGGAAGACCGATTATTAAAAAAATTGACGATTCCGGCCCTGTTCCGCAACTGGAAATCTACCACTCCGAGCAAGGGGCGGTTGCAGTAGCATCCGCGGAACCAGCCAGGATCGATCTTGCCCGCATCCTGACATCAATCGAGAATTCAAGGGCAAGTGCTTAAGTTGACAAGATAAAGCAGAAATCCATGGCACTGATCGAGCTTAAAGATATCTACAAGGAGTACCGCCTGGGGGAAACCCGGGTCCCTGCCCTGAACGGGCTTAACTTTTTTATCCGACCCGGTGAGTTTGTGGCTGTTTGGGGGCCATCCGGATCCGGCAAGTCTACCCTGTGCAATCTTATCGGCCTTTTAGATATACCGACCCGGGGGACGATTCTGTTAAATGGTCGCGATTCCGCCGCCATGGATGATGATATGCGCAGTCGTTTTAGAAACCGATCCATTGGTTTTATTTTCCAGAGTTTTAACCTGGTTCCGGTACTGTCGGCCCTTGAAAACGTCATGCTGCCGCTGGAAATACAGGGGGAAAAGACTGCCATGGCACACCAGAGGGCTAAAAAACGGCTGGAAAGTCTGGGGCTGGGCAAGTTGACCGGCAACCGGCCCCACAAGCTTTCAGGAGGACAGCAGCAGCGGGTGGCCATTGCCCGTGCCCTGATCACCAACCCCGACCTGGTGATTGCCGATGAACCTACGGCCAACCTGGATTCTAAAACAGCCCGCCAGATAATAGACCTGATGCTGGACATCAATCGCACCGACAAAACCACGTTCCTGTTTTCAACCCACGACCAGCGACTGCTTGATCATGTCCACAGGCAGATTCTTTTGCAGGATGGGAGAATTGTGCAAGATCGAATTTATTCTGAACCATCCGGCAAAAAAAAGGAGACGGGGTGTGACCTGGTTTAAGATTGCGCTGCGCAATATTTTCAAAAACGGCAGACGGTCGTTTTTTACCATTCTGGCTATTGGTGTGGGCTTTGCAGCCGTCAATATATTTGGTGGCTTTGAATCCTACATTTTCCGTGGACTGCGGGACGCCCTGATTTATGCCCAGGGGGAAGGTCACCTGGCAATTTTTAAAAAAGGAGCCCGTATTTTTGACAAAGAGATCGATCCGGACCGCTATCTGATTTCCGGTGATGCAAAAGCGTCCGCCCGCAAAATTGTGACAAAGTACCCTGAAGTAATTTTGATGACAGGCCAGCTCAAGATCTCGGGTTTGCTCAGCAACGGGGATGTTTCCACCGTTTTCATCGCTGCCGGGCGCGTGCCCTCCGATATGCAGAAAATTCGCAGCCAGGGACACGGTATGATCGGGGAAATTCGTCTTTATACCGGCAAACCGCTTCTGGATTCCCTTTCCTATGGAATAGGGCTGAGTTCCGGGCTGGCGAAAAAACTGAAGGCGGGGATCGGTTCCGATGTGATCGCCATGGCGCCCACAACCGACGGCCAGATCAATGCCCTGGATGCCAGGGTAATGCAGCTGTTTGAGTCACCGGCTGCTTCTTTAAACGACAAACTCATGTTTGTACCTTTAACGTTCGCTCAAGCCCTGTACGACACGGACGGTAATGATCGTCTGGTTGTTCTTTTGAAAAATACCCGGATGGCCCCAGCCATGAAAAAGAGACTCAATCGGGCCTTTACCGATGCTGGTATTGATCTTGAAGTAAAGACATGGGAAGAGATTGCCCCTTTTTACACCAAGGTCAAAAACATGTTTCGGATCATTTTTCTTTTTCTGTTTGTTATCGTACTGGTGATCGTTGTCATGAGCATTATCAATACCATGAGTATGACCGTCATGGAGCGGATAAAAGAGATCGGGACGCTTCGATCCCTGGGAATCAAACGATGCGGCATTATCTGGTTGTTTGCCATGGAAAGCACCCTGCTGGGTTTTCTCGGGTCTTTCCTCGGTCTGGGGCTGACTCTGGCAGGCTGGCTTGCCGTCAAGATGGCCGAACCGACCTGGGTGCCGCCCCATATTACCAAACGGGTGCCCATCGAGGTCTATCTGGTACCCGAATATTTATTGCTCACCGGGTTTTTTCTTGTCATGCTGTCACTGATTGCAGCGGTCCTTCCGGCCCGCAAAGCGGCCCGAATGAATATTGTGGATGCCCTGGGCCATGTATAGGGCATAGCATAAAAGGAGTATTATGATAAACCGTTTATGTCTTTTTTTAATAGGATTGAGCTTCCTGTGGCCGGGCAGTGCGGCGGCCCTGACGCCGCAGGAAATCCTGCAGATAGCCGATCAGTCCCGGGGAAATCTGGCGGGGATCACCTGGACGGTTGAGATCTCCTCCGCCAAAAAGAAAAAAACCAGTGCCATGACCATAAGTGTCAAGGCCAGGGGATTTGATATTGCTACGGAGAATCTGGCGCCACCGAAATACAAAGGCAACAAGTTGCTGATGCTGAAGGGCTCCATGTGGTTTTACAAGCCAGGCCTCAGCAAACCGGTTCCCATTTCACGTCGGCAGAAACTTCTGGGCAATGCCGTATACGGTGATATCGCTGCCACCAATTATGCGGCTGATTATACCGCATCCCCGCTGCCGGATGAGGCGATCAATGATGAACCCTGCTATAAATTCGATCTTAAGTCCAAAAATAAAAAAAGTACCTATAACCGAATTGTTTACTGCATTTCCAAAGAGCGATTGGTGGGGGTTAAAGCCGATTATTACACGGTTTCCGGCAAAAAATTCAAAACGGCTTTCATGGAGTATGAGAACACCGTTGTCATTGATGGGCACTTAAAGCCGTTTATCTCCAGTTTGGTGATTTACGATGAACTGATGAGCCGGGATATCACCACTCTCAGCCTCACTGACCCCGGCTTAAAGGCGTTGCCGGATTATCTTTTCAATCTTAATCTGCTGAGACGATGATGATAAAAAAATATCTGATCATTTCGATTGTATTTTTAATGGCTGCCGGTTTTTGTTCAGCCAGCACCCAGACGCCGGAAGGAACACCCGACGGGGCCGGTTGGTTCCGGACACTCACCGATGAACTTGATTTTCGCGCCGATATCGTCGGATATGCCCTTTTCCAGGATGTGGAAGAATCAGGGCTTAATCCCTACAATATTCTGGGCATTCCCAATAGACGGCTGGGGGTTGAACTGCGGCCTGATTTTTATCTGCCCCTGAACCGGCTGGAACTGGAACTCAAGCCCCGGGCCACACTTTATCACACAACCTGGGATGACGGTGTCTATCAGTACAAGGACGATGTGTCCGACAGTGACCTGTATGTGAACGAATGGCTGGCCAAGCTTCGGATAGCCGATGCGCTTTTTATTTCCGTTGGGCGCGAGAACCTTCAGTGGGGGCCATCCTATCTGCTTTCGCCCTCCAACCCGTTTTATCAGGACAACGGCCGCAACAACCCCAGTCTGGAACTGCCGGGACTTGACTACCTGCGGGCCGTATGGATACCCAGTCTGACCTGGTCTCTTTCCGGTATTGCCAATATTGGTAAAGGCCGGGCTAACGGCATCCGGGATTTTAAAAACACGTATGCCCTGAAGCTTGATTTTACCGGTGATGAAAAATATTTCAGCCTGATCGGTGCCTGCCGGGAGAATGAAAAGGCGGAGGTCGGATTTTTCGGGGGAATGACCCTGGCCGATCCGCTGCTGGTATACGCCGAAGGGAGCGTGTCGGCGGAAGAGGATGCCGTGGATATCCTGGTGGGGGGGGCCTATACCCTGACAGACGGCTCCACCGTGACCCTTGAATATTTTCATCATGGCGACGGATGCACAAAAGAGCCCATTGAGCAATGCCTGGTTTCCGAAAGCCTGTATCAGGAAATTATGGATCGCCTGTCTGATTTTGACGGCACTACTGATCAACTGATCGATGAAATCGATGGCCTTGACCTGGACAATCATGCGGTTTCTTTTGTCCGTAAAAACTATCTTTTGATTCAGTATGTCAAGCCACGCATCTGGGATACCCTTACGCTTACGGCGCGCTGGATTTGTGACCTGGATGATACCTCCAGCCGGGCCATCGGCATGGTCAACTACGAACTCAATAATTATTTTGAAATTTTTGCCGTGGGCAATCTGTACCTGGGCGACAGCGATACCGAATACGGCAGTTTGTTGAATCACTTAGTGACTGTGGGATTGACCTGCAGCTTTTGATAATGGTTAAACACCCTCTGGATCTGATAAATGGCAAATTACCTTGCGGTACACGATCTATACAGGAACTGGTCCAAAGCGTACGACAGTTATCCGAATCCCCTTATCGAACTGGAACAGGATGTCATCCCGGCTATGGCCGGTGATGTCAGCGGCAAAAGGCTTCTTGATATCGGCTGTGGTACAGGGAGATACGCCCTTCAGTTTATTCAGAGAGGGGCAATGGTTACGGGGGTAGATTTTTCCAGGCCTATGTTGAAAATGGCCAAAAAGAAAACACCCCACCTGCAGTTGATTCAGGCTGACCTGAAACAATTGCCGTTGACCGGCGGGTTTGATTTGATTCTGTGCAACCTGGTGTTGAGCCACATTGAAGATCTCTTTGCGGCTATATCCGAAATTTCAAAACTGGTCAACCCAGGGGGGGCTGTTATCATTTCGGACTTGCGGACCGATTTCTGGCTGAAAAAAAATAAGACCATACGCATTTTTAAAAATTTTTCCACCAATGCCTACAAGCATACCATAAACGACTATCATGCGGCTTTTAGAGCAAACAATCTTCACCTGAAGCAATTTAAAAAACTTGTTTTTAATTTGAAATCGGCCCGTAAACATAAAAAACTGTTTTATCTTACGGGGTTTACAATCGGTTATGTGCTTAAAATTAAAAAAGAATAGAATCAATTCAGGATGGAAATGGTCTCCTGGCATTTTGGGTAATGGGGGCGGATATGATAATAATCATTGTCAACGCGGATGTTGGCGCCCAGTTTGCGGATAAAATATTTACAGGGGCCCTTTGAAGTATTCAGGCACATCTTCCGGGTATCCTCATTAATTGTTGCGGCCATCTTCAGAATCGGACAGTCATGCGAAACCAGGGTGGTTATGCTTTTTTCTGTTTGCCTGATGATTTCCATTTTATCGGGCGGGACCTTCAGGAAATCAATGTAAAAAAGGTGATGCACGTCCGTAACGGTCATCTGCTCTTTTTTACGATGGATACGGTGCCAGATAAAAGCACTGGTATAAAAGGACAGCTTTATCATTCCTGATTTATATAGAAACTTTAAAATTGCCCGCCGGATGGGGCCTTTATGTTTCGGCATTGTTTTTTATCCCTTAAGTGTCTTTTTTTCCGTAAAGCCCCTTATTGACAAACTCAAAAACATCTCGTTGATTTGCGATGGCCGTTTTTAAAGAGACCGGCCGGTACCCGCGCCGGCAATTTGCGATGCTGATGGCAAACAGTCTGTTCAGGCGTTTGAAATAGGAAAGGTAGACCCTCCCCAAACGGGCATTGGCATCAAAGATATGCCCGGCTTCGGATGAGGCCCCGTTTATTTCAATAATTTTAAATTGTTGGCCCTTTGCAAAGGTGTCCATGGTTTCGAACTTGACATCAAACCGACCGTAATAAAAATTGGGAATCGCCCGGGCGATCTCATCAAACCGGTTGTTCAATTCCGTGGTGATCCAGGCCCGGCCATTTCTGTAAACCCCTCCCTGGTCATGATTACGGACAAACATTAGTGGGAAAGTTTTGCCTTTCTTGATTACCTGCTCAAGTCGATGACGGTTATGACTCAGGAAAAGTTTTTTTTTGGTGCGGGGTATTTCTTTTACCTCAATAAGCGCCTTCAGAGGGGATCTGCCATCTCCGGTGACGCTGGCAGGAAATTTGAAAGCCAAAGAAACGATACGTCCCTTGGCTTTGCCGGGCATCCTGATGTAAAACGCCCCGGCTTCACCGGGCCAGTCAATATATTCCTGAAACTGAAAATCACCGGCGCCCTCGTGTCGTTGCAGATAATTATCAAGGGCCTGCTTATCATCCAATTGCGCTACGCCAATGCCTTTAAGACCTAAATCCGGTTTTATAACAAGAGGATAGGTCAGCCCGGCGTCGTTGATGCATTTTTGAGCAGCGTCTGCTCGTTGAGCAGGCTCCTCATTCGAGTGAAAACGCTGATACCGACCCACCCATCTGGCAAGGGCGTCTGGAATCAGATCGAGACTATCACATTTTGATTCCGGAAATTCAGGGTTGGCAACAGATGGCAGGGTTAGACTTTTATGCCGGCATGACAACAGCAGGTAGCAGACAATAACGGGAAAATAAAAAACATAGGGTGGCCAGTGATCAAAATAATTTGAAGACCGCAGTTCTGCCTGAGTGTCTATTGGCGTACGGGAAAGTGTTGCCATTTTTTATCTCCTTTTTTAAGAAAATATTTTGTTATTTTCCGGCAATCGTTGACCGGTTTGAAAACATACTTCACGGTATCAGGTATCGCTGTAAATCATTGGCAAGCCCCCGTTCATTCAGGATACGGGGCACTTTGTTTTGACCGCCAAGCTTTCCAATGGCGGCCATGTAATCCCTGAAGCCGTGACGTCGAATCCGATTTACCCTCAAGGGACAGAGAATATTTTTGTCCACCAGGCCGTTGTAGATAATATTTTTCCGGCGCAGGGCATCATCCAGTTGAAGGGCAAACCGGGCCGGGTCTTCGGGCGGTTTCTCGAATTCTATAAACCATTCATGGTGGGGCAATCCATTTTCCGGATGAATACAGGGGGCCACCGTATATTCTCTTACCTCCAGATTTGTTAAGGTCAGTGTTTCAGCAAGGGCCGAGTCCACCTGCTCCACGATGACATGTTCCCCAAAAGCCGAGATAAAGTGTTTGGAACGGCCTGTTACAACCATTCGCAAGGGATCTTTGGATATAAATTTAACCGTATCACCGATGTCATAGGCCCACAATCCGGCATTGCTTGTTAAAATGATGCCGTAATTCCGGCCGGTATCCACTTGGTCCAGTCGAAGTCGTGTGGGGGTTCGCTTGTTGATTTCGTCGACGGGTACAAATTCAAAAAACATGCCCCCCATGAGACTGAGCAGCATACCCGGAGAAGATACGTCATCCTGAAAAGCAATAAACCCTTCGGTGGCGGCATAGGTTTCTATCAGGTCCACCTTTCGACCGACAGCTTCCTGGATGGCCGCTTTGTAGGGTTCAAAATTGACACCCCCGTGCACAATGGTCAGAAGATTCGGGAAAACATCTCCCACCTTTTTGCCGGTGCGCTGAATGACATGATCGAAAAAAAGTTGCAGCCATGGCGGAATCCCGCTGATCAGTGTCAGATTCTGTCCCAGGGCCTCTGCCAGCATGGCGTCCAGTTTTTCTTCCCAGTCGTCGATGCATGCCACTGCCGGGCTCGGCAGCAGGTTGCGCCGGAAAAACCGGGGCACCCGGGCCATGGAGACCCCTGATATGGGGGCCACCGGCAGGCCGTTGATCTTTTGATACTCGGGATTCTGGGACATAAAAAGCATTTTGCCGGCCAGTATCCCACTGTTGCCGGTCTCAGCCACATAAGCCAGAACACTGTCCCTTGACGCCACCCGGTAAGCCGGGGCCGAAAGACGGGTCACCGGAATATACTTAATGGGTCCTGTGCTGGTTCCGGAAGTGCTGGCCAGGGCAACCGGTCTGCCGGGCCACAGGACATCGCTTTCACCATCCAGGATTCGTTGAATGTAAGGGTACAGGGTTTCATAATTCAGTATGGGGACCTGCCTGACAAAATCGGTATGGTGCTTAATTTTGTCAAAACCGTGTTCCCGGCCAAAAACAGTAAAACGAGACCGGTTCACCAGGGAGCAAAGTGTTTTTTTCTGAGAGGCTCCGGGATTGGTGCCGACGGCCCGGATCTTTCGAAGTCTTAGTTTTCCCAGTTCTCGGATGGGGGGTAAGATCAATTTATGGAGGCGTTGAAAGGGAATCAAGGGTATGTATCATCCTGTTTTTTGGGATGTCGGCGCACAGGCACGTTCACCCCGAAAGTACATATGTTTTAAAAGGAACGTATAAAAATAAGACACTATGGGCATTTTTCGAAAAAAGTGTAAATAGACAAATGAAAGATGCCACAGTATGTAACAAAATAATAAAAATAAGACAAATACTGTGTTGTATCGATGTCTGGAAATTTTAGACGGTTACTGCCGTGGTGGTATTATTTCGAATTATCTGCAATAAATTTTATAAGATTTAACTGTTCAGTCATAAATTGTTTAAAAGGGGCCGGTCGATGACCCTGCCGCCGGTTGAAATCACTGATTACAAAGAGCGCTCTGAGGCAACTGAAGTAGTGTCGATATACATCTCTTAAGCGGGCTTCGGCATCAAAGTAATGTATCGGTTCCGCAAGGGCTCCGTTGATTTCGATAATTTTAAACCGCTGTCCTTTTACAAAGGTATCTAATTTTTCAAACTTAACATCAAACCGGCCGTAATAAAAATCAGGCATTGCCTGAGCGATGTCATCAAAGCGATTTTGCAGCGCATCGGTTAAAAGATGGCATGCATTACTAAAAACACCACCCTGGGTATGGTTGAGCGCAAACGTCAAAGGGACGGTCTCCCCTTTTGGTACCACCATGGTAAGCTGATGGCGATTGTGGCGCATTACGATGTGACGAATCCGACGGGTTCTTTTATTAGCCATTATGAGATTTTCCAGAGTTGATTGGCCATCTCCGGTTACGGTAACCGGAGATTTAAACGCCAATGAAACGATATTGCCTCTGTCGGCACCCGGCCTCCTTATATAAAATACCCCGGCCTCACCCGGCCAGTCGATATACTCCTGAAACTGAAGCGCACCAGTCCCCCTGGTCCGGATTAGATACGATTTAAGGTCCTGAAAATTATTCAAGCGTTCGATACCAATGCCTTTGAGGCCTAAATCAGGCTTTACCACCAAAGGATAGTCTATACCGAACTCATTGATAATGTACTGGGCTGCCTTAGCCCGGCGGGAATTGTCACCCGGTCTTCGAAACAGTTTATACCGGGCCACCCATTGTTTGAAATCAGGTGGAACCCGGTCAAGAATTGCGCATTTTGAATCCGGGAATCCTGGATTGGCGACTGTGGGAAGGGTAAGGCTTCTATAACGAAATGCCAGTATAATATAAAAACAGATACTGGGGAGATGGAAAAGATAAGGCGGCCAGTATTCAAAATGGTTAATGGGCGGATTGTTTTCAGAACTGTCCACGGTGCCTTTGTCAGAGAATGGTTTCATTTTTCCTCGCTGATCAAAAAATTTTTATTGCAGGCATTATTTCATTGATCTGTAAATCGTCTTGAGCAATCATAGCATTGCCATGGGGCATCTGCAATTTTCTTTTATTTAAAGAATTGCAACGGGTTGTGCTGAGCGATGATGTCACCGATCAGGGCCATGGATTTCGTGCAACTTGTTTTTGTATATACGGTTATTTTTAACAATGGTTTCGGATAGATGAAGAATAACATATGTTTAATCATACTTTTTTATGGTAAATGGCCCGCCTTTTTTTTCATTGTATCTGGAATCCTGCAGACACAATCCCAAAATTGACGTTCTTTTTTTTCTGATCTCAGGCCTCCGGAGCGTTGTCCTGCCAACGTCAAATTCATCGATATAAGCCTTGATGAGATAAAACAGAGGGCAACGCAGAGACTGGGACTCAATATCAATCTGACGAGACCTTACAAGCTGTGTGACCTGCGCCCGGCATTTGCCTATATTTTTCCTGAAATCATATGTGGTTATCAGTTTTGGGGGCATGGCGACATCGATGTGATCTATGGTGATATATTTTCTTTTTTGACAGAAGAAATTTTAGCCACGTATGATGTTATTAGCACCAATCAAAATTATATCTCCGGTTCTTTTGCGCTGTTCCGCAATATCCCGGTTGTCAATGAACTTTTCCTGAAAAGTTCAGGTTATAAAAAAGCGTTTACATCATCAAGAAACATGAGTTTCGGTGAATGTAATTGCCTTTGGGCTGCCCTGGGAAAAGGGGCAGGCACCTTAAAGGCGGACAAAGATCAGTCCATGACCTATATGGTTAAAACAGCACATCTGGCCGGAGCCCTGAACGCTTACTTTAGAAATAACCTCAAAGAAACCATTTTGCCCGGAGAGTACGTAAAATGGAACAAAGGTCGCATTTTTTAAAAGGATGGAAAAGAATTCCTTCTGTATCATTTTATTTGGGAGAAAATGAGA
>Ga0307991_1002773_pt1 | contig 11684 bp, 9 predicted proteins | sample EllFjometagen131_FD_203146 | JGI IMG/M metagenome (GOLD analysis project Ga0307991, IMG submission 203146) | Marine microbial communities from Ellis Fjord, Antarctic Ocean - #131 | ecosystem: Environmental > Aquatic > Marine > Unclassified | place: Southern Ocean | collected 2014-10-08 | reverse complement strand
TATTCTCAATTCTTATAAATTTACCATTACTGAGAATACACCCATCGAAGAAGATGTAGCTCTTGACCCGGAGTTATTGGGCAGAGTATTCGAAAATCTACTCGCAAGTTACAACCCGGAGACAAAAACCACAGCCAGAAAACAGACCGGTTCATTTTATACACCGAGAGAAATTGTAAACTACATGGTGGATGAAAGTCTCATAGCCTATTTCAAGAACAAACTTTCCGGAGACATTGAAGATGCTGATGAATTAGACCCAAAGCTGCGTCAATTAATCTCGTTTGATACTATTCAGCCTTTTCAGGAAAACAAAATTAAAGAAAAGATTATCAGGGCTATAGACGATTGCACAATCCTTGACCCCGCCTGCGGGTCCGGTGCTTTCCCCATGGGCATCTTGCAAAAAATGGTACATCTTCTCCATAAACTCGACCCCGGTAATGAACAGTGGAAACAACGGCAGATTGACAAGGTGACTGAAGCTATTGAAAAAGCGGAAGAGATTGAAGACAGTGCACGAAGTCAAAGTATTGTAAATGAGCTCAGAGAACAGATAAGGGATATTGAGGATTCATTTGAAAACAATGAACTGGATTATGGACGAAAGCTTTATCTGATTGAGAATTGTATTTATGGCGTTGATATTCAGTCTATTGCTGCCCAGATAAGCAAACTCCGTTTCTTTATTTCTTTAATAGTTGACCAGCGCGTAGATAAAACCAAAGAGAACTTCGGGATCAGGCCGCTGCCGAACCTGGAAACCAAATTTGTGGCCGCTAATACACTTATTGGAATAGAAAAACCCAAGGAGCAAGTAGAGCTGTTTGACAATCCCGAAATAAAAAAGCTGGAAAACAATCTCAAAAAAGTTCGGCATAAACTCTTCAGCTCAAAATCTCCAGGACGAAAACGAGAGTTAAGAGACGAAGACAAAACACTGCGAGATCAAATTGCAGAGCTATTGATAGAAGGAGGTTGGGAAAATAAAGCCGCGCGTCAACTGGCAAGCTGGGATCCTTATGACCAGAATGCTTCGTCCCCCTTCTTTGACCCGGAGTGGATGTTTGATATCAGGGATGGTTTTGATGTGGTGATTGGGAATCCGCCGTATGGAGTTAGTTTTAATAAGGATGAGAAAAGAAGAATGAAAAAATCATTTCCTGATTCTCAATTTAAAATAGATTCGTACAGCTTATTTATCCACAAAGGCCTTACTCTCCTTAGTGAAAAAGGATACTTGATTTATATAATTCCTTCAACAATCATGGATAATTACTTTGAAGAGAAAACAAGAGAGAAACTACTGAAATCGTATAAACTAGATTTATTAATTGAATTAGATGATCAGATTTTCTCTTCTGCAGTTGTTCATTCCATGATTCTAGCAGTTGAAAACAATTTCACACCCTACGACTATAATATAAAATGTTCGGTATCAAAGAAGTTAGTACATGATTATGCGTACGTACCAAGATCGTTTTTTCAAAATCAACCATACCGCTCTTTTGCCATAAGAAATTTTATGTACAGAAGGTTACTTAAAGAAATTAACAAAAATGCGGTTTTATTTAATGACATAATAGATTTACGCCAAGCAATAAAATCGGGGAATGATAAAAAATACATTGTAAATAAAAAAAAGGATATAAATTATAAACCTATCTTAGGTGGGAAGCATATCGCAAAATGGAAAATTCTAAATCCTGAATTATTTATCTACTATGGAAAACATTTAGCATGTCCAAGAACACCTAAGATATTTGAACAGCCCAAAATATTGTTAAGAGAGGCTGGGAATAAGATAATAGCAACTCTTGATATAAATAACTTTTACATAATGTCCTCGTTATACAATGGGATATTAATAAATAATGAGTTTAAGATAGAATTTATTCTATCTCTTCTTAATTCAACATTATTTCAGTTTTTAATGAATATTCAAACATTTTCAAAAACATCTGGAGCGTTTACAAAAGCTAAAATATATCATTATTATCACTTGCCTGTTAAAGTAATTGGTAAAGGGAAACAACAAATATTTATTGTGATTGTAAACATGCTATTATTTACTACATCCGATATTTTCCCTAACTCATTAGAAAATACCATAAACGCCCTCGTCTTTGAACTCTACTTCCCCGACCATATGAAAGAAAAAGAGATCGACATCCTGAAATTTGTTGAACAGGATTTAAAAGAAGTATTGGGCGAAGACGATTTTGAGCAGCTGCCGAACGAGCAAAAAGAAAATGTAATTGAAGTACTCCACAAACGCTGGTCAAACCCTGCCAGCGAGATTGTAAAACGAATGAACAGCTTTGCAGAGAAAAGCCCGGATATTCTAAAACCGATTCTAGAGAGCAAATAAAACAGCTTTAGCTGTTAAAAGAAAACCCCGGGAAAGAGGATCATGAAAAAATATAATCAAGAATTGATTAATATAATGCAGGATATTGACAAAAAAGACAACATAGACGCAACAATTGAGGTAGGACCTGAATACTACACTAGGTTTTTAGAATTTACCGATAGAAGTATGGAATTTCTCATTTTTTGTTTTCTTCGCGACAGAGAAGAGGATATTAATAAAAAAATCTTTTCCAAAGAGTGGAAAAGCGATGATGACATATTTGATTATGTAATGGGATTCTTAGATATGGTCGCTCAAGGTGTTATGGGAGTAGGAAAAGATGATGACAAAATTCGTATCTATATACCTATAGGTCCTCCTCCAGATATAGAAACTGAACAAAAAATTGATAAAAAAATACAAGGGTGCAAACCAATTATACAAAAAATACTTGTAGAATCTATAAAGAACTCTAAAGCCTCAAAGGAGAAACTGAAAGGACGCTTAAAGGAGAGGTTGAAGGAAAAGTACCTAGCGAGGTTGCGAGAGGGAAGAATCTTAAGTAAAAAAAACATCCAAGAACTCCTTAATTACTGGGTAAAAATAATTGTCAGCGAGGATGAAGATCGCCCACCGAAGATTGAAAGCGAATCGCTGGTTTATCCTTTATCTAACAACTCTATCGAGCTAACCGATTCACTTTACCAGAAGCTAAAACCCATCCTTTGGGAAATAGTGCGAAGAGCTAAGCAAAAAGAACTGGATGGAAAATCGTATTTCTTGGGTGCCATTGATGTTCAACCTGATGGCGCAGAGATCGATTTATGCCAAAAAGCAATAGAACGATTTATGAGGGAAAGCGAACAAATGGAAACTAAAAAAATAAAGAGGTAAGATCTCAACAATTATCACATGGTCTTGGCGTCCGATGACTCACAGTGTTAGGAATTTAAATTATTTTCCCACATTCCCAAATAGGCCAAGCCTTTCCGGTCCTATCTGTATTGCAGAAGTCTCTGGCGCTTTAGTCATTTTCATCTGGGGCTTCTGTTTGCCCAATATATCTTCTTGTCTGCCATGCCTTTTGTAAGGTTTAAATTCTATCGAGAGTGAAATCTTCTTGACTTTGTGTACTGAGTAGTACACAATACCACCATGAGCAATATATTTGGACCATACATTCGTGAAAAACGAGAAGCCTTGAAGGAGAAGGATAGGCGGTATTCTTTGCGCCAGGTGGCGGCAAGGGTCGGGATTGAGCCCTCGTATCTGAGCAAGATTGAGCGGGGACTCCCGGCCCCTCTTTCCGAGGGAAAAATCAGAGCCTTGAGTCTCGATCTCGGTGAAAATCCCGATTTCTTTCTTGCTTTAAGCGGAAAAGTTTCCTCGGACATCCAGGAGATAATCCGAAAACGCCCGGAGCTTTTCGCCGAGCTTATCAGGGAAATGAGGAAGATGCCCGACCATGCGGTCCTTCGTCTGGTCCGGGAGGTAAGAGACGGGAACTGGTGACATTTGACAGAAAACTTACGGTTATTATGAATGGGAGGGAACATGATAGAACTCAGAAACGACTCATTGGTGTGTACATTTCCTGGAACAGTGGCTCATGGAACAAAGCTGATCATTTCTTTCATGAAGACGTTGCGGGTTCCTGACGATGGGAGGAGTTATCCTCTCCCCCCGGGCCTTGGACTCTTTCCCCTTGAGCATGTAGATGACTCCCGACAGGTCGTTCCGGAAAGCTGGAACGAGCACGGCGGGGTGATGTTGCCCATGTACCAGTCCGAAGCCATGTGGATCGATTTTACATCATCGTATGTAGATGAGCATGAAGTCCGCTATCCCTTTGCCGTCAAGGTAGCGGCGGGCAAGATGAATGCTATTACCGGTGAGTTCTGGTCAAATGGTATCTCAAGAGACCCGCAGGATTATATGGTTGTCCCGGGGCAGCCGTGGCTTGACGGATACAGTGTTGATAAAGGTTTTATCCGCCAGTTCGTGGCGATGCCGCTAGGGGAAGGGTACAGTGCCGAAGGGCAAATAACCGGGAGTGAAGACGTGGGAGGCTTGCAGATTGCCGTGTATCCCATGAAAAAAGAGGCCTTTGAAAAACGCTGGCCCCGGAAACCCCCTATAATAGAGAAACCTCTATACCTGCGTGGTGGATCTGGAACGGTAACCATGCTTTCTGTAGCAGAGAAAGGTATGGGCATGGCAGCAGGTGGACGGATTCGCCAGGAGATATACGAGGATCACTTTGATCTGTCAGAGTGGGACTTGAACACGTCCAGCCGCTGTTTTGTCCACCTCGCCAATTCACAAGCCTGGCGCGCCATCACCGGGAATCATCCTTCAACCAAGGCACCGACTGCCAAGCAATACTCATTGCATGGTCTGCCCTGGTTCGACTACTATTCCGACCGTAAGTCTCTGCTCGGCTCGGATATTTTGAACAAGCTGAAAAGTGTTATCCAGTTTGGCAAAGCCAGGAGACAGAATCCACTGCCAGAAAATGACTCGGTCGATCCGGGTAATATTATTCGCATCGATAAGCCACAATCTCTGGATCAGGTCAGAGAGTGGTCGGGGAGATCAGAATGAACGGGCAGCAGCGCCAGGTAGCAGAGAAGGTGTTCAACCAGATAGAGTAGTTGGATAGACGGACAAGGCGATAAGGGCAGGCAGAGCAAACAGGAGAAGGGGCCATGCGGGGCATTGGGGAGGAAAGATATGAACAGAGAAGCAGCCATGGCAGCAGCACGGTCATATCTTGCCGCTTGCATAGAGCTCAGGGCAATTCCAGTGGAGGAAGTTGAACGCCTCCAATTGTATTGGTTCAGTGGTCATTGTAATGAGTACCATTTTTTCTATTACCGGGGTTCGTGGCAGGCCTGTATGGTAGGAAGTTCTTCCTGGATTGCTGTTTCAAAGAGAACAGGCCAGGTGGCAGGTACGGGAGAGGTGGGGGAATGATCAGGTTCTTGAAAACTTTGAACTGTGGAAATGCTGAAAGGAGGTGAAATTATGTACTGGACCGCATTCATAATTATAGAATCTTTGTGATTACTCCGGGCTACCTTATTTACAGGTATTTTCAAGATGGGCATGGCGTATTCATGGCTCTGGCGATCGGGATACTCATATTTATCCCAGGGTTTCTGAAGCATATAAGGAAATAAGTACTTCTATATCATCACGAAAGGAGGAATAAAAATGCTGAACCCACATCAACCACAACATAATACAAACCCACGGTTCCCCAAAGTCATCGAACAGCCGGTATCCTGGGGTTCTCAGAACAAGCCTCAGACTGCAAAGGGGTACAAGGCAATCGTTGATTCAGACACGGGTAAGGTGTTTTCCATCGTCTCGAACGACTATAAAATCATAACCCACCAACAGGCAATTGAACAGATTGAATCGATAATTACCACAAACAAGGACCTGGGCAGTTATGATCTGAAGGTGAATTTTTTCAATGATGGGGGGCGAATGCGCTGCACGTTTACCTTTCCCAGAATAGCTGCTGAGATAGCAAAAGGGGATATTGTCAACCTCCAGATACATCTCTCAAACAGCTATGATGTTACTTGGCCTTTTACAGTTATTTTGGGTGCTATACGACTCGTATGTACAAACGGGTTGGTTGTTGGGGAAAAGATATTACATATTAGAAAACGTCACGTATATGAACTTGATAATCTGAATATTGATCAAAGTATGGCAACCGCAACAAAGCGATTCCAAAAACAGACCGGGAAATGGAAGGATTTGGATCAAATCCCCTTGAATCCAGCAACATACAAGCAAGTTATGAAAACCATGAAATTTGGGAAAAATGCCATGGAGGAAATAGGGTATAAAATTGACCAAGACACGAATGGCTATAATCAGGATCACTTTCCGGTAATGAGTCTATGGGTTTTCTACAACGTGATTACTTGGTATCTTACCCACAGGGCTGCTTCTCTGAATCATCGGGTTGAGATAGAGAAACGATTGCGGGTTGCAATGGTTTATTTACGGAGGGTCAAGAATGGGAGCAGAAAAGGAGAGTAATGTATCATTACACGACAGCGGGAGAAGCTGCTGGAACTGCAGATATCAAGACATTACCAGACAGGATATGTTCCTGGGTGTCTGCACGTGGTTTTCAAAGCATGGAAGAAAGGATAAGCAAATACCCCCGCACAAAGTCGATGTGGGGTGCAATCACTTTGAGCTAAAGGTGAAATAGTTTTTACCCTTAGGCAAAGAATTGTGAACATGCTGATGGCAAATGTGGATGGTGAGCATCGTGTCACCTTTATAATGTTGTATAAAAAAACAAACAAGAGGAGGAATTGTATGGCCAGACACTATTCAACAAGAAGCTTTCTACGACAAATGCCGAATGCCCTGCTCGCTCGTTACTTCCAGGGGCGGAGGTTGTTTGACAACATTGATTTCGCCGCCATGAAGGAGGGCAAACCCGATGAGCTGTTTGCCGCCTGGCTGTCCCTGCCGGATGATCAGCGAAATGAAATGGATGCCGAGTTTAAGGACATTTTCGAGCTGAGTTGTGAAAAGGGCTTTCGGGCAATTATTGACGAGGCGAGTTGGCAAATACGGGAAGACCCCAATGCCCTCGCGTCTTTTGTTGAAATGCTCTCGGCACTATCCAATCACTATGAGCGGGCGATGATCGCCTTTTTGGATCACAATCCTTTCTGGAGAGGAGCGACGCGTTTCTATCATGCGGATACGCTTTCCTATTGGCGCAAGCGTAAAAATATGCAGCACCGAATAGCAGCTGTGGACGAGGACAGCCTTCAGCAACTGGCCGCACTGATCCGTCATTATTTCCACCACACCGAGGGCCGGGGGAAAAATTGTGTTGTAGAACCCTTCCGCCGGGGGGAGCTTGATTATTATTTCGCTTATCCCGAAGATTATTCGCAACAAAGTATCGAGTGGGTAGATGGTGAGTTTGACCGTCGGCCGCATAACCCGGCCTTCGAGGTCATTTATGTGTACTCGCAAAAGGAGGGTTCCCTCGATCTAAGCTTTCGAGGTTCTTACAAGGCCATTGAACCACTCCAAGGAATGTTCGCAACAGCGATACTAAAGCTGGACAGACTGCCACCTGATCCAAAGGACGAACGCATCTACGACCTTTCTCCGCTGCTCCGGAGAAGCTTTAATTTCACCTACGATGCTGGAAGCGGCATCGAGGAGGTGGCGGTGAAGATGCTACGGCTTTCTTCGAGGGCAAACAAAGGGGATCGCATTACGCTGGAAGCCGATACGTCCGAAGATCGAGATGCCGTTTATGCCTTGCTTGACCAGGTGGGGAAAACGATATCGCTGAATATGTATAACCTCACCCAGGCGGACCTGGCGGTTTCGGTTGTGGTCGATCCTGACAAGCCGGCGAAACGGGTGACCATTCGCATTACCTATCCAAACTCCTGCTCGCTCAAATACGACAAGCTCGGCCTGAAACTGCGTGCTATGCTGGTGAGTTCAGGGATTGAACCCAAAGAACCGGAGGAGCGCGCTGAGTGATAGAATCCTGTTTTAATATGACGCCGATCCATACTCTGTCTGAGCTTTTGGAGCGGGTGGGTGTTAATAATGGTGGTGCAATTTTGATAAGTACCGAAGAATTGCACCAATGGTCCCATGAAGCGGTCAGGGCCATGAAGAAACAGAGATTGATTGTGAAAGCACGCCCGGCCACCAGCGCGACGTGTCCAGGCTGTGAACGCAATTGTGTGATGCCGGTGCATACCCTTCCTGCAACAGTAGGCCACCCGTCTTCATTTATTGTCTGCGATAAGCGGAGCGATATTAATCGGGTGACGGTTTCCCCCAAAAGGTTAATCCAGTGGCAGTGCAGTGGGGATCTGGTGTCCGCTTTTGCCGCATCGAGCCTTGACCTCCGCCGTCCTGCCAGGCAAACGGATAGTGCGGGCCGTTGGGAAATTGGCATGGTCCTCGGAGATAAGGGCAGTCATATGCTGTGCCTCACAGCCTCAGGCACAGTGGATCTGGTAGCCGGGAACAACATGGTTTCGTTAGCCGAGTTCGTTGAATTTCACGACGGTGTGTATTTGCTCGATGCTGCCCAGATCCGAAGGCTGGTTGATGCAGCTTTGACGGCAGATAATCGCTACACGCCAAGCAACGTCAGGCTCGAAGCCCGCAAACTGGATACACAAGCCATGTATGAGACTTGGCGGAAGGAATATCGTGCATTGCGAAAAAAACGCCCTGACATGTCCGACGTTTGGTGCTCACGGCAGATTGCCAAGATGGACATTGCTCATGGTCGCGATTCCGAAACCATCCGCAAACAGATGAAAAAATAATTCGTCATGGTAGGGATAACTTCCTGTACTCAATCAAAACGGGATGCAGGCAATACCCACTCTTTCAAATACAAAGCTTCACTGTGGTTGATCGGGCCAAATCATTGAATGCCGGATGAAACATGCTACTACCTAACAGCTTGTTTCCCGTTCGTCCAGGCCGAGGGTTTCTTCCTCCTGAAATGTTCAGTTCTATTTTCCTCATTGTTGTTGGCTTGGTATATCCGGGTATCTCGGAAAGTGAAGTTCCCTGCGGCAAGCCGCGGGGTATTCTGCGAAGAGTGTTAATAAAAAGGCCAGTACCATAGGAGGGCTGCCCTGACCTTTTCTGCTTTCCGGCTGCCTGCCGGATAATTGCTATGCGGTCATATTTCTTCTCCTCATAAACACAACCGCCGTTCCTGCCAGCAGGAGGGCAAAAAGAATCATTCCCCATTCGGAAAGGGTTGGAATTGAAGTGCGATCAAACAGTTCTGGGCCTCCCTGGTCAATAATCGGGAGACCGTTCGTGTCGTCACCCAGTTCGCTCACAGTCAGGACAAACTGCGCATAGGGAACAGTTTCTTCTCCTATTTCCTCTGTGCCAAAGGTTACTCCCGTCATTGTGTACCAGATGGAAGTGTTCCAGTCAGCCGGGGTAGCACCGTACTTCCGGTAGATGTATCCGTCAAGACTTTCGACCCCATGGTAGTAGATCTTCACCGTTACCGGAGAACAGGAAAATCTGAACCCAACCAGGCCGAAAGGATAGCTGTGACCGGGATCGTTTATGCCCACTGATTCATAGGTATAGGCCGTTACCTGTTCAATCTGGTTGCAGGGGCTTGTTGAGCTCACGGTTATGTAGCCACCGCCGGTTGCCGCAGGAAGGGAGGCGATGGTTGTCTGCTTGCTGTCTAAAATTCCATCTCCGTTTCCGTCACCACCGTTCGGTCCGGCATTCTGGGTTCCGGGAAGCACGCCGGTACCGTCGTTGCTGGTCGTAAAACTTACGTCATCACCGTATGCGGTCCCGAATGCACTGGTAGCGTATGCCCTCACATAGTAGGTGGTGTTGGCAAGAAGTCCGGTAATGCTGCTGGTGAATGTCCCTGTCCCCGTGCCGTCTGTGGTATGGCTGTCGGCGGTTGACGGATTTACCGATGTGCTCCAGCAGACTCCCCTGGCGGTTATCGCTGATCCGCCGTCAGAGGTTACATTGCCACCGCTTTGGGCAGTTGTGGCAGCGATTGAAGAGGCGGCAATCGTGGTTACTGTGGGAAGGATCGCGCCTACGGTGATTATTCCGGTTGCATCCCCGGTTATGGATCCATAATCCGTAACAACAATGGTTCCGATACCTGATGTTACTGCCGTAAAGGTGGTGGATGTTCCGGTTGCAGGACTCAGTTTGCCGCTGCATACTCCTGTGGCTGTCCAGCTGACCGACTGGTCGCTGATGTAGTTGCCGTACTGATCATAGCCCGCGGCATACACGACATATGTTTGATCAGCGGTCATACTGTGGGTGGTTACCTCAGCACCTCCGCCTCCGGCTGCGTCTCTGACCTTTACATAGTTGAGGGCGCCATCGTTCACGGTTATGGCGGCACTGGTGCCATTCACACTACCGGCGGTGCCTGTTATGGTTGGTGTCTCTCCTGAGTTTGTAAGGGTAAATCCCGCTACCGTGACAACGCCTGCTGTAAAGGTCTGGTTTCCATCGCCTGGTTTATTGGGAGCGTTGGAGCCAGGGGAATTTGTTGCAGTCCAGGTCCAGGCTACACTGTGAGCACCTGTATATCCGGTTGCCGTATTGCCATCACCATCTTTGGCGGTCAGGGTCACGCTGAAAGCGGTCCCTGCGGTTTCTGTGCCTGAATTCTCAGTGGTTACTGTAAATGTCGCGGCAGGCGGTGCTGCTGCTGTGAAATAGCCATTTATTAGATAGCCCCCGTCTCCTCCGGCATAGACATCGCTGGCCCCGCTACCCCATATGCCCCAAATTCTATTTGCCCCCATGGTGGTGACCACGTCTTCCCATTTCGCACCATTCCAATGCACAAGATGGCCTCCGTCTCCTCCGGCATAGACATCGTTGAGCCCGCTGCCCCATATGCCGCGAATAGCATTTGACCCCATGTTGGTGGTCGCGAGGTTCACGTCAGCCCAGCCCGCACCATTCCAATGCACAAGATGGCCCCCGGCTCCTCCGGCATAGACATCGCTGCCCCCGCTGCCCCATATGGCTTGAATATCATTTGACCCCATGTTGGTGTCGCTCGTGAGGGACACGCGTACCCAAAGCGTACCATTCCAATGCACAAGATAACCATCGTCTCCTCCGGCATAGACATCGCTGGGCCCGCTGCCCCATATGCCGTGAATAGTATTTGACCCCATGATCCCGACGAGGTTCACGTACGCCCAGTTCGTACCATTCCAATGCACAAGATGGCCCACGTCTCCTCCGACATAGACATCGTCGGGCCCGCTGCCCCATATGTCGTCCCAGAAATCTACTTTGCCCCACCCATCGGGGTTGACCGGGAGGACCACGTCTTCCCATTTCGCACCATTCCAATGCACAAGATGACCCCCGTATCTATCGGCATAGGCCCCGTATCCTCCGGCATAGACATCGTTGGGCCCGCTACCCCATAGGGCGTAAATGCAATTCCCCCCCATGAGGGTTCTCACCGCCCAGGCCGTACCATTCCAATGCACAAGACGGCCCGAGGCTCCTCCGGCATAGACATCGTCGGGCCCGCTGCCCCATAGGTCGACAATGCTCTTTGTCCCCATGGTGGTCGTGAGGTCCACATTGGAAAAGGCGGCCCGGGATGGACCCGGTGATAACAATACGACGCCAAAGCAGGTGATAAGAAGTAAAACAAGACGGATGCAATAGTTTAATCTAACTGCTGATTTCATTATTCGGTTCTCCATTTTCTTGGGTTAACAGTCAAAAAAGATGCCTAATTAATTAGCTGGCA
>Ga0307991_1002771_pt1 | contig 11689 bp, 15 predicted proteins | sample EllFjometagen131_FD_203146 | JGI IMG/M metagenome (GOLD analysis project Ga0307991, IMG submission 203146) | Marine microbial communities from Ellis Fjord, Antarctic Ocean - #131 | ecosystem: Environmental > Aquatic > Marine > Unclassified | place: Southern Ocean | collected 2014-10-08 | reverse complement strand
TTCTAACCGATTTGCAGTAAGTTAATTAACCGATAGGAAAATGGGCATGTCTAAATTTAGACTTAATTGATGGAGATAAAGATAATATTATACTTTCATTTCAGTAAGTTATAATACAGTCTAAATTTAGACTTATATGTATTAATTTAGACATACCAGTCAATCCTTTCTCAGGACAATACTCCCACGTTTTCTTCATTTTCCTGCTTATCGGGGCAGGAAAAAAACTCAGAAGTATACCAACTTCCAGATCATCCTTTATTTATCCATAGGAGGGTTGCCCTTCCCCTTTGTATGCAGAAAGAATCGTATTGTAAGTCCTGGTTAATCGCTCGCCAATAACTCCTGACAGACGTTTGAAGAATATTAGCCCGGTGGCTGGATATTTCTCAAATATCTTATCCAGCTTCTCAGTTTCGATTTTGATCAATTTACTTGGGAGTTTGCATTCTGCAGTAGCTGTGTACACGTCACGTCCAGCTAAGCTGGACCAGCCAAAAGCGTCCCCTGGACTCATAGTAAAGCTTAGTCGACCTTCCTCTCCAATGGACAATCTTATCTCCCCTTGCTCAAGGAGATAAAAGGTATGTGCAGGGTCTCCCTGTTTAAACAAAATATCTCCATCATTATGGGATTCTATCACCGATATTTTAAAATTTTCCTCAATAATCTCTACGCCCATTCCCTTAAAAAGATCGATTTCTTTAATAAACATGGCTACCCCTTTCTATTTAAAGGTTAGAATAAATTTGATTTCTCACAGGTTACGCTTTTATATTGGCCCCTGACCTATCCAACCTTTTCTAATACTCTTGAAATAATATCTATACTCAGGATAAGTATGATACAATTCAGCACAATCAAAAAGGCAGCTGCAATAAGGATTATTCTTTGGTCTTGATTCAGCCTCGTAAACCTTTTATGGATATCTTTTATAAACCGCATCACCCCATCCTCTGCTTAATAAGCCTTTTTACAAAAACCTCCTCTCTTTCCATTTCTTCCAACCGGTCGGTGATATATTTTCTGGCCTCCTCATTCTGAGGTATAAAGATTTTCTCAAGAGCATTAACCCGGCGCTGTACCTTTTTTAGTTCCCGTGAGAGCATAAAGATGGATTTTATAACAGTGGCATAGTTGGCAAGCAGTGTAAGTGTAGTGATGCATGTTTTCTTTGCAGTGTCATAGCTGCTCGTGGTTCCTAAAAAACCTGACATCTTCTTCATCTTCTTGGGCTTTACCATGAGTACAGGCATTCTCAGCCCCATCAGCTTCGTGAAATCTACAGACATAAAATAACTTCGTTTTTCGGAACAGCTTTTCAAGGAAAGCATGTCTGACCCCATCTCAATCGCAGCACCCCTGTAATCACTGTAGAGTTCATCCAGTGCCCCCTGGAACTGTTCCTCTATCTTTTTTATACTGTTTATATTTTTCACTATTTCCATCACAAGAATCTCTCTTTTCTGATTTAAAAGATCAAAGCCTTCATAGCCAAAGGACAGGTCTTCTTTTATTTTTCTTAAACTTGATTTAGTAACTGGAACATCTATTTTCGGCATTTTTTAACCATCCTCCTTCTGGGGTATATAATATCTTTGAATATCCTCTTTTGAAATCCTGTAAAGCTCTTCTTCGGGCAGAACTGATAACATCTCCCAGCCAATGTCAAGGGTTGTCTCTATTGATCTGTTCTCATTGTATCCCTGGCTTAAAAACCTTTCTTCAAAGACATTTCCAAACCGCAAGTATATTCTATCCAGATCTGACAGCTCTTCTTCCCCCACTATTGCAGCAAGTGCTCTGATACGCTTCACCTTTGCGTACGAGGCAAACAGCTGGGCAGCCACCTGAGCATGGTCTTTCCGTGTTCGGCCCTCACCAATGCCATCCTTCATCAGACGTGAAAGTGAGGGCAGGCCAGCAATAGGAGGATACACTCCCCTGTTGAACAATTCCCGCTCCAGCACTATCTGTCCCTCGGTTATATATCCTGTAAGATCCGGAACCGGATGGGAGATATCATCACTGGGCATTGTGAGAATGGGAACCTGGGTGATGGACCCCTTCTTTCCTTGAATGCGACCGGCACGCTCATATAAGGAAGCGAGATCACTATAGAGATATCCGGGATATCCCTTTCGTGAAGGGATTTCACCTCTCGAACTTGAGAGTTCTCTGAGAGATTCGCAATAGTTGGTCATATCTGTCAGAATAACCAGGACATGCATCTCCTCGGTGAAGGCAAGATATTCCGCAAGAGTTAATGCCACCCTCGGGGTTATCAGGCGTTCAATGGATGGTGCATCAGCAAGACTGAGAAAAATGGCAGAGTTAGGAAGAACACCACTTTCCTCAAGTGAATCTATAAAAAATCTGGCGATATCAAACTTTACACCCATTGCAACAAAAATGACGGTAAATTCCTCATGGGCAGTAAGGAGTCGTGCCTGCCGGGCTATCTGTGCAGCAATTCGATTATGCGGCATTCCACTTCCAGAAAATATTGGAAGCTTCTGTCCGCGTATAAGCGTATTCATTCCATCAATAGCAGAAATTCCAGTCTGAATGAAATCTCTCGGATATTCTCTGGTATAGGGGTTTATAGGAAGACCATTTATATTCATCATCAAATCAGATATGACCTGTGGAGCCCCGTCTATTGGTCTGCCCAATCCATCAAAAACCCGCCCCAGCATCTCACGATGCGTAGGTATTTCGAGAGGCTTTCCGATAAAGGTAGTCCTGGTACCTTTAATGGAAAGCCCGGTGGTTCCTTCAAAAACCTGTACAACTGCCATCTCCTCGTCTACTTCCAATGTCTGCCCGGTCCTTATCTCTCCCGAATCGTTCCTTATCTCAACTAAATCACCGTAGCCAACACCCTTCACTCCCTGCACAAAGATGAGCGGCCCGCTGATGCCTGACAGGTTAGTGTATTCCAGTTCAGCTTTCATATTTATATATCTTTCTTTACAGATTCCCCCTTTGAAAAATCAGGTGCGTGGGGAATATTAACCTCTTCCTTTAGCGAATTAAGCTTAGAGTCAAGCCTTTGAATAAATGCATCAATCTTCTCTATTTCATCGTTACCTATCTCTGATTTTAACCTGACCATTTCGGACACAGCATCAAGGGACACCAATTTATTTAGCTCAAGCCCACATGACAACAGCTCCTTGCCCTTTCTAAAAAAACATATAATTGCTTTCAGGAGCTTTACCTGCTTGTCAGGACTGCAATACATATCCTTGGGATCAAAAGAATTCTGCTGAAGGAATGCATTCTTAATGATCTCAGCGCAGAAAAGGATGAATCGCTGACTCACAGGCAATGCATCGGGACCAACAAGCTTCACTATCTGTTGAAGCCTGGTATCCTCCAGCAATATATTCATTGCATCGTTTCGCAGCGCCATCCACTCACTGTCAAGTTCACTCCACCATTCTTGAATATCATTGAGATATTCTGTATAGCTCTCGATCCAGCTTATAGAAGGATAGTGTCGTGCATCGGCAAGAATCTTGTCAAGGGCCCAGAAACATCGTATAAATCTGGTGGTGTGCTGTGTAACAGGCTCTGAGAAATCACCACCAGGTGGAGACACAGCTCCGATAATTGTTATACTGCCTTCCTCATTCGATAGTGTCTCTACCAGACCGGCCCTTTCATAGAATTCTGCAAGCCTGGTTGCAAGATACGGTGGGAAGCCCTCCTCTGCAGGCATATCTCCTAATCTGCTTGAAAGCTCTCGAAGCGCTTCAGCCCAGCGTGAGGTAGAATCCGCCATGACCGCTACGCTGTAACCCATATCTCTGTAATACTCTGCAATAGTAACGCCAGTATAAATACTTACCTCCCGTGCAGGAACAGGCATATTCGATGTATTGCCAATCATGACCGTTCTTTCCATTAGCGGCCTTCCGGTTCTCTCATCAACAAGCCGCGGAAAATCGGTTAATACCTCTGTCATCTCGTTGCCTCTCTCACCGCATCCAATATACACAATAATATCTGCGTCGCACCACTTTGCAAGAGCATGCTGAGTCATGGTCTTACCGGTTCCGAACCCCCCGGGGATAGCAGCGGTACCGCCTCTGGCAATAGGGAAAAAGGTATCGAGTATCCTTTGTCCGGTAATGAGAGGTGTTATTGGATTTTTTTTGTTTTTAAATGGACGTGGCTTTCGAACAGGCCAGTAATCGGCAAGTTTTCCATTATAGATCTTTTTGCCCTGATCAATTGTGTATATAGGATCTTCTATTGAATATCCTCCGGTCTCAGCAATAAATTCAATCTTTCCTGCGATTCCCGGTGGCACAATTGTTTTATGAAGGACTAATTCAGTTTCCTGCAGCACCCCAATTATAGATCCTTCTTTTACGACATCCCCCTCCTTGACAGTCGGTTTAAAATCCCACTTCTTTTCAGGATCCAGGGGGGCTATCTTTATCCCTTTTTTAATATAACATTTGTCTGCAATTCCCATGAGGATGTGGTTTTCACAGCGCTCTGCAATTCCCATGAGAGGGCGCTGGATACCATCATAAATGTTTGCAATCAGTCCAGGACCTAACAAAACAGATAATGGTCTTCCAAAAGATAGTACCTCATCTCCCGGCTTCAGACCTGTATTATCCTCGTACACCTGTATAATGGCGAGATCCCCCTCAAGCCTTATAACCTCCCCAATAAGCCTGTCAGGTCCAACCTCTGCAATATCAAACATGCTGATTTCTGCTAAGTCCGTAGCCTTAACAATAGGACCATTAACGCTTACAATTCTTCCTGTTATAGTTGACTCTTCCACCTTTGCCTCTTTATCTTCTTGCGCTGTATCTTCTTAAAGTCGTGTTCAGGCCTTTCTATCCATTAAAGTATAATTTTCAATTTCACTTGATCGGTTGATTGGTAATAATGTTCTTTTCAGAAAGAATGTTTAAGACTTTTTTGCGTATCTCATCGAATTGTCTATATACAATTCTCTCAATAGTGCTGTTGTAATAGAGACCTCTTTCTTTATCAAAAACAATAGCCCCCCCTTGAGTTATACCTTTATCCACAACTATACTGATGTCCGGTGAATGTCCTGCTTTCTGCATAATCGTCTCTTTAATATTTGTTCCCTCCAGCATCATATCCTCTTCTGAGATGTAAACCAGAGCCTCCCCCCTCTTGATGTGTGAAAGCGATTCATCAACTGAATCCAGTAAAAATTCTTTATATGTATCTTTGCCACTACTTCGCAGTTCTTTAATCGCCTCCTCAATCATGGTTGCAATAAAATCTTCTAAAATACGCAACCGCAGCTTCTTTTTCTCAATGAGTGCCCTGTTTCTAATCTTTGAAAGCTCTTGATCAATTTTACTGGTGGTTTCATCATTGATCTTCTTTTTTAATTTTTCTATATCTGAGATATAGCTCCTCTTAAGCTTCCTTATCTCATCGTCGGCCTCTTGCATAATTACAGTTTTCTTGTGGGCAGAAGACTTTCTGAGTGAGTTTATCAGTCCTGCCTCATCCCTATTTATTTTCAAAGGAGTATCTTCCATTTTTCAGTTAGTCAAATGGATATTCCCAGTGCTTCAGTAATATAATCTAGTATTGACGTACTAAAGCCCCTTGGGTCATCAATACCGGGTATTTCAACGATCACCGGTATGACGGAGTTTAAATTGACATTGTAAATCTTTTCCGGTATCTCTTCAGCCAGCTCCCTGGTAATGATTATTACCCCTGCATCCCCTCTTTTGAGAAGTTCATTAAGGTGTATAGCTACACTTTCCCTACCCGAAACTCTTCCTTCGACCCCTGCAAGACGAAGGGCAGTAACTGTATGGATATCTCCCAGGATATATATTTTTTCCATAAACCTTAAATCTTGGTCAGTATCATAATTGCAACAATCAGCCCATAAATGGCTATTCCTTCTGCCAGCCCGAGAAAGATCAGAGCCCGGCCCCCGAGCTCCGGTTTCTCACTCATAGCACCAAGAGCTGCGGAACCTATCCTTGCAAGCGCATAACTACTCGCCAAACAGGATAAACCAACCGCTCCCATTGCCGCAATAAAGGCGAATGCCAGGCCATCTCCGCTTAACACCGCCTCGGAGGCAATTTTTTCTTTCTCTGCTGTTGATGGCCTGTCTTCTGCATGCAGCTCAACCTGTGAAAGCATGAAAAAGGCTGCAGTAAAACCCACAATAAAAAGCAATACCCCGGTTGATGCTATTTTTTTAATCATGATACTCCTCCATTATAGACCTACTTTTTTTAGTGAAAAGGGGGTAAAGGCATAACCGTCACCCTTAAAAAACTTTCCAAAAAATTCATAGTATTCCAGTCTCATTGACTGGATCCCGCAGATAAGCCCTTCAAGTAAAATAATAAATATATTCCCCACTATAAGCACCAGCAACGCAGCAATTGTTGTGATATCGGGATTTATAATACGTGCAAGTGTATAGATTGCGATACTGAGCCCCGCATGACTGAGTGCAAAAGCACCAGCCCTGATAAATGAAATGGTATTTCCAAGAAAACCTGAAAACATCTCTATTATCTCTATAAGTGTTTCAACAACATATTCTAAGACGCCATGGGGGAAGGGCTGCGTATTACCCAGAAAAAAGAATCCCAGTATATTTCTCATTGAAAAGATGCATAGTGGAACAATGATAAAGGCAATCAGCTCTGACGTTAGAGGATATACTCCTGTTTTAATATAACGAACAAACAGGAAGATTAACCCTGTATAAATCATAAGGCCAACCAGTCCGCGTGCTCCAAAAAGGGCATCGCTATAGTCTCTCATTAAGAGACCGTTTATGATGTTTAACAGAATACCTACAGTTATAAAGGCCGCTCCCATCATTATTACAGCAAAAAAGAGGGACAGTATGTTTTCCATAGGATGAAACCATAGCGCTGGCAATATGTGTTCATTACTAAAGAGGCTTCCATAGAAAAATCCGAAAACTGCAGCAGAAACTCCGCAAAGTTGTAGGATACTGCCTGCATCGGCAGTAAAACTTTCTTCTTTCTTTCTCCTCCTGGCAATTTGCTTCATAACAAGGCCCGCAAGTGCAAGTACAAGCCCCTGCCCAACGTCCCCGAACATTACTCCAAACATAAGGACATAGGTGATGGCTGTAAATGGTGTGGGGTCCAGTTCCGTATTTCCAGGCAGCCCAGCATTTTTAACCAGAAGTTCAAAGGGTTTGAACAGGCGATTGTTTTTCAGAACTACCGGTGCATTCCTTTCGGCTTTGGTTGAGACTACAAGAAAAAAGTTATCTCCACATATCCTCCGTAAGACTGAAGCCAGTCTGTCAGCGTCTTTTTTATCTATCCAGCCGCTTAGAAACATGGCTTCTTGGGAAAAGAGAAACATCTTCTCTGCATCAATGATGGTCTCACGTTCCAGGTAACCAGCATAAATGTCTGATAATTTTGTTATCCATCCATCCTTCATTCCGTTGAAACAATCTTCAATCCTTTTCAGGCGGTTCATCAAGGTATGAATCCTCCCTCGCATATGGCCGGTTGATGCAGCCCGTAGCTCTATCGAGTTAATCTTCTCGGTTTCATCTTCGAAACCGTAGTTTTCCAGAAATTCCAGCATTTCTTTTTTGCTCTCAGACATTGCAATGCCGATAATATGTCTACCGTGTTGTCGTATAATATATGAATCATGTGCATTTGACAGCTCTTCATGAAAATCGGCATGTATTTTCCCAAAAACAAAGCTGCACAACCTCATTCTTTTAATTACATCTGCATCGATACCAATCGAGACTAACTCTTCAAGGATTGAAATCAGCTCCTGGGCCTGTTCAATTTTTCTCAAAAGCTCTATATGTAATGTTTCAAATTGCTGAATCTTTTTTCTGACAGAACTTAGATAGGTCTCATCACTCGTTATATCACCCTTATACGCTACCTGAGAAACAGCTCTATCGGCACTATCGCTTTTACCATCACTTTCGATGTTCAGGGCTGAAAGGAGTGATTCGGTCACCGTGATCATTTCCCTGACCTTTGCCTCTTCCTCGTTCAGTTCAGCCTCCATTTCTGCATCAGTCGACATTTCTTCAAAATCCTGCTTAGTCAGATGAATCAGTCTCTCCTTGCCTAGCTCATAGATCAATTCATCGTATAGGTTCCTTTGAAGTCCTATACTCACCTTTCTGATGTCAGCCTTGGAAAACATGTCAAACCTCACAGATAATTTTCTTAGAAATTATATCTGGGGAAACGTTAAATCGAAGGCCTTCAATTATCCGGAACAGATTGTATATTTGATAATAGAGTAGCCAGAGGTATGAAATAACACAGTGTATGGAATGGAAATCTCTTGAAAAATTCTTCCAGATATAGGCCCAGAAATTCCTCTCCAGTTCATTTTCAATATCTGAAACTTCAGGTATTCCGTCTGAGGTTTGGTGAAATTTTTTATTCATCTGCCTTTCTATTTTTTTGATCAGTTCAGCCTTGCCATTGAATTCATCAATAAAATCATAGAGAGAGGTCAGATGGCTCGAAATCTTATCATCGTCCCACCCGTAGTTTTGTCTGAGCCGAAAGCTCCATACAATCTTAAGTAAAACAACCTTCCTGAGCATAACCTCCTGAAAGATGCTCCTCTGATGAAACAAAACCTCTTTCGAGAAATCAAAGAAACATCTGGCAGCATAAAAATCGATCCTGCTCTCAAGTTCTTCATATTTGGAAGGGAAATCACCTGCGATCACATTATTAAGATAGGTATTGCCAAGCAGGGATTTAAACTCATCCAGGGATATATCTCTTTGTAACAAATCCTTGTCAAATGCATTATATGGGCTTATATTATTCCACTGCTCGATAACCATGGTTCTATCAAAAGCCTTTGCCAGGAGCAGCTTAACATTGCCTGTCTCAAAAAAACGTAAAAAGGATTTAAAAAGATCTTTGCAATAATCACTTGATTCTATAAAAAGCAGTAATTTCTTTATTTGATTGCGAAATATTTTTTCCTTGACCTTACAATAGTCTTCTGCGTCAGTTTCTGATATAAGGGCGGGGAAGGCGAGATGGGGTTTTTGCGCATTGATTATTTTTATATAATCATTCCGCTTTAGCAGCTGATCGCGCAAGGCGTGAATCTTGGCATGCAGGTAGTTTTTGTCTGCATACGGGTTCATTCTTCAAACCAGGATTTTAGGTTTCTGAGACAATTAAAACTATCCTTTCCTTTATTGCTTTACAGAGCTCCCTATCCTGAACAAGCAGGTCCTTTTCCTTGTGTATTTCATTCAATTCCTTTGTAACATGTTCATTGGCCTCTTCAACTGCTGACTTAAATCTCTTTTTATTGCTTTCAAGAATTTCAGCCTTGGCCTGAGCCTTTTTGTTTTCAAGCTCATATCTCAAGGTTTCAATTTTCTTTTTATATTCAAGTCCTGCACTTTCGATATCTTCTGAACATACTTTCTCAATCTCTATGATCTTTTTTATTATTTCATCCATGGCCACTCAACTGGATTATTATATTAATAGAGAACCAAAAAATATCAAATCTTACAAAGACGAGTTTTACTGTATACGGATTGATAAAAAAATATTTCTTTCGTGTCAAAATCGGTAGAATTTCAGAGATCTCTCATTTTTTTAAAGCATCCGTTATAATTTCCAGTTGGAGTTTGAAGTATGTATCAAGACTAAGACGATTCTTGAAATGCCATCTCTTTAGGGCCCACATGTGAGCCAGCATCATGATATTGTAGGCCATTAAGTCAACATCAACGTTCTTAAATACACCCTGCTCGATGCCTTCATTGATTATTTGTGCGAAAATACTACTTACATCTACCTCGAGTTGCATTATCCGCGATTTGGAAGCTCTATCAAGAGAACTGGATTTCTGATAGATTAAAAGCGCCTTCTCTTTTTGCTGATCGACTACTGTTAAATAAATGTAGAGCGCAGCGGTTAACTTCTCCTTAGGATCATCAATGTCTTTAGTTATCTTGATGAGGCTTTCCTGAAAGCAGGTAAGGATATCTTCCATAATCATTCTCATGATTTCTGATTTTGTCTTCACATGGTAGCGCGTGACCGTTCTGGTCACACCTGCCTTTTCGGAAATCTCTTGAAGGGAGGTGTCGGCAAAGCCTTTTTTGGCATAGAGGATACTGGCCGCATCTATGATTTTCTTTCTCACCTTATCTGGATTGGTGACCCAATCAAGTCCATCGAGCTTGCCTGTTAAATTATCCATGTCTCCTCTCCTCTATAAGATTCAATTTATTGTTAAGTATATTTCCTATACTTAAAGGAAACATTTACCCTTACCGACAAGAGATTCATTTTGACATCTTACATGGTAAATTCAATATTAGGGCTTTATCAGAGTGTATGCATATGAACACATGGGACCGAGAGTACCAGTAGTAACCACACCTACCTCTCTGACCGCCCTTTTAATACCCTTCTGTTTAACAACATCTATTGTCTCTTTGGCAGTAACTACTATTGTGTCCTTTTTCATCTTTTCTTATTTCCTAAATTGCTTTTGGCGTATCTTTTCCTTTTTACGCTCGACTAGATCCTCAAAGGTTGTAGATTCCAAAACTCCGTCCATTGCCTTTTTTACCTCAGCCCAGATATCATGAGTGACGCACGTGTCTGAACGAGAATACAATTCAGGAGTATCCACACAGGCGACTGGAGTAGTCGAGCCCTCAAGGATCTGGACTACCTCGCTGAGTCTAACCTCCTTTGGAAGCTTAAGCAGCGATATCCCACCCCGAGCTCCCCGTGTGGTCTTTATTATTCCTTGTTTTACGAGAGGTCCGATTAGCTGCTGCAGATAGGGCAGGGGAATTTGTTGTCTTTGGGAAATGTCTTTCAGAAGCACCGGGCCCTCACCCCAGTGAAGGGATAGCTCCAACAATACCCTGGTGCCATATCGCGCCCTTGTAGAAAGCTTCATAATTATTATCAATTGTTATGTTGACTAAAAAGGTCAACAATTATAAAATATAAAAATCCAGTATAGGTGTCAAGAAAAATAAAACAGAAAACAAAAAGGTCTTTGGTGACTTGTTCTGTCTAAAATCTTACCTTACAAAGGTATGGTATTAAATTTAATGTAATAAAAACTCATAATTGAAAAAGGAGAATCCAATGAAATACAGAAATGTTGTTTTATTTTTTGTAATCGCAAGCTTTTTTCTGCTGTTTGTGCCTCAAAAGGCTGTTTCGGCAACAGCTGGTACCACAGTTAAATTAATGGTTCCTAATCTTCCGAGTGGTGGCTGAGGGGAACCACAAGATAGGATAAGGTCTATCCTAACAAGTATTGAAGGCATATTGAGATACAACCTACACCCCAAATCTCTCACGGTAACTGTAAAATTTGATGATACAAAAACCAATGTTGAAAAGATTATAGAAAAACTTTCAAAAGGAGGGTATCCAATCTCGGGAGAACCCCAGTGGGTTAAGTGATTTCTTTCAATGCCAAAGGATGGCATTTTTTATTTTTTTTAAGGAGAATTTAGGATGGAATTTTGATAAGTGTTTGTTCTGGGGCCTACCCCCCGGCAATGATAAGCGTTATATGAAGCCGGTCTCCATCCTTAACTGACATAGCCAGTTCCTCTGGATAGGAGCTTTCTAAATTAACATAGATATCAACATAATTG
>Ga0307991_1002770_pt1 | contig 11689 bp, 10 predicted proteins | sample EllFjometagen131_FD_203146 | JGI IMG/M metagenome (GOLD analysis project Ga0307991, IMG submission 203146) | Marine microbial communities from Ellis Fjord, Antarctic Ocean - #131 | ecosystem: Environmental > Aquatic > Marine > Unclassified | place: Southern Ocean | collected 2014-10-08 | reverse complement strand
CTTTTCCGTCCGCCTTCCTGTCCAGTATAATCTGGTACTCACTGCCGATTCCATCAATCCCGGATAAGACGTGATCAACCTGTCCCGGATAAATATTCACAGCCCGAAAAATAATCATATCATCAGAACGGCCCAACAGGCGATCATGCCGTGGTAGAATAGATCCACACCGGCACTTGCCTGGTATCAGTCTCGTAAGGTCCCTTGTGCGATATCTAATTAGGGGGGCAGCCTCCTTTTTCAAGGTAGTCACCACCATTTCTCCTGTCTCTCCTTCAGGAACCGGTTTTAATGTATCAGGGTCCAGAATCTCTAAAATATAATAATCCGCCCAATAATGGATTCCTGTATGATATAGACAATCTAATCCTGTTCCAGGGCCGTAAAGCTCAGTCATACCGGGTATGTCAAATATATGCTCTACATTTAAAAGACCTTTAATCCGCTCTTTCATAGAATCACTGGATCTTTCCGAGCCAAAGATGATTTTTTTCAGGTTAATTTTATTTCTCAAATTTCTTTTTTCTATCTCCTCTGCCATAAGAAGCCCCATAGATGCCGTGCAGCATAGCACAGTTGATTGAAAATCTTCAAGAAATGTGCACTGCATATCTATATTGCCCGGACCTGCAGGGATAGCCATGGCGCCAAATTTTTCACATCCTAATTGAAATCCGACACCTGCGGTCCACACACCGTAACCCACTGCAATCTGCACCCGGTCCTCTTCCGTTAGACCGGCCATCTCATAACATCGGGCAAAAAAATCCCCCCAGTCATCTATATCCTTTTGTGTATAGCTCAAGACCTTTCTTTTCCCGGTCGTACCAGAGGATGCATGAATCCTCACAATGTCTTTAAAGGGAACCGACCGCAAAGGAAAGGGGTATCCGTCCTGGAGGTCTTTGGATGTGGTGAAGGGAAGTTTTTCAATATCATCGAGGGACCCAATATCACCAGGCGCAACACCTGCATCATCCATTTTCTTTTTGTAGAAAGGGGATCCGTTGTATGCGTGATTCACCGTCCACTGAAGGCCTCTGATTTGCAATTCTTTCAACTCATCCATTGTTGCCGCTTCGGGCATGAACGTCTTTGCCATAGTTCCTTTCACCTCGTTTTAAATCTTATACAGGCCCCTGTTAGGCCTCGCTTAAAGTCATTTTTGTTTCAACACGCAACCTAAGTTTTAATGCACCATGTTTGGTATAAGTAATACTATCTTGGGGAAAATAATTAATATAATAATGCAGATAACACAGGCTACCAAAAAAAAGCTCACGCTTTTAAAAATAGTACTTAAAGGTATATCCGGCGCCAGTGCCTTAACCACATAGATGTTAACACCTACCGGCGGGGTAATGGCGCCCATTGTCGTCACCATGGTCAAGATAATCGAATACCAGATTGGATCGAAGCCAAGGGCCACACCTAATGGAAAAAAGATAGGTATTGTGAGCACAAGAAATCCCAGGGAGTCCACAAAACATCCACCTATCATATAGATTAACAAAATGAATGCCAGAATTACATAAGGGGAGACAGGAAGACCGGACGCAAATTCCGCCACCATAAAAGGAAGCCTGGTGACAGCTAAAAAGCGGCCAAAAATAATAGCGCCGGTAACAAGGAAAAAAACCATACATGATATCTTAAGCGTGTCCACCACCGAGCTGACAAAACCCTTCCATGTTATCCTACGTCGTAGGATAATTACAACGAGAGCAAAAAAGACACCAACTGCGCCTGCCTCCGTAGGTGTAAATAGGCCGGCGTACAGACCTCCGATAACTAATACAAATATGACTACTGCTTCAATGACCCCAGTAAGGGATTTTATCTTTTCCCTAAAACTTGTCTTTGGTCCTGCCGGGCCATACTTTGGGTTGATCCTGCAAAGAACAAAAATGGTAATCACGAAAAGGATTCCCAGCACTATGGCAGGTAAAATACCACCAAGAAAAAGTTTGATGATGGATTGCTCTGTTTGTAGGCCTATAACAATGAGGACCACACTGGGGGGCATAACAGTTCCCAGCGTACCTCCGGTGACTACAGTACCGCTGCTTAACATGTCATCATAGTTATACTTCTGCATCTGCGGTAAGGCCACTTTCCCCATAGTAGCAGCAGTAGCCGTATTGGAGCCGCATATTGCGGCAAAAAGCTCATCCGCGCCTATTGTAGCGATAGCCAACCCGCCGCGCATATGCCCTACCCACTTGTATGCAGTATTGTATAGCCTTTCAGCGATCCCCGAATTAAATGCAAGAAATCCCAGAAATATAAAAAGAGGTATGACCGTAAGGCCGTAACTGGAAAATGTAGACCAGACGTCACTTCCCGCCATGTTGATGGCTGCCTTAAAGGAGATTACATACCAGAACCCGCTGAATCCAACAATGGCCATGGCAAAACCTACGGGCATGCTTAAGAAAAACAAAACGGCTATGAGGATGATAATCCCGATAATCCCGACCAGCGTTAAACTCACTCCTCATCCTCCTTTCTTGAAAGCACAGACTTAAGGAAATCTACAAGAAAAACCAGGGAGAGGGCGGCACATCCCAAGGCTACACCATATGTGAAAGGATAGTAAATAATTTGCAGTGTTTCCGTGATTTCTCCTGACTTCAACAGGGTAGTAGCATATTTGGCGATTTGCCAGGATACAATCGCAAAGAAAATCGCTAATATAAGATAGTTTATGCCATTAAGTATTCCCTGGGTCCTTTTTGAAAAGCTGCATACGAGAATATCAATAGCAATGTGACCCTTTTTCATCTGTGTGTAGCCTAAGGCAAAGGCAGTGGAAATGGCTCCTAAAAACCCCATAATCTCAAAGGTACCACTAACGGGAATCCATACAATCCTTAAAAAGATATTTGAACAGGTAAGAAGTATCATGCCTACAAGGAATACACCGGAGAACCATAGAAGTGTCTGGTTTAATAAACGACTGAATTTATCAAGAAATTCCATAGTTATTTTACACTCAAAAAGTTGGGTTGGTTAAGTCGTTAAATAGTTGAGCAGATGACAATAATTAACCGCTCAACTATTCGACTATTAAACCAAATTAAAAGTTAGAACCGGGAATGGTAGTCTTTTGCTACCCTTATATCTTGTAACACTGCCCTGGCCTTTATTCCTTTTGACTTGGCATTGCTAATCCATTTTTCAGTAATAGGCTTTAGGAGTTTACCCCACTGGGCCAGCGTTTTTTTGGAGAGTTTAGTAATCTCAATGTTATGATTCTTTTTAGACCAGGCAATGGATTCATTTACATGCTTATCCATATAATTGCCGGTCCAAAAGGCCTGTTCCACTGCCAGACCATCCATAGTATCCTTTACATTCTGCGGCAGGGCGTTCCATTTATCAAGGTTCATCACAACGGCAAAGGGATAAACCGGGCCATTAATAATCGTCACATATTTACACATCTCCGCATATTTGAAATCCATAAGTGTCTCAAGGGATGATGCCGCCCCTTGCACAACACCCTTTTGAAGTGCTTCCGGGGTTTCTGACTGAGGCATGCCGACAGGTGTCGCTCCAAGGGCCTTCAGATACTGGGCAACCCCTCCGGATGCTCTCAATTCCAAACCCTTCAGATCGTCCAGGTTTTTTACCGGTTTTTTGGCATATATGTTTGCAGGAGCACAGGTAAACATAGTTAAGACCTTAACTTTTTGAAATGCCTTAGGGTTGTATTTTTCATAAATATCCCAAAGTGACAGGCTGGCAACTGTAGCATTTGGGAAGCCAACCGGCAAAGCCGTGGCATTAGTCACTAAAAATCTGCCTGGTTGATAGGCCATACATAAACAACCTATGTCTGCCTGCCCTGCAATAACACCGTCCATCATATTTTTTGCGCCAAGCAGGGTTCCCCCAGGGAATGTTTTGATGTCAACTGCTCCATTTGTCCTTTTTTCTACCTCATTTTTCCATCTCTCCATCTGGACGCATGGAAATGTAGGCGCAGGTGGGAAGTTTGCATAATTGAGTTTTATTGGAGCGGCAATTGCAGATACGGACAGCAGACTGCCGATAAATAATGCCGCTAACAACAATCCGGCCAATTTTAGAAAGATATTCTTTTTCATTTTATACACCTCGTTAAAGTTTTTCAGGGATTGGTTCAATGAAAACTCTTGACTATTAGCGTTTATTCTTCACCTCCTTTTTTTCTAATCATATTCTACTACTTTATCAAAATTGTACAGATGAAAAATCATTTCGTCGCTTATTTTGTATCTTCTCAATAAATAAGGAAAAGTACTTTTGGATAATAATAAATTTTCACCTACTGGATTCCGGCTTTCGCCGGAATGACGAGATAAGATAAGTGCCTGTCATTCCGGCGAAAGCCGGAATCCAGTGAATTCAACACGTTCTGGATGCTGGATCGGGCCTGCCCCATACCGGACACAGTGTCCAGCATGACGATTTTGAGACTTTTTACGAGATTGTCAACATTAAAAAAGCACAAAGTATCAATGAGCCATATCTTTCAACGTTGCGCTCTTGACTAAGGCACTAACCAAAGATATTTGAAATTTGAAACTGGAAACTTGAGAGCAGAAGAGCCTAAAGGTGCCTTTTTCCAGTTTCCAGTTTCCCAAAGGGCTATTTAGAATTATCAACCGATTATAAATTGTGAGAGAAAAATTCTCAGATTGGCCAAGTAAGAATCTAAATAGCTAATTTTCTAAAATATATTCGGCTCTACAAACTCTCCAAAGGCATCCCTGAATACACCGGTCATTTCCCCAACCGTAGCATAGGCCTTGCAGCAATCTACGAGGTAGGGCATAACATTCACCTTGTCTCTTGTTGCTTTTTCTAATGCCTTCAGCGTATTAACAACTTCCCTATCGTTTCTTGTCCTTTTCAATTCTTTCAGATTTTTTATCTGTTCTACAGCCGATTCATCAGTATATTCGTGAAGCTCAACCTCTCCCTCTTCCCCTCCAGCATACTTGTTAACTCCTATTTTTATCAATTCTCCATTTTGAACACCCTTCTCAAATTCATAGGCCTGAAGGGACACCTCCTTCTGGATATACCCTGATGAGATTGCCTTTACCATACCTCCTACCTTATCGATCTTTGCCATCTCCTCGACAATTTTTTCCTCCATCTGCTTTGTTAAGGTTTCTATAAAATAAGAGCCTGCCAGGGGGTCTACAGTGTCTCTCAGGCCTACCTCATCCATAAGGAGTTGCAAGGTCCTCAGTGAAATCAATGCAGAATGAGGGGTTGGGATAGTATAGGCCTCATCATATGAACAGAGGGCCATTGTTTGAGCGCCGCTTAAAGCTGCGGCAAGGGCATAATAGGCGCTCCTTGCAATATTATTTTCCGGCTGCTCCTTTGTGAGACCTCCGCCGCCGCCGCCGAATATGCCCCTCAAAAACATTGATTTCTGATTTTTTGCGCCGTATTTTTCCTTTATGTTCTTTGCCCACAGCTTTCTTGCAGCGCGAAATTTTGCTACCTGTTCCCAGAGATTTCCGAATACGTCAAGGTTAAATGAGAAACGACCTACAAAATCGTCAATGTCATATCCCCTTTCTAAGACATTATCTATATATGCGTTTGCAATCTGTATGGCATAAGCTATCTCCTGAACAGGGTTAGCCCCTGCCTCCCTGATGTGATAACCGCATACGCTTACCGGGTTAGCCCTCGGCATCTCCTTTACGGAATATTCAATAACATCCCCTATTAAACGGACTGCAGGCTCAACCGGGAATATCCATGCGCCCCTGCCGACTATCTCCTTTAATATATCATTCTGAGGCGTTGTGCTTATCTGTTCCTTTGAGAATCCATAACCCTCTGCAACGGCCTGATACATGGCAACCATAATTGAGGCAACAGCATTGATTGTCAGGCCGGAACCTATCTTGTTCAGGGCGATATCCTTAAAGGCTATCTCGAAATCCTTTAGAGAATCTACTGCCATTCCTACCCTACCTACCTCACCCTCTGCCATTGGATCATCAGAATCATATCCCATCTGGGTAGGAAGATCAAAGGCCACATTGAGTCCGGTTTGACCTTGGGATATTAAAAGCTTCCACCGCTCATTGGTCTCCCTTGGTGTTCCAAAACCTGAGTATTGCCTTGTTGTCCATTCCCTGCTCCTGAATCCCTGCTCGTGGATGCCCCTTGTAAAGGGATATTGCCCAGAATCTCCAAGATCTTTGGCATAGTCAAATCCGATATTCTGTAGATCTTCTTCTTTGTAAAGAGGTTTTACATGGATCCCGGACTGCAAAACAACATCCTTAATCCTGTCTTTTTCATCTTTAATATATTTTGCTACTCCCATTTATTCCCCCTATTATATTATCTTTGTGCCTTGGTGGCTGAATAGCTAAAAAAGATCTAATTAATTACATTCTCTTTAATAAACTTTATAGATTCCTCAAAGGATGTTCCACCTGGAAAGACACCGGAAATCCCAATGTCTTTCAACAAGGAGATGTCTTTGGTTGGTATTACTCCCCCAACCACAACAATCACATCATCTAAACCTTCTTCCTTAACCGCCTCCATAATCTTTTTAGATATGGGTATATGTGCGCCGGACATTATAGAGAGGCCGATGACATCCACATCCTCTTCAATAGCAGTTTTCATTATAGAAGGAACAGTTTGATGCAGCCCTGTATATATAACCTCCATGCCTGCGTCTTTAAGGGCATGGGCCATAACCTTTGCTCCCCTATCATGGCCGTCAAGTCCCGGCTTTGCAACAAGAATCCTAATTTTTTTTCCAGGCATTATTATTCCCTCCTCCATCTCATTAATATAAAAAGAAATGTTACATTTTTCTTATATGCCCTTTTTCATTTCCTTAATTACAAAGTCCTCGCCCCTCAATATATGTTCCTTGATAAGTCTTTCTACCTTTTTTGCCTCTCTATTCTTTATGGCCTTTATCATCTCTTTATGGTCGTCATGGGATAAACTGGCCATTTTCATTGAATCCAATAGAATTTCTCTCAGAAGGAATATCTCATCTCTTAAATTATTTATCATCTTGATTAGCTTCGGACTTTTGCTAAGGGCGTATAAGAGTTCATGAAATTCTGTGTTTACTCTTGTTAATTCCTTGTAATCATTTTCTGCTAAATACTTCTCAAACTCCTCTAATTTTTTTTCTAATGGCAGTATTTCCTTATCATTGCACCTTTTGGCCGCAAGAAAGCCTGCAAAACTTTCTAAAATAACCCTTATGTCGAATATCTCTTTAATTTCAGACAGGGACATGCCCTTTACCACATAGCCCCCCTTGGGGAGGTGTATGATAAATCTTTCAGCCTCCAGTTTGTGAAGGGCCTCCCTTACAGGGGTCCTGCTGATACCAATAGAATCGGCAACTTCACTTTCTATGATGCGCTCTCCAGGCGGAAATTCACCATTAAAGATCATTTCTTTTAATTGCTCAAAAACTTGATTTCCAAGATTCTCTTTTTTTACATTATACAGCAAAGCATAACCCAATCTGTTAGCACCTTTTAAATAAATTTGCGTTCAAAACGTGCAGAAAATTTTTACCGCCACCAAGACACTAAGGCGCCAAGAAAAACATGAAAGATATTAACTTTGTGTCTTGGTGGCTTTACTAATACCAAATAAATTTACCGAAGGTATTGCCTGGCAATCGTCGTCTGGAGCACCTCATGGGTTCCCCCGCCATAAAGAAGGAAACGGTTGTCTCTATAATATCGCTGAACATTATATTCCATGGAATAGCCATAGGCTCCAAAAATCCGAGTTGCCTCGTCAGCGGCCTTGCATGCTGACTCCGTTGTAAAATATTTTGCCATGGACGCCTCATTCAAACAGGGAATATTTTTGTCAATAAGGTGGGTGACCTTGTAGGACATAAGATTTCCGGCCTCTAAATTAACGGCCATATTTGCGATCTTCGCCTGTATAAGCTGGAAAGACCCTATAGGCCTTCCGAACTGGACCCTCTCCTTGCAATATTGAATTGAATCATCCATGGCAGCCCTTTGCAGGCCTAATGCAAGGCAGGCAGTCATAATCCTGATTTCTGAAAGTATGGTCAATAAAACATCCAGGCCCCTTCCCAATTGCCCTAACATATATTCATCGGGTACATGACAATTATTAAAATAGATCTCTGACATCTGTGTTGTCCTGGTACCTAACATATCGAATTTTTTGCTGTGGGAGAAGCCAGGCGTATCACTTGGGATAAACATAAACATTAATCCCTTTAATCCCTTATCCGGGTCAGTTTGTGTAAGGACGGTATGAAAATGACCTATCGGTCCGCTTGTAGACCAGGTCTTCATTCCGTTAATAACCCATCCATCGTTGGTTTTTATGGCCCTGGTACGGACATTGCTTAGGTCAGAGCCTGCCTCCGGCTCCGTAAGCTGAAATGCGCCGATTTTTTCACCCTTTATCGCAGGGTGAAGGTATTTTTCATGCATCTCCTCTGTCCCATACCGATAAAGTCCATCCGTGGCCATCAGGCATTGCATGGCCGTGGAGGCACCCAGGCTCAAAAGCCCTCGTGCCAACTCCTCTACAGTAATGCAGTAAAGTGTTGTGTTTCCCCCTGAGCCGCCTACCTTTTTAGGATATCGTATTCCCAGAATTCCCATGTCCGCTATCTTTTTAAATAAATCATAGGGAAATTCACCGCTCTCATCATGCTCTCTGGCAACTGGGATTACCTCTTCATCCACAAATTTGGTCATAACTTTTTTTAAAAGTTTTTCTATATCTGAACGTTCCATTATGCCTCTACTGCCCCTTTCTATTCATAATTGCATTGGTTAACGTTGGAACAACCTCGTGAAGATCTCCAACAATACCCCAGTCTGCTGCCTCAAATATAGGCGCCCTCTCATCCTTGTTAATGGCAATAACATATCGTGAGCCAAGCATTCCAGCCCTATGCTGGATGGCGCCGGATATACCGCATGCAACATATAGTTCCGGTCTTACTGTCTGGCCTGTCTGGCCGACCTGCCTTTCAACAGGCAGCCATCCTTCCTCAATGACCATCCTTGTGCCGGCAACTTCACCGCCTAAAATTTCTGCAAGTTTAAACAGGGGCTTCATGCCCTCTTCCGAGCCTACACCCCTGCCTCCAGCAACAATAATCTTTGCATCGCCTAAGCTGACTATTTTTTTCTTTTCCTTTACAAATTCCAGTATCCTGGTAAGAGCGTCCTCTTTTAGAAGGTTTACATCTACATTTTTAACCTTGCACTGAGATGGGCTGTCTGCTTTTTTGGGTTCCATAACACCTGGTCTGACAGTGGCCATTTGCGGCCTGCTGTATGAAGTCTTAATGGTTGCCATAACGTTTCCACCAAAGGCAGGCCTTGTTTGGAGCAGCGAACTATCATCCGGGTCTATGGTCAATTCCGTACAGTCTGCAGTAAGCCCAAGGTTTAGCCTCATTGATATCCTCGGTGCAAGGTCTCTCCCAATAGGGGTGGCGCCGATAATAAATATATTGGGTTTGTCTTGTAGTAGTATCTCAGAGATAACCTTTGTAAAAGGGTTTGTCTGATAGCTTGAAAGCAGTTCATGCTGTGCAAGGTAAACATTTTTGGCGCCATATTCCTGGAGCTCTTCTGTAAGATGGGCAACATTATTACCGAGAAGAACGGCTGATAATTCCTGATTAAGTTCCCTGGAAAGGGACTGGCCAAGGCCTAACAGCTCTTTTGTAACCTTCGCCATTTTTCCATCTATCTGTTCGGCAAATACCCATATGCCCTTTCTGTCGCTGAAATCCGGTATTTCTTTTTCTTTTATATCCGAGCTTATTGCATTTTCAGGGCAGGTATCAATGCATGCACCACAGGAGGTGCATCTGTCATTTATTACAGCCTTCCCATCAGTAACTTCTACGCCGTTATATGGACAGATCTTTACACATCGTTTGCATCCGGTGCAGAGATCATAATCGATAAATATAGCCATAAAACCCTCTTTTTAATCTTATATAAGGTGATTGTTGACTAATCTGTCAACAAGTTGACTTACTACCTCTGTTTTATCTCCTGCAAGCATTTCACCTTCCCTTTTCATTTTTGGGGAAAATGTCTTCATAACCCTTGTTAATGAGCCGGGCAATCCTATTTCCTGAACCGAAACGCCCAGGTCTGCCGCATTCCAATGTGTTATCCGGGCCTTCTCCTTACAGGCATTGATCAATAAGTCCACCCTTGGATATCTGGGTCTATTTAATTCCCCGACAACAGTAATCAGCGCCGGTAATGGTGATTCAATTCTTTCATATCCATTCCCAAGGGCCCTTCGGACAATTATCCGCTTATCATCAAGCTCCTCTATATCCATTACATATGTTAACTGGGGCAGCCCTAAAAATTCGGCTACCTGGGGTCCAATCTGGGCAGTATCACCATCAATTGCCTGCCTGCCGCAGATGATAAGGTCGTATTTATTAATCTTTTCTATGGCCTTTCCCAGGGTAAAGGATGTTGCCCATGTGTCTGCTCCCCCAAAGTTCCTGTCTGTAAGCAATACTCCTTCATTAATCCCCATGCCGATTGCCTCTGATATGGCATCTATGGTCTGAGGGGGTCCCATGGATACTGCTACCGTTTTCCCCCCATGCTTCTCTTTTAACGCAACTGCCATCTCAATTGCATGCCTGTCATCAGGGTTTATAATACTTTCTATACCCTCTCTTATAAGGTTGCCTGTCTTTGGATCAATCTTTATCTCCGTTGTGTCAGGCACTTGTTTAATAAGTGTTATTATGTTCATTTAATAATCCCTGAAAAGTTTAATGTTATAATCTTCAACCCAAATTTCCCGCGCAGCCCTTCTGCCTGAATGTCTTTATCCTGCTTAATAACATCAATACGCCACATATCAAGCAGGCCCATCAATGCAATAATTCCATAATCTTTGTGGCTTAGTGCCTTTGTGGCAATATACCTGAGTTAAATCATTTTTTGAATTCCGGCTTTCTTTTTTCCAGAAAGGCGGAAATTCCCTCCTTGGCTCCATCGGTGCAGGCAATCTCTGCAGAGCCTTGATAACCTATTTCCAGGGCATCGCTAAGAGAATCAGCCGAGGCGCCTGCCTTAACCGTCTTTACTATTATGGAAATTCCCTCCTTGCTCAACTTTAATTTACCTGCCATGGGGTTATCTGGAACACTAATCTCAGGTATGTCTACCTTTCCCTCAGGTATTCTTTTAATGTTCCCTGCGATGTTGTGAACCTCTTTGACCGCCTCTTTTATCATCTCGGAATAATCTCCGGATATTGAAGCAACCATTCCAATATCATAGGCCTCTTTAACGGTCATACGCCGGGCCAGGCAGAGCATATCGTTAAAAATTGGTGCGCCCTTAGGCCACTTTCTATACGGCACAATGCATCCCCCGATACCTGGTAATATACCAAGGGTTATCTCCGGAAACTGGAAAAAGGCATTTTTTGTTGACACCATACTGTGACATCGAATAGCTATTTCTAATCCCCCTCCAAGGGCCATGCCGTTAATAGCCGCTACAATAGGCTTTTCCATCTTGTCCATAAAGAGCTGTACATCAGCGCAGTCCCTGGCATATTGAGCCGCTGCTTCCTTGTTTCCAAGGGTTGCCGGGAACTTGCCTATATCCGCTCCTGCTGAAAAGGC
>Ga0307991_1002767_pt1 | contig 11693 bp, 11 predicted proteins | sample EllFjometagen131_FD_203146 | JGI IMG/M metagenome (GOLD analysis project Ga0307991, IMG submission 203146) | Marine microbial communities from Ellis Fjord, Antarctic Ocean - #131 | ecosystem: Environmental > Aquatic > Marine > Unclassified | place: Southern Ocean | collected 2014-10-08 | reverse complement strand
TGATGGGACCAGAAACTTGATACCGCCGTAAACATGATGCTGGCCATGGACGTGCCCAGGGCGAGGTGCATTATTGTATGATCGGATATTCCCTGGCGGGCCAGACAAAAGACCAGCATGGGAACGATGACCAGCCCGCCGCCGATACCCAGAAGGCCTGCCAGGATGCCGGCTACTGCGCCGACAGCAGAATACATTGCTATAATTGAAATCATTTTTCCCTTTGTATTTGATATGCTTGAATCATGTGAAAAATATTTTGAATTTTTTTTGTCTCCGGCAGGACAGTTTGAATCATATCCATATAACGTCGTGAATGAATGGCCTTGAAGGTTGCATCAAAATTGATATCAAAAATCCATCCAACCTGAAGCAGTTTAAAATCATTAAGGTTTTTTACATGCTTGATATCGACGATTTGTTTATTCATTACAGCCTGATACACTTTATCGGAAAACCCTGCCGTATCCGGGAGATCAAGCTCAAGTGCGCTATTTCGTTGGCTGTTATTTTGATGATAGTAATTGATAACCACTCTCCAGATATCCAGCTTGTCCGCATCGCGCAACAGTTTTGAAAAAAACAGGCAGGTTTCATCCTCATCTTCAGGCAGTGTTGCGCGGTTATGGTACTTAATAATTCGCAGAATAAGATTTTTCAAGGGCTTATCAAGCCCATTTAAAATGCCTTTGCTATTTAATATTTTTACACTCAGCAGGGCATGGTTTTCAGATTTACCATCCACAAAGGTATGGTAGCGGGCATATTGTTCAAACCGCCCGATATCATGGAATAAGGCGGTTAATTCAGCCAGGCGCAGCTCATTACCGTTTAATTCAAGGGAGCTGCCAATCTTTAAGATTTCATTACAGACCCGAATGGTATGATTCTCTTTAATGAGCGTGTTTTTAGTAAGCGCGTTATCACCTTGTTTAAAATTTTGTACATAATTGAAAAACCATTTCCTTGATTTTTCTACACGTTGATCGCTTATTTTTATCATGTGATTTTTTTATCCTAATCGGAAAGATTTGTTTTATGTGCAGCAGGCACCATCGTTGAAGACACTGGCAATAATTTTCGCCAGACGGAGTGTCTGCCGCCGGATATCATCATCGCTTTTTCCCGGATAACGGGCATAGCTGATCATAATACCGTTTAATGCAGAAAATAAAGCATGGGCGGTCAGGCGGGAATTTGTTTGAAGGCCGGCGGCAATAAGAACTGTTTCTATTTGGTTCATCAGCTCTTTCATTTTTTCATCCAGCTTTTGGGTGGCATCGTCTGACAGGTCACCCCCCAGCATTAAATGACTCATCATCTGGTAAAACGTCATATTGTCGTTTAAGTAGGCAATATAGAATTCACAGAAATGGTCCAGGGAAGGCGGTTTTGCTTGACGCATATCATCAAGGCTGCGCGTAATTTCTTCGGTACAGTTTAAAAATACATCCAGAAACAATTCCATGAGATTGGGGTAATAGTTATAAAGCGTGCCGATACTGACGCCCGCATGCCGGGCAATTTCGCGGACCGTTACACTCCGGAAATCTTTTATTGCAAAAAGATCCAGCGCCGCATCAAGAATTATTTTTCGGCGGGAGTCCCGCTCGATTTGTCTTAAGTCTTCAAGTTTAATTTTAGCCAAAAATTTTCTCCAGAGTGGATATATTTTTTAAAAAGATTCTATATTCACGATGGTGCTGGATAATCAAGTGAAAATAAATTTTAAAAAATATCGGTACAGGGTGTCTAAAAAAATATTAATACCACAGAGAACACAGAGAAAAGGGATTATAATTTTTTCCCTCTGTGTTCTCTGTGGTTGATTTTTAAGTATTCGTTATAAAATTGACAAACTCGTAAAAAGTCAGATTCAGATGGCAAAGAAAAAAGATCCACCAAATCATAAGATTGGCGAGGCGCGCAAATCCTGAGTGATGATTCGTACTTAGCGTACCATGAAGAAACGAAGGGTGCAGCGCAACAAAGAATTTGGACTTTTTACGAAGCCATCAAAATTGACGCGTTAATGTTCATCCTTAGGTTGAGGCATTCTGAATTTTTCCGTCAAAAACATCCATCATATCATCATCTGTAAAGCATCGTTCGGTAATATCCGGATTTGTGGCATCATCTTCCATGATTCGGCGGTCATAAGAAGGGTCGAGGACCTGATTGTAGTATTCATGTTGAATCATCAGGTTCATGATTTCGGTGGTGCCGGTCCAGATCATGGCCAGGCGCTGATCCCGGAGTGCCCGTTCAATCGGGTAAACATCCGTATATCCGATACCGCCCATGATCTGCATGGAATTGTTTATCACATCCCAGGCCGCCTCGGTGGCAAATCGTTTGGCTTCGCTGACCAGGCGACGGACATCGGCATAATTATTATCTACTGCTTTGGCTGCCATATAAGTGAGTCCCCGGGCAGCATCCAGCTGGGTGATGGAATCCGCTACCTTAAAATTGACGGCCTGATATTTTTTGATTTCCTTTCCAAATGCCCGGCGGCGGTTGGAATATCGAACTGCCAGGTCGAGAGCGCCCCAGGCGCCAAGGCAGCCAGCCGCTGATGTCAACCGTTCAGGAATCATCATTTGGTGAAAACATAACGCGCCCCCATGCAGTTCTCCAACCAGGTTTTCTTTTGGGACCTTGACATCACGGAAAACCAGGCGACCGGTACCGCCGCCACGGCATCCCATGAGACCATACATATACTCAGCTTCAACCCCGGGCCCTTTGTCAACAATCAGGAGGCTTAGTCTGTTGTATTTATGCGCATTCTCATCAAAGTTGGTCCGGCAGTAAACCAGAAAGAAGTCCGACCCTTCGGCACCGACCACAAATCGTTTCATGCCGTTCAAAATAAAGTGATCACCGTGAAGTTCCGCTTTTGTCATGGCGCCGAAGAAATCTGATCCGCCGCGTGGTTCAGTCAGCGCTTCTGCTGCCACCAACTCTCCTTCGATGTATGGTTTTAAGTATTTTTGTTTTTGTTCTTCCGTGCCAAACACATTTAAGGCTTCCCCCACAATAGAAGGCATAGCAAACGCGCACCCCAAAGCGATTCCCAGGCATCCGATCTCCTCGAAGGCTGCGACCTCAGCTACCCAGCTCATTTCACGGCCCCCGTATTTTTTGGGAAACCGAATCCCTCGCAGGTTTTTAGCAGCCAGTTTTTCGATAAATTCACGGGGGTAAACGATTTCATCTTTATCCATTTTTCTTAAAAAATCACTGGAAATTTCTTCACGGGCAAACTCTCGCACTTTTTTTTTTAATTCTTGTTCTTCAGGGGTTAACAGAAAATCATACATGGTAGCCTCCTTTTTCAATAACGGTTATATGAAAAATTTGTATGAAACAGCAATAGATTTTGAACATAGCTCAATTTATTGAACAGTGATCAACATGTCAATAAGAATGTGTCGGCGTACAAAAAAACAGGTACCTGTTTACGGGGGTACAACTGCTGACGCATTTCTATGTAACTTTATAACGGACGGTGGGTTAAATCGTAGGTCGGATTAGCGCGTCAGCGCGTAATCCGGCAAATTTTAAGGATCGGTTTGACAGAATTCTTTGTTTGGTGGATTACGCGCTGACGCGCTAATCCACCCTACTTTATTTACGGATTATATAGAAATAACTATTATTAATAAGGAGTTAATTCAATTTTTAACTTTTTTTAAAAGTTACTTATCGGCTCGGTCCCGGACGTGACCGGGGGAACACTCCCAATTAACCCATTCATAAGAATTTGAAATGATGGATAAGTTGTTTTTTGATATAGTGGTGATTCGTCACCATGAATTGAATTGTATGTTAAGTTGGCCGGATAAAGTAATTTGTCATTTCCTTTGTCAAAAATTCCTGATAAGCTGGTCATAACATCATTTAAATTATTAATTGTCGCACGGTTCTGGTGTCGGGAATTGCCGGGCGATTTTCCGTTCGGATGAGAGGCAATATCGGCCCTATGCTCAAAGGAAAAATATGTATTCGTCCGATAAGATATTCTGATTCAGCATTCATAAATTGCCGGAGGCCCTATGTTTTTTAGAATTGTTTTTATACTTTTTTGTATTTTAACACAGCCTTTATTCTCAATGGCTCAGGATGTTTCACCCGTTATTGTCGATGAGATGGTTTTTTGCAGGGGAATTGAGCAAAGAAACCCGGTGGATACGGCAACGCATTTTCCGGATTCAATTGAACGGGTATTCTGCTATACCCGGCTGTCGATTACCGAGAATGATACGTCTATTTCACATGTCTGGTATTATAATGATACGCAGATGGCGATTGTGGATTTAGCGGTTAACGCAAGATCCTGGCGAACATGGTCTTCAAAACGAATTGTTAAGGAATGGGCTGGCACATGGCGGGTTGATGTCATTTCTTCAACCGGAATTATTATATGCAGTGATGAATTTGTCGTTCGTCCAAGTTCAGAATAATGGTAATGCCGTATGGCCAAACGCAATCGTTATTCAATACCCTGCTAAAGAAAATTCAAATGGAGCGGAAAATATGCCTGACGTCTCTTTAATTCAATGCCGTGACTATACGCTTGAAAATTTAAAAGAGAAGATCGCGCAGAGTCTTTTAAATATCGGTTTTGACGTTAAGCAGTTCAATAAAGCCCGGGTTGTGGTAAAGCCGAATCTGCTGATGCCGGCAAAAGAAGAAAAGGCAATTATTACCCATTCTGAATTTTTCAAGGCGGTTGTTCAGATTGTCAAAGAAAATAACGGCACGCCGGTCCTGGTTGAATCTCCAGCCATTCATTCCCTTGAACGGGTCATAAAAAAAACCGCTTATGCTGCGGTCGTGGAAAATGAAGAAATTGAGATTGCCGATCCGGCTATTACCCGGCGGCTTATTTTTGATGCGGCTAAAAAATTCAAGCACCTTGATATATCAGCAGCCTATTTTGACGCGGATATCATATTAAATCTGCCGAAATTTAAAACCCACGGCATCACCTATATGACCGGTGCTGTTAAATTATTGTTCGGGGCCATTCCCGGGGTCGAAAAATCAAAGATGCATTTACGGGCCCCTGTTCATGAAGATTTTGCCGAATTCCTGCTCGATTTATACGGTGCCATGACTTATGGTCTGACACCGCCAAAACCGATCGTTCATATTATGGACGCAATTTGTGTTCAGGAAGGGGAGGGCCCGGGTCCTGCCGGAAAACCAAAATGGCTGAACGCGGTGTTAGCCGGTGAAAACGGTATTGCGGTTGATTATGTGGCGACAATGATTGCCGGTCTTGATATCAAAAAAGCCTTGACTGTTGTTAATGGTTTTAAAAGAAATTATGGTGTTTCATCAGCAAAAGAAATCATTGTTATCGGTGATACAATTCAGGATTTGCACGTCAATGATTTTGAACCGGCTACCGGTTCTTCGATTTTTTCAAACATGTTCCGGTGGCCGTTTAATACGCCGACTTTCAAGAATTTGTTTCTGGACCGGCCGGTGCCCAGTGAAGAAAAGTGCACACTCTGTTACCAGTGTAAAAAGATCTGTGCATCCGGGGCGATTAGTCCATCGGTCGGGAAAAAAGATATTCCCGAATATGATTACAAAAAGTGCATTCGCTGCTACTGCTGCCTTGAAATTTGTCCGGAAGCCGCCATTAAAAAACAAAGCGGACGGTTGCAGTGGATTATGGGAGGATAAGTATGATGGCGTCGTAAAAACTCCCATCTACTGCGTTGCAGTGGTTTTTCAGACTTTCAATATACAACATGTATTATTTCAATCCTGAAAAACCACTACGCCTTGCCAAATTTTATGGTATTGGTGGAATTTTTAACTTAGCCATCCAAATACTTTTTACGAGAGTGTCAAGTATGATCAATATTAAAGAGGCTTCCCAAAAAGTCATTGAACAGGTTAATTCTCTTTACCCGAATCGTGATGGCTTCGTAAAAAGTCCAAATTCTTTGTTGCGCTGCATCCCTCGTTTCTTCAAAGTGCGCTAAGTACTAATCATCACTCAGGATTTGTGCGCCTCGAATTTGGAGTTTTTTTCTTTGCCATCGGCAATCTGACTTTTTACGAGTTTGTCAATCGTAATTTAGGTGATATCCTGCTGGAAGAGGCTGAATTGTCTGATGATGGTCAATTCTGGATAATCACCGTCAGTTTTTAACGACCAGCGACCAGCGGCGGGGTGGGGGAATCTGTGTTTACAGGTAATCGAAGTTATAAGATTTTTAATCTCCTGGCTGAAAACGGAGAGGTCCGGTCAATGAAAAACGGGATGTTGAAATAGAACCCGAAAGAAAAATAAGATTTTTTAACATGATAGATCCGAACACGTTAATTTGCAATCAAGCGTTATGCCGGCATATATCCGTTAATCTGAAAAAATTTGATATTCAAAAACATGAAAGCAACGGCGTTAAGCGTGCTGCAGTCGCCATTACGGTTGTGGAGGTTGCCCATGGTACGAATATTTACGGAATGACACCCTATGATCAATGGAATAATGACGCCGCACTGATTCTGACAATACGCGCCGCAAAGCTAAAAAAGCATTCCGGCCAGTGGGCCTTTCCCGGTGGCCGTCGGGATGACGGTGAGACGCCTGAGGAAACAGCATTACGGGAACTTTCAGAAGAAGTCGGCCTGAAACTGGATCATGAAAATGTGTTGGGGCGTTTGGATGATTTTACCACCCGTTCCGGTTTTGTTATTTCTCCGGTTGTGATCTGGGGCGGTGTTGCAACGGATTTAACACCCAACCCCGCTGAAGTGGAGTCAATTCATCGCATCCCTGTTAAGGAGTTCATGCGCAAAGATGCGCCGATCCTTGTCGAAAATAATGAAAGCAGGAACCCTATATTGCTGATGCCGGTGGGAAACAGCTGGATCGCGGCCCCCACCGCAGCCATGATTTATCAGTTCCGGGAGGTCGCGATTTTTGGGCAAAATACTCGGGTCGCACATTTTGAGCAGCCTTATTTTGCGTGGAATTGATCTTTAATGATGCTTTTTGTTAAAATACAAACCAATAATAATCAAGGAACCAGTCAATGGAAAAAAAACAATCTTTATGCAGTTATTGTGGAAAAAAAACATGTTTTAACGGAGATTTAACAAATGTGCCGGATTTTTGTCCGTCAATTAATTATTCGGAATTGCTGGCTGCGGCCAAGGTAAAATTACAGTCATCGGAAAATCTAAAGATGGCCCAGGATGTTGCCAGAACCTGGAAGGAATACGGTAAGCTGACCCGGGTTGAAGAAACTATTGAGTATGCTCGTTTGCAGGGGCATAAAAAATTGGGGATCGCATTTTGTGTCGGGCTTTCGGAAGAAGCCCGGTTGTTTACCAATTTACTTTTAAATGAGGGGTTTGAAGTCTCGTCTGTGTGCTGTATGTGCGGCACGTTAAGTGCCGATGATGTGTCTTTGCCTGAAGATGACAAAATTGTTCCAGGGTTTCGCCAGCCCATGTGTAATCCCATCGGCCAGGCTGCGATTCTGGATGAAGAAAAGTGTGATTTGATTGTGCTGCTGGGCCTATGTGTAGGAGATGACACCCTTTTTATTAAACACGCCAAAGCACCGGTGACCGTTTTGGCGGTTAAAGACCGTGTACTGGCCCACAATCCTTTAGGCGCCCTTTACACATCCAAGCATATTTATACCCGGATTAATACACGGCCGCCTAAAAAAACAGAAGTTAAGTAATAGACCCGATTTTAAGGAGTTCGCGTATGTTGCGGTTTTTACCTGCACCACTGGCGGGATTGATTACAGCGTTGTTGTTTATGGCGAATACCGTGGTATGTGTCTCTGTCCAGTTGCCATTTATTTTATTGAAGGTATTTATTCCTAATGCATGGGTACGACATCATCTAACGCGGGTGATTATGGCCCTTGGGACTATATGGATTGATTTGAACGATCATATTAAGAACATTGCTCGGAGTACCAAATGGGATGTTCAGGGACTTGAAGACGATTTTAACCTGGATTCTTCATACCTGGTTGTCAGCAATCATCGCTCCTGGACCGATATTTTTGCACTGCAGCGCATTTTTAATCACAGAATTCCGTTTTTGAAGTTTTTTTTAAAAAAAGAACTCATCTGGGTGCCTGTTCTGGGTGTGGCGTGGTGGGGGCTTGATTTCCCATTTATGAAACGGTATTCACGTCAGTTTTTAGAAAAACATCCCGAGCTTAAGGGCAAAGACATGGCGACGACGCGGAAATTTTGTGAAAAGTATAAAAAAGCGCCGGTCACTGTGCTGAATTTTTTAGAGGGCACCCGCTATAATTATCAGAAACACGAAAATCAGAATTCTCCTTTTAAACATTTATTAAAACCAAAAGCCGGCGGGGTTGCCATTGTGCTTTCCAGTATGGGTGAATATTTTTCCAAGATTGTGGATGTTGCCATCGTATATCCGGAAAATGAACCGCCTATTTCATTTTGGTGCTTTTTAAGGGGCGATATTCCCACTATTGCTGTCCGTATCAGAACAATCGATATCCCTGAAGAATTTTTGGGGAAAAACTATGCGGATGATCAAAGGTTTAAGGAACAATTCCAACAATGGATCAATGACTTATGGAAAGAAAAAGATCAGACAATTGAAACCGTTTTTGAAGCGTACCAAGAATCCTGATGCCAACGGTTGATGTCCGGTGTTGCTCGTATTGCCCTGTTGAAAAGAAATGACATTGCCAAATAAATTCAAAATGCATAAAGCCTGCCGTCATTTAATTCTTCTAAGAGCATTGAGGCGGGATCAGGGTTTGAAACAAAAAGGGACAGACACTGGCTTTTTTTTAAGAGAATGGCGGCCAATCTCAGGGAGAGGGGATAAGGTAAGCGTGAAGACTCTTTTTGACGGCGGCTTATGCACAATTGACGGAATTCCTGTTTGTATTTTAAAATATTAATTTTGACGGAATCATTAATTTTGTTTCGAAAGAAAATAATTTGTTATTTTATTTAGGGCGATTGCTGACAGAATTTTCAACAAGACAGCCATTGCATACAGAAAAGGATTTATGGTCCGGAATCATTTCATTCGCATTCGCCACATAAGCAATAAAACCCAGGACAAATGAAATTGTTAAAAACTTTATCAAATTCAGGTAAAAGGCATTAAATGTCATTTGTGTCTCCTTTTCGGCTCCGGTTAAATCGAACTGTTTTGTGACGCGATAATATATTCTGCAAAAGAAATGCCAATAATGCGAATTTTTGTTTATTGATACGATTTTTATGCGCGATATCAGTTTTTCGCACAGGAATCGGGCAGATGGTTTTGAACCGATATCTGATTTAAAAATAAAAATTGATTTTTAAATCAGATTTTTATGGTTTTAGTGGCGGGTGATATAAACTTGGAAAAATATATATTGTAACGGGACGGAAAAATAAAAAAAAATGGTTTTAAGGAGATTGTATAAAAAAGAATAACTTTTAATACGGGTTAAGCTGTATTCTTTTGTGTACAGTGATATGGAAAAGTATAATGTGAACGCTTACTTATTTTTTAATGCCGTATTTTGATATCAGGCGGGAAAGGTAGGTTCGCTGGATACCCATTATTGCAGCGGCTTTGCTCTGGTTTCCGCTGGTATGCTTCAGGTTGACTTTAATAAATTTTTTCTTAAAATCATCAAGCGCTTCCTGAAGCGTATGGCCAAATTCAATGTTTTCAATATTTGACTGTGTATTCAGTATCGGCAGATCTTCGGGCAGAATTTCCCTGCCGTTGCCCATAACAACAGCTCGTTCGATGGCATTGCGAAGTTCTCTGACATTCCCCGGCCAGTTATATTGGGTTATGATATCCATGGCTGCCGGGGAAATCTCTATTTGAAAATGTCCTTTTTCTTTTTGAAATATATCCACAAAATGCCGTGCGATTAAAGGGATATCTTTTTTTCGTTCACGAAGCGGGGGTATGTGAAGTTCTACCACATTTAAACGATAGTAAAGATCTTCTCTGAATCTTCCTTTAACAATCTCTTTGGGAAGATTCTGGTTGGTCGCGGCAATGATTCGAATGTCAACAGAGATTGGGGTGTTTCCGCCAACCCGGTAAAAAATGCCGTCCTGCAAGACACGGAGCAATTTTGCCTGCATGGCGGGACTCATTTCACCGATTTCATCAAGAAATAAAGTGCTGCCGTCGGCCAGTTCCAGTTTCCCGATTTTTTTTTCACTGGCACCGGTAAATGCTCCTTTTTCATGACCGAACAGTTCATCTTCCAGCAGGGTTTCAGGTACTGCCGCACAATTGAGCGTGACCATGTATCGGCCTTTTCGGGAACTGGCCTGGTGAATCAGTTGGGCCAGAAGTTCCTTGCCGGTTCCACTATCCCCTAAGATGAGTGTGCTGGCTTTGGAGTCCGCTACTTTGAGCGCATCAGCCACCACTTTTTTGATGTCTGTGCTCTGGCCGACGATCTGGCCGGTGAGGCCAAGGGCCTGTTTCAGCCCTTTGTTTTCCCGTTCTGCGGTTTGGAATTTTTTTGCATTGACAATGGCCAGTGCCGCAACGTCGGCAAAAACATTGAGCAGTTCCAGGTCGCTTTTTTGAAACGCTTCACCTTCCGCCTTATTGATAAATTCGATGGCGCCGATGACGTTGTTTTTAACTTTCATGGGGACGCACAGAATGGATTGCGTTTTGAAGCCAATTTCATCGCTGATATTTCGGTACCATCGTTTATCTTGAGAAACGTCTTCAATTAAAAGCGGTTCACCGGTTTCAGCCACATGCCCGACAATTCCCTGGCCGAGACTGATTTCGAAATTCTTCATTTTGTCTTTCTGGGTGCCGGTGGTAACTTTGAAATAGAGCTTTTGGGTTTTCTGATCCAGTAGAAGGAGGGAGCTGGCCTTGGCACGCATGATGCGGGTCCCGGTGTGGAGGATGAGTTCAAGAAGTTGGTTAAGGTCCTGGACAGAAGAGACCCACGTGAAAATATTTTTTAACTGTCCAATTGCAATGTCTTTATTTTCCTGAAGTAATACCATACAATAAATCCAATACGGGTTTTTTTACTGTTTTCAGTTGTGAATTTTATTTACCGGATCAACTGAAAAATCAACTTATCTTAAAACTCATTTCAACGTAACTCATTGGGTGTAGTTCTATAATTTAAATGAAGTTTTTTAAAAAAACAATGAAAATAGAACCCGGGCTGGCAAAGTATAAGAAAATCGAAAATTCGAACAATTGATTCAAGTTAATACCTGAATTTTGCACGAGTCGGAGGCTTCCATATGCAAGGCATTTAATGGCGCAACTATAGTGAACTATTGCAAGTCATTAATAACGCAGCAGATGGGAGCCTCCGGCTCGCCCTCTGGGTGAAAATTGATAAGAAATAATAAAATGATTCTTTACAAACCCAGTATTTTCAAATGATAAAACGGTTCTTATCAATTTTCATGCAAAATTCAGGTAATAATAACTTGGTGTTTTTGAACACTCAACCGGCATGGGTTGAATTAGATATTCTCAAGCAACTCAGCGGTTGCTTAAATTATTTGAAGGATTCATAATGAATGGATTGAATGTGACGTCAGCCGTTGTAACACTGGCTAGTGTTTTTGCATACATTAACCATCGTTTTGTTCGTTTGCCGACAACCATCGGATTGATGCTGATTTCGTTGGTGATATCCATT